>Ga0315314_1002308_pt1 | contig 15894 bp, 13 predicted proteins | sample TDP9_MG_FD_203631 | JGI IMG/M metagenome (GOLD analysis project Ga0315314, IMG submission 203631) | Freshwater sediment microbial communities from Lake Towuti, South Sulawesi, Indonesia - TDP9 | ecosystem: Environmental > Aquatic > Freshwater > Lake > Sediment | place: Indonesia: South Sulawesi...
GCCATCCCATTATCGCACAAGGAGCGATGTCTTTCAACTCGCTGTTGTCATCCTACAACCAGTCTTCCGGCTTCCCACAGTTTTTAGCCAGACTCAATTCATTACGGCGTCGGTTTTCTTCCGCAGTGAGTTCCGCTTCGACGGCATCTATCTCGGCCTTGAACCGCTCCGAATGGAGCAGTGCCTCCAATTGTTGTTGCAAGGCGAAGTTCTCCATAATAGCAATGCTAACTTCGTCGTCCAACTTTTGGCGAAGGGAACTATCAGGTTCAAGCCGATCACGAAGTGCCGTCGCTTTGGTGACAATCTCGCGCCAATGCTGCAAGCCAGTCAAATAGAGTTGTAGCTTGTCCAATTCTCCTCCAGCAGCCTTGATACGCTCCTGAAGGGTCTCCTTGGTCCCAGCAATCTGAACAAGGACATCAGCCTGCTTTACAGAAGGAGCTTTCCTCGCTTCCTTCTCTACCTCAGCATGCAGATCGTCCCATAGCTTTTTCAGATGCCGATAACTTCTGTCCAGCGCCCTGCGCTGGTCGTCCACATGGCGCTCGAACCCAACAGCGCCTTTCACTTGTTCCCTCAACGCACTCGGCTCAAGGTCTCTCTGTCGCCGCTCCAAGCTGGTGGCCAGATTTGCCAGCTCATTGGCTAGTGCTCGTGCTTTCGTCTCGATGAACTGTTCCAAACGGGTTCGTACTTCCTGCAAGCCACGTTGTGTAGCATCCAATGCGACTTCGTCATCAGGGGCTGCCAGGTGGTCACGCGCCTCCTGTAGCAGGCGTCCCATCATGCGCAGTTCGCTGCCAAAGTGGGGTTCCAACTGGTTCAAGTGTTCTTCTAATTCCTGCGATTGGTGTGTGAGTTCATCGGCGTCAAGAGCCCCCGCGAACTCCTGCACCGTGCCTTCAGGGGTTCTCTCCACGTATTGTCGCAGTTGTAGCAACTGTATTGCCTCGTCCACCTCATCCCGTAGGTGACCTTCTTTGCGGGCAGCCTCACAGAGACGGCTGAGTTCCCATTCCTTTACTTGCTTACCTCGGCCAGCAACGCGCACGGTCTTGCTATGCCCTTGGACAGCTAACGTCTCCCGTAGCAGCGCCTCCAACGGGTGTTCCATGAACAAAACACTGGCCTCACTGTCTTCTCCACGCCCCGTCCAATCCAGCAACTTCAGCAACCCCATATCCCGCAGGTTAGTGGACTGAGCTTCGAACGCGGAATGTCCCCAGCCAAAGGTCCCAGCGACCTCGCTCTTTGTCCCGGCAAAGGGTTGCCGCCCGCGCCGTTCTGCAAGGGGACGCTTGCTGAGGGCATCCCGGTAGCGTCTCAGATAGGAACGCCATTCCTTCGTCACCATCAGCGGCCTGTAATTGGGGTAGAGTTCGGCGCACTTCCGTTCGAAGGCAGACTCGATCAACGTGCGTTCCGCGCCTGCTACCTCAATGCCTATTGTCTCAAGCCTTCGAACATCTGGCAGCAGCAACTGCAACGCAAAGCGGTGCAACGCTCGGCGCTGGCTTTCCATCATCTGCTGATCAGCTTCACTGATGTCGGGATGCTCTTCAAGCCATCCCCACATGCGCATAGAGAGGCCCAGCAGCACTTGCGCAGATGTGCGTTCAGGGGACATGATGTCGTGCAAGAACATGAGGTCAGGTGGGAATTGCCGCCCGAAGGCGCATCTCAAGTTTAAGTGAAAGTCTACCCGCCGGTCTTGGTTAGCAGTTACAATGCGGCAAGGCGTCTCATTGGCTGTGTCATCCTCGGGTAGCTCCAGAAAGAAGCGGAAGTCCAGATCAATGTTGTCTTCTGGCAGTTGAAATCGAATCAGCGCTTTGGCATCGGTGCTGACTGCGACACAGACCTTACGGTCGGGGAAGCGTGAGTATAGTCGCTCAAAGGAGCCATCAAATACCACGTAGGGCACTCCGCGAGCATCACGCTCGAAGTCTTCGGGTTTCTTTCTGTGTCCGCCAAAGTTAGCGTATTGGCCTGGCGCACGTGGTGGGAAGAGCACAGGCAGAATTTCGATTAGAAAACCCGCTGCTGCCAATTGTGCCTTTGTACGGTCGTCCCAGACATGATTCCACCGTCGACGGAAGTCACGGACTACTTCATCGAGCAGTGGTCGGGCTTCAGCGCGTTCCTGCAAGCCTACCAGGGCATAACCTTCACTCAGTTGCGTAATGTGTTCGCCGAGCCACACTTCCTTCTCTGCCAGATCCTCAATGACAGCATATAAGTCTTGTGCTTTTGACTGATCCACACCACGTGGGAAGGCAGCAAGGAGTTTGACAGCTCGCTGTCGTTGTGGGTCATGCTGCACCACAGGGGAATCTAGAAGCGCTCGCACGGTGCCAGTTAACTTCGTTTCTCGCCCCTCAAAGACGATGTGTCCTTGCAAGTAATCGTCAAGCATGTCCAAGGGCGAATAGGGACGGCGGTTTTGCTGCCAGTGCCGTGCGATACGTTTGAAGGTATTGATGACTGTACGCGGCCCATTGCTCAAGTCTTTACGCTCGCAGAGTTGCCCCATGGCTTCCAGTGTCCGGTCATCTACCGCTTTTCTTGCTGTAGCGTCGCCAAATCGTTCGTACAAATATTCCCATAGTTGCTTGGGGAATTCGCGTCCGTAGGCGTCCTCTAACCGCAGCGCTGTCTCCCGTTCACGCATCCGGTGCATGATATCCCCTGCCTGTTCTTGAATAACGGCCTCCGTCGGCTCCGCTGGCATAGCAAGCATCAAGGCAAGGGGCGAGTCCACCATAGCACGGATACCCTTGACCAGTTCACTCAAACTCTGAATGGCTTCCCGGGCTCCCTCCTCAGTCCGCAGGAACTCTTGAATCTCATCGGCGAATATGACCAGACCCTTAAAGCCCGCTTCCTTAGCGATTCCCGTCGCATCACGCAGGAAGGAGAGTAAAGATTCAGTAGAGGTCAAGTCACGGCGACGCGCAATGTAATCTTGGACAATGGCCAGCGCTTTAGGTTTAGACACGCCCTGCTTTAAAACAATCTCTTCCGCCAGTTCGTCAGCGGAACGTTCTACCCGTTCCTGACACGCCTCCTTCAACTTCGGTACCAGCGTGGGCTGGGTATGTTGCAATTGGTAGGCAAGCCAGCCATTCGTAGCCTGCATCACGTGACGGAGTTCTCGGAACATGAATGGCGGAACGGCGACAATCTCTTGTTGCAGACACTGATTCCACAAATAGACCGCTGTCGCCGTCTTGCCATAGCCATAGTCAGCAGAGAGGTAGCCCGTTACAGATTTACCTGCTCGCAACTCGCTTATCAGTCGCCGCTCGAGTCGTCGCACTGTCTCAATGGGGAAGTAAGCTTCGGCACATGGTTCGTAACGGGTTCGAATGGAGTCAGGTTGGCGTTCCAAATCCTCTGCTTTTGTCGTGTCCACGATGGCCCGCATCGCGTCCAGCCGTTCCCACAAATTACGCATGGCTCACACCTCCTTACCGACCGAGTTCAAGGGGACTGACCAAGTCCCATAGGTTGTCAGGCAAATCGCCGTATGGCGCGACACCAACACTGCGAAGATTGGCGGCAGCATGTTCTACATCATCTGCGGTCAACCGCAGTTCCACGGTAGCGATCTGATGTTGAACCGGTTCAGTGGTGACAAGCACGATCTTGTCAAAGCCCTTGCCACGGCAATGGTGTAGTGCCTCCAGCACCTCCGCCCGCCGCCAACCCATGTTGTCCACCACCACTGCATGCAGCAGCGAGCTGTGCTCCACGTGCTCCAGTAAGGGATAGTAGGTAGCCAATCTCTGTCGGTGCAACATCCAACCGACAAACGTCTTTCCAACCCCGTGCTTACCCCACAGATTGACTTCGTCCAAGAAGCCCAAACGCTCCCACAGCAAATCATAGGCAGCTCTCTGGCTGGGCGTCAACCAGTCTAGGTTTGCTCCTTGTCGAATGCGGTTCAGGATGTCCACGAAGCGGTTCATGGTTTGTTGTATCTTCCCTTCTCATTGGAGTTTAGACTAATAACCAAATCGTCGACTGGGACTCAGCCCAGGACTCTTCTTGGCAACTTGCGGTGTTCCGAGAGCAGGAAATGGGACCTCCATAACCCCAAAACGCTTAAAGAAAGCCCAAACTCGCCCGTTAGAGCCCTTTTGGCCGTCCATTTCGAGGCTCACGGGTGTCTCAAAAAGGACAAAAGTTGACAATCAAGTTATTAGTCTAAACTCAAATTCTCAGCGAGAGACAGCATCTCCCAAGCTGAAAGGCTTCGCCAATAGCACCCAACGTCCGAACCCGCCAGTAGTACCGTAGTCAAAGAAACTGCCGCGCTCATAATCATATATGCGCTTGCTCAGCGCTAGCACATTGTCTAAGCCTGTCGGGTCCAGTACACACAGTTTGCAGATCTGCTCAACACGTTCTTCCGACAGAAATAGCCGCACTCCGTAAGGCGTCTCATTCAGGCGGTAGAGAAAGTCCACTGCCCACAGGAACGCAGGGATAGGGCAAAAGTAGCGACGGCGGAACACTTCGTGGTTGCCCTCGTGTTGGATGCCAGGTGGGTCCAGCGCCCGCAGCCAGTTCAGAACACCTTGCACGCTTTTCCTGCTGAAAGCCACTTTCTCCACTGGAACTTCGAAGGTTTGTGTTGCCTCATCTACAATCATGCCCACCAACTGCGCGGTCACTGTTCCATCCAACACTCTCTCTCCGCTCCTCCATAGTGTGTCCACCATTTTCGCATAAGCCCATGAAAATCGCTTACTGGCATCGAAACTATAGCTTGTGTACAGAATGTAGTGGATTGCTTCTGCGAACAAGGATGGCGAGTCTTCACTTACACGGTGGACTTCTTGCCCCAAGGGAGTAAGTGACCCATGCAAACTGTCCAACAGCCCTGTCTGACGAACGAATGGGAATACCACTTTATCTAACACACTTACCGCAAGTCCGCACTCAATCGCCAGGGCGGATTTGTTGGCCGCTGCTCTCTCGTCGCCAGCGACGAAACGCAAAATCCTCTTAAGACGCTCAGGAGTCGTATTCTGCTGGACGTGAAACGTAATTTGCTTCACCACTATTGCTCCTTTCCCATCAGTTCCAAGGTATCCACAAGCGCGCTCAAATTATGCATGATGCGGGCAATGCGGCTTCGACGTAGTTCCTCTACGTCGGTACAGAACGTGCATTCGTGATTGCTTTGCTTCTTCGCACGCAGCATGCCTTGCGTTGTGGTCTCCCATGTCGGCATAGCAGTGATGTGCAGTTGTCGCCCTTCCGGGAAAAAGATGTTGCCAAACGCCCCTGCTTTCCACCACCCTGCGCTGTCAAAACTGCTAGGCATGATGCCTGCATCGGCCAACCGAACCAGATAACCGGGACTGCCTATGCCGAAGATGTGTAGTCTCAGGTCATACTCACGCGCGAGGGTTTCGGCAAGGTGCAGCAAACTCAGACTTCGTCGGGATACGAGGTTGACAGCGCCGTTCGGTCCCGACGTGCCGAAACTACCAAATCCCACATAGCGAACTCCCATCTCGGCATAGGCTTCGATACAGCGGCGAATCTGATCAGGTGTACGCCCGTGCGCCACGCCCAATACCCTCGGTTGCAACTCGTCTGGCATTCTATGCAAGAACAGCCGTGCAAAGTCAATCGTCTCTTGCACCTTGAACCCCACCTCTTTGTTACTGTCAGTGGAGTTAGGCACGTGGTCGGGCAGTACATACCAGTCTGCCCAGCGGTTTTTCTCGTAGAAGCGATACAGCCGATCAAAGAGTTCCTCATAAGTCACTTTCCCCATCTGTACCTGATAGCCACCGGAGTCGAACATGATTACTGAACCCCGCTCCTCTTTGAGTCGCCGAATTTCGGCAATAGTAGGGCTGAAAGAAAAGAGCGGAGTGAAGATGATTCGCTGGAAAGGGTTTCGGGGGTCGCCACTTTCGTCCCATAGCTCAACGACACGTCGAATCTTCCCTGCGCTGTTAGTCAGCGTGATGAAGAACTGCAGGCATTTATCCCCACATCTATCTCGTGTCTCCACGGGTTTTTCCCACACAACCAATGGTCGCTGCCTACTTGATTCCACAGCCACACGCTGAAAGCCCAGTTGGGAATAAAAGCCATTGGCTGGCAGGTCTATAGGACACTTTAACCGGAGCAGTTGTTGCCTACGTAGCTGGCATTCCTCTTCCAAAGCCTGCACCAAAGCACGGCCCAAACCAGTTTGCCGAACCTCTTCTTTAACAACAACTTGGCGAATGGTTGTCGTGCTATCCAGGCGGTGGTGATAGTGTAAAACACCCACGGTTGCCTCCCGCGACTGCGCAATAAATACCTCGTTTTTCTCAATTCCCTGCTCCAATTCGGCCTTCCGGACAAACCCCAGCGCATATCTGTTATCATCAAGGATTGCTTTAGCTTGGATTACATCCCTTGGTTGAGCTTTCCGGATGACCACTTCTGGAGGCAAGTCGTGCATTTTCACTCCATCCTTGTTAGCCTGATTCCACTCTTCCTGGATTCTACCTTGTAGGTAATACGCAATCCACTCACTGCGCCCACCACTTGTGCATCTGATAGATGGGCTTCTTGGCGTTGCCCTCCTTCTGGGCGATCTTGTTCAGTCCCTCGATGGGAAAGTCGTGCTCGATGTAGGTCAATGATAGCCTCCTTTGGTTGACACGTGGCCTAGGATGCGGCCTTTTGGTGTTGGCGGCGACGAATTTTCATCACTGGCACCAGGCATTCCATCAACGAGATGCCCCCGTGGTTCACGTCCGTGGGATCCCGCTGGACGCTCCAAGCGTAGCGGCCACGCACGTAGCAGCTCTCGTCGTCGAAGAGAGCGTAGGTGCGATCTCTGGGCACCTGTCGTAGAGTTTCAATCCCCTATTCTGGGCAGCCATTGAAGGCTAGCCATCGCCTTGCCCAATAGCAAATCAAAAACGGCCATCTAGCGTCTTGTGACTAGATGAGCGCGTCGAACGATTCCATGGCTGGGCTTAATCTCACCTAGCCCGCCCGCTGATTTCATTATAACACATCTCACCCAAGGTGTCAAATAGCTTTTGCTAAGGAGAGAGTAGGGCTTGTCTATCTCCCCCATTTCTGGTATACTTACCTCAGCGAAAGGACAGGGTGGGCTTTGAAGGTCGCCATAGTCTGCTCCTGGCTCAATCAATACGGCGGGGCGGAGAGGGTCCTGGAGGCCGTCCACGAGATGTTCCCCCAGGCGCCCATCTATACCTCCATCTACGAGCCCAAGGCCATGCCGCAGGAGTATCGCTCCTGGGACATAAGAACCTCCTTCCTGAACCGCCTGCCCCTCATCAGGCGATACCACCAGCCCTTCCTGCCCCTCTACCCCTTGGCCTTCGAGCAGTTCGACCTGGGGGAATACGACCTGGTCATCAGCGTGACCAGCGCCTTCGCCCATGGCGTGATCACCCCCCCGAAAACCCTGCACATCTGCTACTGCCTCACGCCGACCAGGTTCTTGTGGGACTACCACGACTACGTGAGGCGAGAGGGGGTGCCATCCCTCGTCAGGGCACTCCTGCCGCCCTTTTTGAACTACCTGCGCCTCTGGGATCAGGTCGCCGCCGACCGGGTAGACCACTTCGTGGCCATCTCCCAGGCGGTGCAGCGGCGCATCGAGAAGTACTACCGACGGGAATCCACCATCATCCATCCACCCATCAACACCATAGCCTACGAGGTTGCCCCCGCCCAGGAGGACTATTTCCTGATCGTCTCCCGCCTCGTCCCTTACAAGCGCATAGACATCGCCGTGCGGGCCTTCAACAAATTAGGCCTGCCCCTGGTCATCGTCGGCGACGGGCGGGACCGCGCCCCCCTGGAGGCCATGGCCAAGCCTAACGTCGTGTTCCTGGGCCACATCCCAGACGGGGAGATAGGGGAGCAGCTCGCCCGCTGTCGGGCCCTCATCTTCCCCGGCAAGGAGGACTTCGGCCTCTCGGCCTTGGAGGCGCAGGCGGCCGGCCGGCCGGTCATCGCCTACGCCGGGGGCGGCGCCCTGGAGACGGTGGTCGAGGGCGTGACGGGAGCCTTCTTCCACGAACAGACCGTCGAGGCCCTGACTGGGGCGGTGGAGAGGTTCAAGGGTGAACATTATGACCCGGAGGCCATCCGTCGGCACGCCGAGGGATTCGACGTGAGCGTCTTTAAGCGGAAGATGGGGGGGCTGATAGAGCGCGAGTATGCCGCCCACCGGGGGGAAGGAGACAAATTATGGAATTGAAATTATATTGGCGCATAATCCGTCGGCGGCTTTGGGTCATCCTCCTGTTGGTCGCCTTCGTCTCTGTGGGGAGCGCCTTCCTTGGGCCGAAGCTCACCCCTCGCTATCAGGCCTCTCTGCGCCTGACCGTCGGCATCGTCCCTGAGGAGAGGAAGGGCGAGTATTACGCCTACGACCTCTATTACACCTGGGTGACGGCCGAGTACCTGACCGATGACTTCAGCGAGATCGTCAAGAGCCAGGCCTTCGCCGCCGATGTGAGCCAGCTCCTGGGCGAGGCCATCCCCGTGGGGGTGATCCAGGGCTCAGCCGCCGCCCAGAAGCAGCACCGCATCCTCACCCTGACGGTGACCATGGGCGACCCTGAGCAGGCTCTGGCCATCGCCAAGGCCGCCGCAGAAGCCCTGCACCAACAAGGCTCGAAGTACCTGGCCCAACTGGGCGCCACTAACGCCGTGATTCAGGTCATAGACCCCCCGACCCTATCCGGGCCGATCCTGAGCCTGCGGGAGAGGTTCGACCTCCCCATCCGCATCTTCCTGGCCTTCATCGCCGGCATCGGGTTAGCCTTCCTTCTGGATTACCTGGACGATACCATCTGCGACGCTGGCGAGGTGGAGGCCCTGGGGATGGCGGTCCTGGGCGAGATACCGCCCCACCCCAGGCGAGGGGGGCTCCCCTGGCGGCGATACAGGCTACCTTAGCCATAACTTACGGCTTTGCTTGGAAAATTCAAGATGTGGTAAAATAGCTTCGCCAAGGAGGCAAGCATGGAATTAAGGGACTACGCTAGGATATTGCTGAAGCGGGGTTGGATCATCATCCTGGTGTCCATCATCACCGCCGTTAGCGCCGTGGCCTTCAGCAAGATGCAGACGGTCATCTACCGCTCCACGGCCAGGCTTCAGGTGATCCCGGCTAGGTACGACTACGGGCTGACCCTCGCCGCTGATAAGCTCCTCAGGCAGTTCGGCTTGCAGATCGAGACCACAACCATGGCCCAGAAGGTGATTGACCAGCTTCAATTGGATATATCCCCGGAGAAGCTGAGGGAGAGGGTCACCGTGAGGCCCATTCCGGAGGATTTCGTCATCCAGATAGATGTTGATTACCCCGATCCCGCCACAGCCCAGGCCATCGCCAGCACCTTGGCTGAGGAGTATGTTAACTACCACACCGCGCAAAGTGTCAACGTTGATAAGAGTGACAGGATAGAGATACGCCTCCTCGAAGGGGCGAAATACGGCTGGGTGCACTGGCCTAAGACGAAGACCCTGGCTGTAGCGGGGGCCATCCTAGGCATCATGCTGGGGAGCATCATGGCCTTCGGCCTGGAGTACCTCGAATCGGATGTCCTCCGCTCCTCCGAGGATGTGGAACGATACGTCGGGATACCGGTTGTGGGCTCGATCCCCACCATCACCGCCAGCGAGGCTGACTCAGAGAGAGAGCAGCGGAGGCGGTGGCGCATCTGGAGGAGAGGTTAGGATAGCTCCTAGTGCGAAACTATGGAGTGCGGCCTTATGGTTTTTGATTTCTTAATCGGGTAGTAAACCAACGTACCTTAACAAGTCGACGGATCCGTCAGCAAGCTGATCCAGGAAGTCGCGGACACGCTCTTTGAGGCATGGCCAATCGTCACTCTGTCGATGCATATGCAAGACCTCCTGCTTCAGCTTACGTCCCAGCTTGTCGGTGGGATTTAGCCAAGGCGCATAGACTGGTAGGGGCACCAGGGTGATCCCTAGATTCTCGGCTGCAGCCACCTGATCTGGGTGGAAGTGAACGTTGTGCCAGTTGTCTTGGATCACGTTGATCTCTCGGGCCTGAGGATAAGCCCCTCTGACATCCCCCATAAAGCCAACCAGCTGTCGCACAGTAATGTGTGAACGTTGTCGGTAGAGCACCTTTCCGTCCAGCACATCCAAGGTGGCAACGATCCTGCCCCGCGTGTTGTAGCCCGGCGTCAGTTCAGCTCTCGGTTGGCTTCTTCCCGCCTCGTGATAGACGGGAGCCACCGTCGGCCAGCGATAATAGCTGAACTCGTCCAAGTAGAGGGTTACAATCTCTCCTGGGCAGGCACGAGCGGCTTTGACGCAAACCTCAGCTTGGTCTCTTTTGCCCGCATAGTCGGGGTCAGGGCTGTGCACATGCTGTTGCCCTCGCTTGTAGTGGATACGTAAGGCCCTCAAGATACGCCAGATGCCACTGGGGGTGTAATGACTCAACCAGGGACAAGCCTGACCGATGGCTTCAAGGGTCCAGCGGCTGAGGGGCAGCCCAAAATTCGTGGGGGCTTGGCGCAATATCTCGCGCAACTCGACGATCTGGTCAGGGGGAAAACCCTCGCTGGCGACGAGGCTTATGATATAAGCCGGTCAAGCCATGTTGCTGATAGCCATTCAGCCAGGTATAGACGGTATCCGGCTTTCGCCTTTTCAGCAGACCGTGGCGGGCTACCACATGTGGCGACATGCCGTCCGCTATCTTGAGCAACGCAGCGGCCCGCTCACGCAGATATGGAGTGGGATGATGGTCTCGCATCTGCTCCAAGGTCAGGCGTTGCCATTGATCCAATGTTAAGGTACGCCGTTGCATTGCTATCCCCTCCCTTCATCAAGGTCTGGGATAGCAGTCTACTATTACCTGATTAAGTTGTCAAAAACCATTAGGCCGCCACATCAGCAGGCTGAAGCCTGCACTCCTAATAGTGGGCGAAAAATAAATGCCAGAGGGGCGAATAACCCCTCTGGCATTTTGCGTTTGGATTAGCAGATTAAGCCGATTAAACGGATCGTCTGATTGGCTGTAGTACCCTATCAGAGTTGGTGATTTGTGGAGTGCGACGACCCCTGTCGTCGCGGCGCCAAATGAGGCCAGGGTACTCCCGGCAGTGCGAAATCGGGAGATTTCGCATTCCATACAACCGTCAACTCTTGAAAGGGGCGACTACCGATCCGTTTAATCCGTTTAATCGGCTGACACTAGCCCAACAGCTTCCTTTTTCTTGAACCTCAACCCATCCTCGCCGACGTCGACCACCACGGCGTCGCCCTCCATGAACTCGCCCCGCAGCAGGCGCTTGGAGAGGGGGCTCTCCACCCGGCGCTGGAGGGTGCGCTGCAGGGGGCGGGCCCCGAAGTTGGGATCGTATCCCTTCTCAGCCAGCCACTCCCGGGCGGCCTCGGTTAGCTCGATGGTGACCCCTCTCTCCGCCAGGCGCTGGCTGATCTCCTTCATCTGGAGGGCAACGATCTCCTTGACCTGCTCCTTGGTCAGGAGGTGGAAGATGATGACCTCGTCTATGCGGTTGAGGAACTCCGGGCGGAAGGTCTTCTTCACTGCATCCTCAATCTTTTCACGCATCTTCTGCTCATCGTTACGGTCCTCTCCCGCCCGGAAGCCGAGCGCCCCACCCTTGCGGGCATATTGGGTGCCGATGTTAGAGGTCATGATGACCACAGTGTTGCGGAAATCCACGGTGTGGCCCTGGCCGTCCGTCAGGCGGCCATCGTCCAGGATCTGCAGCAGGGCGTTCCAGACATCGGGGTGGGCCTTCTCTATCTCGTCGAAGAGCACCACCTGGTAGGGGCGACGCCGCACCGCCTCGGTGAGCTGCCCCCCTTCTTCATAGCCCACGTAGCCCGGAGGGGCGCCGATGAGCCGAGAGACGGTGTGCCTCTCCCTGTACTCGCTCATATCTATGCGCACCAGCGCCTCCTCGTCATCGAAGAGGAATTCGGCCAGGGCCTTGGCCAGCTCCGTCTTGCCCACCCCCGTGGGCCCCAGGAAGATGAAGGAGCCGATGGGCCGCTTGGGGTCCTTGAGCCCGCTCCTGGCGCGACGGATGGCATCGGAGACGGTGGCCACCGCCTCATCCTGGCCGATGATCCGCTGGTGCAGGCGCTCCTCCATGTGCAGAAGCCTCTCCGCCTCGGTCTCCAACATGCGGCTCACCGGGATACCCGTCCATTTGGAGACGATTTCAGCCACGTCTTCCGCGTCCACCACCTCATCGAAGCCCTTCTCCCCTTGCCAGGCCTCCCTTTTCCTGTCGTATTCCTGCCCCAGTTGAATACGCTTGCTCCTGAAGCTCGCTGCCCTCTCGTAGTCGCGCCTCTGCCAGGCGGCCTCCTCCTCGGCCTCCAGCCTCTGCAGCTCGGCCTTCCTCTCCTTCAGCTCAGGGGGCATGCTGTAGATGCCGATGCGCAGCTTCGCCGCCGCCTCATCAATGTGAGGTCAACGGCTTTGTCGGGCAGGTAACGATCCTTAACGTAGCGGTGGGAGAGCTTGGCCGCAGCCACCAGAGCCGAATCATCAATGGTTACCTTGTGGTGGGCCTCGTAGCGGTCGCGCAGCCCCCTGAGCATCTCGATGGTCTCCTCGACGCTGGGTTCTTCCACATAGATGGGGGCGAAGCGCCGCTCCAGCGCCCCATCCCGCTCGATGTACTTGCGGTATTCGTCCAGGGTGGTGGCCCCCACGCACTGCAGCTCCCCGCGGGCGAGCATGGGCTTCATCATGTTGGAGGCATCAATGGCCCCTATGGCCGCCCCAGCCCCCACCACGGTATGCAGTTCATCAATAAAGAGGATGATCTCCCCCTTGGCCCTCTGGATCTCATCCAGGGCAGCCTTGAGCCGCTCCTCGAACTCCCCCCGGAAGCGCGTCCCGGCGACCATCGCCCCCAGGTCCAGGGCCACCACCCGCTTGCCGATGAGGGGCTCGGGCACATCGCCGGCCACGATCTTTCGGGCCAGCCCCTCCACGATGGCCGTCTTCCCCACCCCGGCCTCGCCGATGAGGACGGGGTTGTTCTTGGTGCGCCGGGAGAGAACCTGGATGACGCGTAGGATCTCGTCGTCGCGGCCGATGACCGGATCCAACTTGCCCTCTTTGGCCAGCTTGGTGAGGTCGCGGCTGTACTTCTCTAGGACGCGATATCTGCTCTCTGCCCGGGGGCTGGTGACCCTCTGCCCGCCGCGCACATCGGACAGGACATCGTAGATGCGCTCCTTGGTGATGCCGAAGTCGGCGAGTATCTGGCCCGTCGCTCCCTCCCGCTCGCCGGCCATGGCCAGGAGGAGGTGCTCTGTGGAGACGTACTCGTCCTTAAGGCGGTTTGCCTCCTCGTTGGCCAGGTCTATGATCCTCTTCACGCGGGGGGTGATGTAGATCTGGGCATAGCCGCCGCCGTGGGCGAAGGTCTTGGGGCTGGCCTCCAGCACCTCATCTAACCGCCGCTTGACCATGCCCACGTCGGCCCCCAGCCTCTCCAGGATCTGGGGGACGACCCCATCCTGCTGCTCCAAGAGGGCCAGGAGCAGGTGTTCCACATCCAACTGGCTGTGCTTATAACGTTGCAGTATCTCCTGTGACTGAGCGATGGCCTCTTGGGCCCGCTCTGTGAAACGATCGAATCGCATCATATATCACATCTCCTTCTTCCACTCCTCAATTTCCTTCTCCACCTCTCGCAGCTCCTCTTCCAGCTCCTTCTTGTACTCCTCAAGCATGCGGAGGTACTCCTCCCGCCTGAGGAAGGGCCGCGGCCCATAGAAGCGAAACCCAAAGTGAGGGAAGCAGAAACCAAAGCCCGAGAATCCATAGCTCCTGCACCTCATTTCTCTTTTTCACCTCCTCTTAGCCTGATAGCCAATTCGCAATCCGCTAATACCTCAGGATGACCCCGATGTTGCCGGCCCGCTGGAGGGCTTCGCTCCCCTTGACCACCTCCACCTCTCCTCCGGCCTCGATGACCATCTGAACGGCCCTGTTAACGACGTCTTCGACCTCCTGCGTCCCCCCGCCGCAGAGGAAGCACTTCCCCAGGTCTTGAGCGGCGATGTAGCCACAGTTAAGGCAAGCATAGCCTTTGGCCTTGAAGCCCTCGGCGACCACCAGGGTATGCACCTGCCCCTGCTGCAGGGCGAAGAGGGCATCATCTAAGCCGATGGCGGCCTGCCCCCCCTTGCTCATGCTGGTGATCAGCCTCTCGACCAATTCGGCCTCCCGTTGACGCTCCACTTGCTCCTCGATCTCCATAGCCCTGGCCAAGACCTGATCAATGGGCGCGGTCATCTCCATGGCGAATTCGCCTATGATGCGCTCCTGCAGGGCCCTGGGCAGGAATTCCCGGAACTGAGCCAGGGTCTCCTCGGTGCCGGCCAGTAAGAGGTGGCTGCATCCCTCCCTCTCGAAGAACTCGGCCACGGCCTCGGCGGCACGCTTAAGGTTCTGCTGCGCAAGGCCCTCGATGTGCCGCTGGTAACGGGCCTGCGCCCAACCACCCCTCTTGTGGCGTCCAGGTATCACCGCCAGGGCCCCGGTGTGCTCTTCGATCTCGCCCAGGTGGACGAGGAAGAGGCGGGCCTGCTCCCTGTCAACTAGAGCCACACAGTGACGCCCATATTCGTCGAAGAGATCAGTCAAGGGCTTGATGTGGGGCCCCTGGCCGACGAAGATCCCGTTCCTGACCGGGACGGAGAGGCGATGGGCTCGCCAGAAGCCTCGCCCTTGGCAGGAGAAGATGGCCATCCCCTTATCCTGCCAATCGTACTCGAAGGCGAAGAAGCGCTTGATCCTCTCCACATCCTTGCGGGGCGCTTTGCCAGCCACCTCCTTGAGCAGCCCCCTGAGGGCCAGCTTGCACTCATCCTTGTCTTGCCTCGTGAGATCGGCGTTCAGGTAGAGGCTGAGGATTGGTTCCCCCTCACCCTGGAAGTCCATCAACTCGCGCAGTTCCTTTTCAGTTATCATCTATCCTCCGTTGCCTAAAGGTTGTGGTTACTGGACGGATGGTCTCGCACGAATGCTCTACTGCGAGGCATCTCTAGAGCGAGACCTAACACACTCTCCCGCCTTTGAGGTACGCCATCCATTAGATAGAATGGCGAGAGAGTTCGTCACCTGACGAATGGTCTCGCCGGTATCGGAGCATGAATCGTCCTGAAGTGAGATAGCTCGCCATCGAGGCGAGACCATTCGTCACCTTCCCTTCCCCTCGCGGTGATAGGGGACGGGGATGTATTGCACTGAGGGGCGTCGCCCGCCGGCTTGGGGATAGAGGCTCATCAGGCTGTAGATCTCCTTGGGCAGCCCCTCCTTGACAGGCATCCCCAGCTTCCGGGCCTCCTCAAGGCCGATGGGGTAATCGTGGGTCCACTGGCCGCAACTGAGGGCCTCGGCTATCTTCTCCGCCTGCTCCTGAGCCATATCGTTCCCCACCAGGATCTCCACGATGGTTTCCCTCACCTGAGCGCGGGCCTTCTTCGCCATATCGGCCAGGATCAGCGTCTCATCGTCGGTCTCGTTGACATCTTTGATTTTAGTCACCTCGATGATGGAAGCGGCCGGATACTTTCCCACCTGCGGATCAATGGGGCCCAGCACAGCGTTCTCATCCATGATGATCTCGTCGGCAGCCAGGGCGATCATGGTCCCGCCAGACATGGCATAGTGGGGGATGAAGACGGTCACCTGGGCCTTATGGCGGATAAGGGCATGGGCTATCTGGTCGGCAGCCAAGACCAGGCCGCCCGGGGTGTGGAGGATGATGTCTATGGGCATGTCGTCCGGGGTCAGCCTGATGGCCCTCAGCACCTCCTCCGAATCCTCTATGTCAATGTAGCGGG
>Ga0315314_1002309_pt1 | contig 15890 bp, 15 predicted proteins | sample TDP9_MG_FD_203631 | JGI IMG/M metagenome (GOLD analysis project Ga0315314, IMG submission 203631) | Freshwater sediment microbial communities from Lake Towuti, South Sulawesi, Indonesia - TDP9 | ecosystem: Environmental > Aquatic > Freshwater > Lake > Sediment | place: Indonesia: South Sulawesi...
AGGAGATGAGGGAAAAGGGTTGGTTGGGGGCGGACTTGATTTTTGACATAGACGCTGATCATATTCCAACTCCCTGCGCCAAGGCTCATGACACTTGGGCTTGCAGTAGTTGTGGTGCTGTTGGTAGAGGCGAGTCGCCTGGAAAGTGTCCTTCTTGCAGGGAGCAGAAGTTCGATGAAAAAACTTGGCCTTGCGAAGTGTGTTTGGAGTCTGCAAAGGCGGAAACGATGAAGCTTATAGACGTCTTAACGAAGGATTTCGGGTTTTCGTCAGAAGAGTTAAAAGTGGCGTTTTCTGGACATCGGGGATACCACGTTCATATGGAAAGCGAAGAAATTCGAGCGTTAGATTCGATGGCTCGCAAGGAAATTGTTGACTATGTCCTGGGAATAGGGTTGGAAACCAGTTTTCACGGTTTGGAGGAAAGGGGTGAAATGAAATCACGGATACTTGCTGGTCCGGATTTATATGATTTGGGATGGAGGGGAAGGATCGCTCGGGGAACCTACGACCTTCTTCTAACAGCGACTCCAGAAGAATTGGAAAAGGTAGGGTTAAAGAAGAAGGTTATTGACCTCATAATCCAGCATAAGGAGGCGCTTTTGGAAAGCTGGAAAGAAAAGGGACCTTGGGGGATTATAAAGGGTATAAGCGTAGAAAACTGGAGAAAAATAGCTCAGTATGGCGTGGGGAAGCAGTCAGTAAAAATTGACACGGTGGTTACTACAGACATCCATCGCCTGATAAGGCTCACTAATACGCTGCACGGAAAAACTGGTCTAAAGAAAATTGAGGTGCCCATCACTGGCATAGAGTACTTTGATCCTTTCAAGAGCGCCGTTACTTTTAAGGAAGGCACAGTAACAGTCTTTGTTTCAGAGGCTCCTGAGTTTAGATTAGGGGACGAAATCTATGGTCCATACAAAGGGCAGAAAATCGAACTACCCACAGCAGCAGCGTTGCTACTTCTGTGCAAAGGGGCAGCTAGGGTGATGGAGTAAACTTGTACGACGAATTGTACGAGGCTTGGAAAAAGGAAAAGGAGAGCGTGGAAATCCAGAAGCTCCCAAGGGACTTTTATGCTAAACTTGCTGATTACGTGAGAAAGATAAGAGAAGAAGGTCGAATGCTAGATGAAAAAACAATAAAGGCTAAACTAATGAATCGCGAGTTCGAAAATGTTAAGAACATGGTTGAAGAGTTGGTTCAACTTCGTCACGATAAAATCTTGGCAAAAGTTGCGGCTAGAAAAACCGTGCCCAGAGAAGTCTTAGCCGAAGAAGAAGAAAAGCTGCACGGAGAAGTTTTCCCTCTAGCCGAGGCTTACCAAACTTTATTGAAGGGCATCCTCCAAGGACGCCTATCGCGCATCGAAAAGGAAGAAAAGCCAAAGAAGATGCTAGTGCGTTTCGTCCAGGAGATTCCGGCGATTGTTGGATCTGATATGAAGACGTATGGACCTTTTAAGCCGGAGGACGTAGCAACTTTGCCTACCGAAAACGCTCGAATTCTTATTAAGCAAGGCGTAGCCGTGGAAGTGGAAGCAAAATGATGCTGTTGTGGGTCTACGCGAAGGTGGCATAATTTGAAATGAAAATTCTTTTTGTCTGCACCGGCAACTCCTATAGAAGCCCAGTGGCAGAAGCTCTTCTGAAAAAATTTCAAGGGGATTTGGAAGTAGAATCGGCGGGAACGCAACCGGCTGGAATGATCGCTCCAAACGCGAAGAAGTTTCTAGAAAGGGAGAACGCGTTAGAAAAGCTGAAAAGAATGCCGGAGGGAATAGATCAGAAAAACTTGGAGAAATACGACCTCATCGTAGCCATGAAGCAAAACCACAAAAATGAAATCTTAAGGCGATTTCCACAGATGGAGGATAGGATAGAGATTTGGAACATCGATGACCCCATCTATCTTCCCTACGGATCTGATGAGGAAGTTTTTGAGGAAATAAAAAGAAAAGTGATAGAACTAGCAAAGTCCATTTCAAAATGAGAAAGTTTGACTAGACGTACATGTTTCTCATTTTTTCTTGTTTCTTTGCCGTGAACAATAAATACTCAAGACTTATGGGACTGCAGGATATTTCGGTTCCACATCTTTCACATATAACCTTCATTATCAACGGCGTTATCCTTTCCACCGCGTGACCGAGTCCAGACATGGTGGGAGCTGCGTAGGATACCTCAACCATTCGTGTCTCCCCGAATTCAAACCTTCCGGACTTTAGGTGGTCAAGGTAAGTTATTTTGAGTTTACACCCACAAGCTTTGCATACTAGTTCATGTGGGGTGGCAAGCAAAGGGTTGTGGTTGAAAGCTCCCTTCCTTGCTTTGTTTATGATTTCATCTTTAGGATTGCGCCTTAAAATGCTTGGACTGGATTTCCTTTTCATTTCACATAATCTTTAAGTCTTCGTGTGAATATTCACTTTTCGGTCTTGACGTCATTTTGATGAATCATGGCTGATGTTTATGGTAGGTACATCTATCTGAATAACAATCACGGCATGCTACCAAACGGAAAATTCATTATGTTGCATGTTTAGCAATTTTGGGCAGTCTTCCAACCTACAACAGGCTGCCAAAGAAATGTTAAATTCGAGTGAAGCTAAACTTAAGCGTGAGGTATCTGATTTGGAGTTTAAACACATTATCTATGAGAAAAAAGAGGGAGTTGCATGGGTAACCCTTAACAGGCCAGAGGTTCTAAATGCCCTAGCTCGGCTAACGTGGCATGAACTCGCCCAAGCAATGGACCTCGCCGACAAAGACGACGAAGTGCGCGTTGTGGTGATTGCAGGAGCAGGTAGAGCCTTCTGCGCCGGCGACGACATAAATGACTTAGCAACCATAAAGGACACATTCGACGCAAAAGCCTATTTTAAAGAAATCACTAAAGCCGCAAGAAAGGTTGAGGAATTCAGGAAACCCATAATTGCGGCGGTGAATGGTCTCGCCTATGGCGGTGGCTGTGAAATAACCATGGGTTGCGACATTGTAATAGCCTCAGAAAACGCGAGGTTCGCCCAACCTGAAGGTAAAATAGGGGCTTGGCCTCCCATTGCAGCCATCAGGCTACCCTCTATAGTTGGGAAGGCGAAAGCTATGGAGATTATGTTGACTGGAGAGCCTATTGATGCGAGGGAGGCTGAAAGAATAGGGCTGGTAAACAAGGTGGTGCCGCCTGAACAGTTAAAAGATGCGGTGACGGAGATGGCAAAAAAAATAATGAGGATAGCGCCGCTCTCAGCCGAATTGATAAAGACGACGGTAAATAAGAAAGTAGAAGATATTGACAGCATAATCGACGCGACAGCCCTGCTCTTCTCTTCAGAGGACCTTCGCGAGGGCGCCATAGCTTTCCTAGAAAAAAGACAACCAGTTTGGAAAGGAAAATAGTACAGGAAAACCGGATTAACGACACTTACGGTTTCCAGAAACAGATAAATAGTAATTAAGCGCGCTGTCCTTATACAAACTAGTCAGTGATTGCGGTGAAAGCGCCAAAAGAAATCACCACGTACTGTCCAAAATGCAAATCGCATCAACCCCACACGGTTTCCCTATACAAAGCTGGGAAAAGGAGGGCTTTAGCCAAGGGCGAAAGACACCACGAGTTACGCGAAAAGAGAGGTTATGGTGGACAAAAGTATCCCCGCCAGCGAAAGTTTGCCAAAACAACGAAAAAACAAACGCTGAAGCTCAAATGCAAAACCTGCGGCTACATGAGACACAAGGAAGGAATACGACTTAAGAAGCTGGTTATAGAGTAAGGAGAAAAGAAAATGAGTGAATGGGAAAAGGTCATACCAAAACCTAGAAGCAAGTTCCTCCGGGTAAAATGCCCTGACTGTGGAAATGAACAAATAGTTTTCAGCCACGCCACAAACCCTGTTCACTGCAACGTTTGTGGAGCGAAGCTCGCCGAACCAACTGGTGGAAAAGTAACAGTCAAGGGAGAAATCACAGCCATACTGGATTAGAATATAAGTGGGAGAAAAATGGCATTAAGGAAGCCAGAGTGGCCAGATGTGGGCGATCTTGTGATCGTCACGGTTTTGAGAATAACAGACTACGGTGCCTACGTTAAATTAGATGAGTATGACAAGGAGGGCCTGCTACACGTATCAGAGATTTCCTCATCATGGGTCAGAAATATTCGTGATTTTGTGCGTGAAGGACAAAAAGTCGTGCTGAAGGTTTTACGGGTCGACGTGGAAAAGAGGCATGTTGATCTCTCACTTAGAAGAGTTACAAAGCGTGAGAAAAGAGAAAAGATTCTTTTTTGGAAAAAGGATAGAAAAGCACACAGCCTGCTACGAAACGCCTCTGAGAAGTTAAACGTTCCCCTCAAAGAAGTTTATGAGAAAGCAGGGGTCCTCATCGAAAAAGAGTTTGGAGGAATATACGAAGGGCTGGAGAAAACCGCGAAAGAAGGGGCAAACGTTCTATCGAAGCTGGGCGTACCCGAGGACATAGCCGTCACCATCGAAGAAATTGCAAAAGAAAAAATTCGGATACCCATGGTGAAGATAAAGGGAATGCTAGAGCTTCAGTGCACAAAGCCAAACGGGGCGTCCCTCATCAAAGAAACCTTGCTAAGCGCACAAAAAATCCAAGACCTTCAGGGAACGAAAGTTCGTATCTACGTAGTTGCACCACCAAAATATTGCATAGAAGTTTCAGCTGAGGATTACACAAAGGCGGAAAGCGTCCTAAAGAAAGCTACAGAAACTGCTCTAAAAAACATAGCAAAAGTCGGGGGACAAGGCGCTTTCAGAAGGGAAAAATGATGGTCTGGCTGCTTAGAAAGTGTGAAAGCTGCAAAAAATATACGCTGAACCAAGAAAGATGTCCCTATTGTGGGGGGAACGTCCATGTACCGCACCCAGCTAAGTTCTCGCCTGAGGACAAATATGCAAAATACAGGCGAGCAATGAGAGGTCCAAGTTAAGATGGAGAAAACAACCATTAAAGAAGTAACGAAAATTGAGCTGAAGAATCCCGTTTTAGTGGAAGGGCTTCCAGGATTAGGAATGGTTGGAAGAATAGCCACACGATACCTCGCCAAGCAATTGAAAGCCAAAAAACTCGCGAATTTATATTCTCCCCACTTCCCCTACTACATTCTTGTTAACAAAAAAGGAAGCGTTAGGCTTCTCCGCGGAGAATTTTACTACTGGAAAAACGAGGCTGGAGAAAACGACCTTATTCTCCTCACAGGGGACAGCCAAGCACAAACTATTGAAGGACAATATGACGTAGCCGGTTGCATACTTGATTTTGCCGAAAGAAACAATGTGAAAGTAATTATCACTATTGGAGGGTACCGAAAAGAAGCAGAGGAAACCCCAAAAGTAGTTGCAGCCTCAACCAACTCTAAACTTTTAAAAAAGGCATTGCAGGCTAAGGCAATAGCTAGTCCTGCAGGAAATCCGATAGTTGGTACAGCTGGTTTGCTCTTGGGCTTGGCAAAATTTAGGAAAATAGATGCGGTTTGCCTCTTGGGAGAGACTCGCGGCTACTTGCCTGACCCGAGGGCGGCTAAAAGCGTTCTCGAGCTTTTGCAAAAAATGTTGAGGGTCAAAATTGATTTAAGTGGGCTGGACGAGGAGATACAGAAGTCTAAAGAAATTGTAGAGCGGATGAGGGAGATCGAGGAGAGAAGGGAGAAGCACGCACAGAAAGTGCGTAGAGGGGAAGAGGAAAGGATTACCTACATTTCGTAATATGTGGTTCAACTGTACTTGACCCTGTATACGCAAACAAGAGGTATTGCCCCGCCGTACGCTTTGCGGGTATCGGGTGTTTGCGACAAATAAGCCTTTTCGAAATGTTGCAATGGCTCTAAGGCCAGCTCTTGAACGGCTGTGACATCCTGAAGGACTGCCTTTTTTCCGTACGTCATCAATTTATATATAACCGTGTTTTGGCCTTTAGCATTCCAACTCCAGACTCCTTGTTCGGTTACGTTTCCATATTCGAATTCCTTTTCTGGCCCAAACGCGATGCGTGCCATCCACCTCCACTTACCTTCGTCGCCCCATCCTACATCTCTTCCATCACTGGTGAAAGTTGTAAAGACCACGACATAGCTTACGTTATATTTTCTAAGGATTTCAAGCGCTTCGGTCTCGTTTGATAGGAGCATTTTCCCGATTTGCGCTATTTGGGTAGAGTTCCATGTGCTGTTATCGGCTAGGGTTGTTACGTTGCCGATGGTCCTAATCCAATATCCATAGTCCCACCAGCTGGCCACCACGTCTGTTGGCTGCAAATTAAATCGCATCCAGTTTAGGGCGTCGATCCAGTCCATGACTGGTTCATTAGGCCTAATCGGCATGCTTCCAGCAGCGAGGGTTGTGGGCGAATACGCATGGCTGAGGACCCTTGGAAACGATGCCGCCGGGCTGGGCAAGACGAGAGTGAAAGTCAGCAAAAGAAAAGTCAGCAGTATAAAGACCCCGCTGAACTCCTTGCCCACATGAGCTTCAAGACGCATTCTTCGCCTCGGAATTACCGGAGCTTCCTTCAGGATGGTGACGAAGGGTCCCAGCAGTCGGACCAAGGCTAACGCCCACAGAAGGCAGAAAGCCGGAGCCATAAGCAAAGTTAACCGCACCATGGAACTGGCGAAGTACACGGAAGTTAGACCGAAGATGCATAAGAAAAGGTTCCGATTTGTTGGGTTCTGCACTGCAAAGAACAAACCAATGGGTGCGAAAAAGGCTCCTATTCCAAGATCATAATATAACGTTCCCCAAGCAGCAGGTCTGTGTTCTTGCACAGATTGCACGAGTTGTTGCACAGTTCCCCCGCCAAGACGTGTAATAGGGTTCAAGACGGACAGGAACTTGAATCCTGGGTTACTAATGTATCCATACCATGAAAGAACAAGGAAAGAAACGGCTAAAACAGCGAAGAAACAGAGTACAGAAACCGTTTTCATCTTAAGCGTTTTGACGTAGCGGGAAATTTCGTAGAGACATAACAGCAGGAAGACTCCAAATACGGCTAAGACGGTTGTTTCAGTTAGGTAACTAAAGCCTAGTTTTGGCACGTTGATCGCAATGAAGAGAGATATACCAAACGTTATGCTATAAGACAGAAGCAAACGGGATGAGTATCTGCGTAGCAAAAGTAGAACAAACACGAAGAGAACAGTCATTCCAAGCGGATATCGTGCTGCTCCCCAAGAAGCAAAAAGATAGCCGAGAGATAACCCTGCAGCAATCGCGTAGGTTAAACTGTTTCTTAGAGACCTTTCGGGTTCGATTGATCTTAGGAAGAAGAAGATGAACAGGAGAATACCAAAAATTCCTACGGTTTCATCGTCGAAAAACCCAAGGGAGGTACGGCTTATATAGGAAGAATTTAGGGCTAGAAATAGGGCTGAAAAAAGACCCACCTCTTTGCCGCCAATGTCCCTGCCTAAAAAGTACATGACCAAGCATGTCAATGTCCCCATTATAACTGGAAATATCACGCAAAAGTTGAAGACTGGATCGGTAGTGAGGGGGTTAGAGGTAAACATTGGAGCGGGAGACAAACCCAACGCTCTTATTATAATGTAGAAAAACGCGGCTGTAGCGGGTAGTCCTGGAAAACCTATACGAAACTCCATTCCAATGGGGTACCAGCTTCTGTAATCACGCGAAGATGCCCAAGCGAAGAATCCATTATCAACCATATGCTTTGTTAGGCGATAATGAAAATGTGGGTCAAACTCCGAAAGGTGAAAGCCCCAACGAAGAGGGAGCAACCTAACCATGAAGGCAATGAAAAGAATGAGGAGAAGTATAGAAAGATGTAAGAGTGAAGAATGGGATACTCGGAAGCGTAGAACCCTTAAACTCTTTAAAGCCTCGATGACTTTTAACCTGCGAAACAGCCTTTTGACCGTCATTCAATAAACCTTCTAATGTCAAACAATTAAGGAACCCCTTTTATTTCTCTTACGGTCTCAAAAAATAGCAAAACCAGCTAAATAAGTGAAAACTCGGCCTTCGAGGGTATTCCTTTTGCAGTTCCGTTATTTCCAAGTGTGCAGTAGGCTACTAGAACTCCTGCTAAATGCTGGATTAAAGGGAAACTTTCAAGACATTTTTCGATGCGCAAGAGAATTCTTATAAATCGTGTCGGGAGTCTAACTTCTTTGCGGGCCAAGAGCCAGTCTAGAGGGAGAAAACTCTTCTCAACAATGTGGATGTTGCCTTTACCAAATTTTGTTTGTTTGAACAACTTTTTTAGCTGCCATCTTGTTAGATACTTTTTAATAAAAGAACGTTCATGAACACCAAACCATGCACCACCATACATATAAGGGCAAAGCCTGTTTGGAAGGCACACAACAATCTTGCTTTTTCCAACTCTTACCATCTCTCTCAAAGCGAGACTTGGATTTGATAAGTGCTCAAGTACTTCGGTGCTAAATATTATATCTAAAGCGCTATTCTTAAAGGGAAGATTATGGGCATCTGCTACAAGAAATTCTACGCCTCTATCTTTTCTTTGGAAGTTTTTAGCCGTCGCAGTGATTGTTTTCTTTGCAATGTCCACACCAACACAAAAATCAATGTTCTTAACGTATTTGAAATAAGCTAGATATCGTCCAGATCCACACCCTACATCTGCAATGCTTCTTACTCTAAAAAAATTGAGCTTTTCACCTTCTTCAAGTCGAACCATCATATGATGCCATGTGCCTATGCTTTTATGTGAGTTCTCCATATCTTTCTTACTTGGGATAATATATTTCATGAATTCAGGAGCTAAACGATTCGTGGACATATGATTCCTCTCGTGACTATCAAGATTGTCTCATTTATTTTTACGCATATCATTTCGCCTATTTAGGTAATACTCTCTCAACAGTTTCCATTGTATTTCTCTTGCGGTCTCTCCATAACGGTTGCCGCTCTTTCCTCTTAAGCAGAGGCAGAACCTGTAGATAGTTTTGTATTTCTCTGTGTTTTAATGAAGATGGTGAAGGATTAGATCAGCACGCGCTATGAAGCATAAATAGACAAATCATTTAGGAACTTTGGACGATTCGGCTTGTGATAGCCCCTATAGCTCTAGAAACACTGCTAAGAACCCTATTTTTAGGCACGTAGAAGAGCTACCTTTCACAGAAGGGAAGGCAGAACTCAAAAACCTTTTATTAAAACCTTGTTGTAGTTTTAGACAGATTTGTGGATATGGTTTTAAGGCGGTTCGGGGCAGAGTGCTCATGGTACTGTTCGGTCGCAAAAAGCCCTTTTCTAAAGTGTTAAGTAACCTGATTTGTCCTCGTGACCAGAATCAACTTACGGATTTTCAATGTTCAAAGTGCGGAACCAAATATGGTGAAGTGAGAGGAATCTTTCGTTTTTTACCCGAGATTAGGGATGAAGGAAAGACTCAGGAGCAGAAAAGGTACGACATGTTGGGAAGGGCGAGGCGCTTGGACGACGTTGAACCTCACGGCGGCTTCTACCAGAGGAAGATTTTGTTAAATGAAACTAGGGTTTCAGCCGTGATTCAAGGAGCGCGTATTGATAACGATCAGTTAATATTGGATGTCGGTTGTGGCAGCGGTTTCCCAACGCTTTCTTTAATGAAAAAGAAAGAAGTTTATGTTGTTGGCCTTGACATTTCTGTCGGCGCCTTAGAGTTCTTCCAAGAGAAGGCTCTAAAGGAGAAAATGAGAAAGAGAATTCTCCTGTTTCAAGCCGACGCCGAAAACATGCCATTTGCAGCGGATCTTTTCGATAGGGTCGTAAGTTTTTCCAGTATTGAACATGTGCCTAATCCAGATGTGTTTATTGAGGAATGTGTGAGAGTGTGTAGACGTGGAGGCTATGTCTCGGTGTGTACACCCAACAGGACAGCAGACCCCTTGCGTCAACTTAAGCCCGTATTTTTGAAGTTTGCTTCTGTGATTTCGCAGAAGCCCCGCCCGATTATAGAGGTCCAAGGTCTTCCATTGTCACCTTATCACAAGGAGTTTACGGATAAAGAATTGAATTTTCTATTCGAAAAGTCAGGCTTGGAAGATGTTTCAACGTCCTTCCTGATCTATCTACCGACAGGAGTTCCACATCCCTTGGGAACCTTTATGTCCCTGCCTCCGATTGCTTATTTCGAGAGTTTCGTTGGGAAGTTTCCTTTTGTTAGGAGGTTTTCGAGTCTATTGGTTGTATCCGGCAGAAAGTGTTGATAAGTCTTTATTCGAAAACACGGTAACATAACCTATAAATAGGTTGCAAGGGTTGTATCTTCGGTTTCGTGGCGGCTGTGAGATTGTGCCTCAACGAGTGATTTGTCAAAAATGTGGATTCCTCCTTTATGACGGCGTAGAGTTAAAGCCCCCTGACGAGATCATTCAGAGTCACGATGGCAAATGCCCTAATTGTGGCAAAAAACTGTCTTTTATACCGAAAAACGTTGAGGTTAAACCCGCTGAAGAAACGAGTCGAGTATCCACCTAAGATACAAGTTAGATTACATCAAATTTTGGAGTTTTGTGGCATAGCCATTCTAGCGTTGCGGGTGACAGCGGTTTATCATGAGGAATTACTTTAATCTTCACTACTGATAGATATATAGCGGAATTATTAGAAAAGTAACAGTACCGACGGCGCACACACGTCTTCACCACATAGGGGATTCAAGTGCAGGTAAACTCATCTTGGCTAAGGCATCTGAGAAAGAGACGGGGACGAAGGATTCTAATCGAAGCCCTACGCATGTTACGATTCCACAAGACGTCTTTTAGCACCCTACTGAGTAACATTTTTGAGGTAATGGAACAACATCAGGCAAATTTCACCTTCCCCATAGTGGCATCTACTGCTCTGAGACACCCGGAGTTGACCCGTGAGATTCTTAGATCCGGACATGAGGTTGCTGTTCACGGCTATAAGCACGTTAAATACACGTATCTCACCGAACGTCAACAGGAGGATGATGTTAAGATGGCTCTCGCCGCCTTTAAAGAGATAGGTGCTCCGGTATATGGTTTTCGAGCACCCTACAACACCTACACGGAATATACGCCCAAACTCGTAGAGAAATATGGGTTTCTCTGGGATGGTGGAATTGGATTCAATCCCAAGTATAGAGAGAGCGCTTATCCCTTCAGAGTTTCAGTAAACAGCCATATGTCAAGCTTCACCTGTATCCCTCTTAGCGAGTGGTCAGACGACAGAATGATTGAAACATACGGCTTCCAGAGCCACCAGATTGGAGAAGCCCTAAAACGCGCCATCAAATGGGCTAGTGAAAGACATGGCGTAGTTATGTTTGACCTTCACCCCATCAGGATAGGACAGCCTCAGTACATTGGTGGGCTAAGACAGGCTCTGATATATGGAACAGAACTGAATGGATGGTTTCCCACGGTCGCTGAAGCAGTGGAATATTGGTGCAAACATGGGAACTGGAAACATGATGCTGCCTTCTGTTGCCTTATGACTGGCGACATTGACAACTTCGTCTTCCTCGATTACCTACTACGTCTTTTTTAAATATTCAGATGACGAGGTTTATACACATGGGCAAAACAATAGGGCGACTACTTCGAATTCTTGCGTGGCTATCACCAGTTTACCAGTTCCGCGCTAGCGTGTACAGGAAATGCGGCGTAAAAATAGGTAGAAATGTTTTCATCGGTTTTCTAGTGATGATGGACAGTGAACATCCTGATTACATCGAGATCGAAGACGAAGCCAGCATCGGTCCAGGCGTCAGCATCATGGCACATTCGCCCGGCAGCCCCTTCCACAGCCGACTGAAAATCTACTACAAAGAACCGAAAAAGATAACAATTAAACGAGGAGCTTGGATCGCGACTCGTGCAGTCATACTGCCCGGAGTCACGGTTGGAGAGGGAGCTATTGTTGCAGCCGGAGCGGTTGTGAGCAGAGACGTCCCCCCATACACTATGGCAGCGGGCAACCCGGCGCGGCTTGTCCAGAAACTGAAGAAACCATCAGAGATAGAAAGTTAGGTCATTCATCTCTGCTATATGGCCACGCCAAGTTTCTTCAATATTTTCTTTAGATCACTAAGTGTCTCTATTTCCATAATGTCGTCGTCGCTCATCACGATTCCAAAAGCGGATTCGATTTCGCTTACAAGCATTAAATGGGCCATGGAATCCCATTCTTCCATATCTTTTCGAGACATTTTGTCGTTAATATTCGCTTTGTCAACGAGGAGGACCTTCGCCACTATCTCCTCCAGTTTCTTCTCTGTAGGGCTACCCATCCTTAACTTCCAACCATTCAGGCATCTTTACTGTAGACAGCGTTAAGTCAAGCCTCCACTTGGAGAGGTCTCCTTTCTGCTGGAACTCCTCGAATCCATGATTCGAGTAGAAGTTTTTAACGGGCGCATTCTTCTGTGTTGGAATGTACTCGCCAACAATCGTGGAAACGCCGCTTTTTCTGGCGTCCTCCACGATCTTTGCTAAGAATGCCGTCTCAACCTTGCGGCCAATAACACGGCAACTCATCAGGAAGGAGTCCAGTATCCACGTCTGCGGCTCTTTCATAACTATAGCGACACCTACTATTCCTTCGTCTCCAAACTTGTCAATAACCTGTAAACTGTAGATGTTAAATTCGTCCCTATTTTCCTTCATCTTCCTAATTTCGACATCGGTGTATCGGCGCGTAGTCAAATTAAACTGGTTCGTCTTGTTTACCAAGCTCGTGACCCTTGGCAAGCTAAATTCGTCAGCGTGCTTAATCACAACCGTCATCTCCAGAGACCTTAGAAAGTCTTCCACGGAGACCATTGACTCTTCAAGGTGCTTACGCATTCTCCTCGCGTAGTACATCTCGCCCCGCATCTTGTCCTCTTCAGTCAACGCGAGGACATTAAAATCGTTGAGGTCTTCAAGCGCTTGCCGATACAGAAACGGGGAGGCGGGCATATCCACTACTAAGACCTGGGGTAGCGCCTGCTTGATCTGCTCACGTTCACGAGGGTTATCATCCACAAATGCCATGCTATCTAAGCCGATATTGATTTCCTTTGCAAGTTCAATCATGTTTTGAACTTTATCCTGCCAGTTTATCCGCGTAGCTGCGAAATGTTTCTCTCGCAAAACCATGTATGGGTGGTCCCTAATCACCTTGATAGCGTCTTCATAGTTGTTTCTGCTGTTGATGGCTAGAATAATCCCGCGGTTGTAATAACTTAGCAAAAGCCTCTGAAAGTCTAAGTACGCATTTCCAGGTGAGTCCTTACCCAGCTTGATTCCATCAAATCCGTCCTCGCCGATGATGCCGCCCCAAAGTACGTTGTCTAGGTCTAGGACAATACATTTCCTTGAAAGATTCTTCAGAGCCTTGATGTATCCCATGTACTCGTCCGCAATCACGGGTAGGAAAGACTCGCTGAACACAAAGGAGCCTCTGTAATACATCTGAAAGTTTAAGCAACGTGACTTCCCATGTTTACTTGCAACGCCTTCAAGGTCAACCACGTAAACTTGGTTACTCTCCCTGTACAAGTCTGTTAATCTCTGATTCAACCCGTAAAAAAAGCTCTTCAGTCCCATATCCACTTTATTATCCAAAATCCCTAGAGGGGTGAAGGATGGAACTATGAAATTGTTCACCAAGATAAGAGCATTTGTTCTAGAAGTTAGCAGGGATAGAATCTTCTCAAATTGGTCGATGATCTCGGTTTGATACTGCTCTCTCCCGGAGGACTTCATGAATTCAGAATAGAAATCCTCGCCCAGCAGCGACTCTGCCTGTACAGCCAAGATAACTACATCTGGTTTGAAGGCATAAAGCTTGCTGCCTTTATCAAGGATTTCCTGTCGGTATTGGTTAAATGGTCCAATGTATATTTCGGGATATAACCCGACGAGTCGGTTTTTAATATCGATATAAATGCCCAACGGGTCGATTGTGAATGAACTCAGCAGAGCTACCTTTATCTTCTTCTCGTCAGGGACATCAAGCGCCTTTAAGTTCAGCCTTTGAATTCTTTTGTAGGCGTTCCAATAGTTTAGATGAGTTGGCTCCTTCTGAATTAAATCCAGTATCTCTTTTAGCTGTGAACTAACTGACTCGCCAGTTCTCTCCTTAGACGCGTCAGAACTCATCTGGGGGTACCAACTCTGTTTTTGAATCATGTTCTCTTATTAATCCTAAAGGAACGCTTACTACAGCAAAAGCAACGGCGTAAGAGGAAGAGTGGGATAAGCTAACTTTAACCTCGAAAGGCAAGCGCATCTCTTGACCCTCATTTTTTGCACCATTATGGTTCAGGTGGATATTAGCATGAGGCGCTCCATCCTCGTCCCTGAGAATCTCGATGTCACGAAACTTAACATCATAAAACTTGTTAATCGCCTTGTAAACCGCTTCTTTTCCGGCGAAGTTCACAGCAAAATGTGGGGCTGGGCTCTTAAACGATAAACAGTACTCAATTTCCTTGGAAGTAAAGACTCGCTCGTAAAATTGCTTGTGACCAGAATAGTCTAACCACTTAAATCTGGCAACCTCCACGACATCAACCCCGATGTTCCATTCACTCATGAACTCACCACAGTAAGAGCGTGCTATTCCTTCACCACTCCATTAAGACAACAAAAGTCAAAGCTATTTTTTATATTTTCCGAACTTGACTAACATTTTAATTTTCGTTGTAACAACAATGAAATGTTACGTAAACCTCCAGCCTAAGGTCATGTTTCCAAGAATATTTAATTTTAAGTCGCAAATCATTTATAGCTTCTATGCGTGTCTGAAAGAAAGGAAAAGGTGCATTAATGGAAAAATACACTTTGATCATTACCGAAAAGCCGGATGCTGCTCAACGAATAGCGCAAGCGCTTGATTATGGGGGGAAGCCTAAAAAAGTTGAGGAAAATGGCGTGCCCTATTTCCTCGCCCATCGGAACCGAGAACTTGTTGTGGTTCCAGCCCTTGGACATCTGTACACTGTGGTTCATGAAAGGGGAGGAAGAAACTATTATCCTGTTTTTAGTTTTAGGTGGGCGCCACGACACTTGGCGGAAAAGGGTGCAAAACAGATTCGTACCTGGATCGAAATGATTTCAAAACTGGCGGGCGACGCTGAAGAATTTATAGATGCTTGCGACTACGACATTGAAGGAAGCCTCATCGGGTACTGCATACTAAAATATGCCTGCGAAAACAGAGAAGGCGTAGCGAAGAGAATGAAGTTTTCCACGCTGACCAAAAGCGAACTGGAAAAAGCTTACGACGAACCTCTTTCCCAGCTTGATTTTAACCTTATAGAAGCCGGAAAGACTAGGCATGAGGTGGACTGGCTCTACGGCGTAAATCTTTCACGGGCGCTAACCTTGGCGGCTCGTCGCTGGAGCGGAAGATATGCCACACTAAGCACTGGAAGAGTGCAAGGACCAACCCTGAAATTTTTGATTGAAAGAGAGAAAGCTATCCGCAGTTTTGTTCCGACTCCATACTGGGAGATAAGAGCGGAAGTCGAAATTAAGAAATCTACGTACGAAGTTGAATATGAAAGAAAAAGAATTGAAAAAAGGGCGGAAGCTGAGGCAATTGTAGAGGCATGCACGGATAAAACAGGCGAAATCAAGAAAATTGATATCAGAAAGTTTCATCAGAAGCCTCCGATTCCCTTCGACATAGGTGTATTACAAGCCGAGGCGTACAGCCTCTTTGGGTACACCCCAAGACGAACCTTGAATATCGCCCAGCGCCTGTATCTTGACGCTTTGATTTCATATCCCAGAACAAGCAGCCAGAAACTGCCCCCGATAATCGACTACAAAAACATACTCAACGCACTGAGTAAAGAACCAGCCTACAAAAAATTAGCCTCAAAGCTTCTAGAAAAGAAAGAGTTGAAACCAAGAGAAGGCGCTAAAGAAGACCC
>Ga0315314_1002310_pt1 | contig 15890 bp, 14 predicted proteins | sample TDP9_MG_FD_203631 | JGI IMG/M metagenome (GOLD analysis project Ga0315314, IMG submission 203631) | Freshwater sediment microbial communities from Lake Towuti, South Sulawesi, Indonesia - TDP9 | ecosystem: Environmental > Aquatic > Freshwater > Lake > Sediment | place: Indonesia: South Sulawesi...
CAAAACCTTGTCGCTTTTGCATCCTACGATTACGTAATTGCATCCGCAAAGAAGGTCCTTTCCGACGTTTATTTTTTCATGAACGGCTGTGAGAGCCACTTCTATTCCGATGACTCTATTCTCAAATTCTATAACCAAGTCTACAAACTTGTCTTTCAGTTGTTTTTCTGTCGAAACCACCCAATCATTTCTTAAAGTTTTTAAATGCTCGCTTATCCTGTTAATCCAGAAGTCGTGCTCGAATCCGCCGCCCCTGCTTAAATGCTCTTGCGGAGGCATGCCTATTGTGCTATAGCCTGCTGGCGTAAGTTCAAGGAAAGTGGCCATGCCGCCTCGATAGCCCAGATTGAGCTTGTGTTTCCTGCAAAGTCCTTTTCTTATTAGCGAATCGGCAATTCTATCACCCTTACTTGCCGATAACTTCAAAGTGTCGTATCTATCCTTGACCCAAACGTAAGGCCTATTGTAGATATCCCATAAAAACGCTATCTCTTCCGGCTTAATTTCCGACTTGTCTTGCTCTTCCTCCTGCTTCTTTTTGCGTACGTCGGATTCCTCTCTTTCCTTTCCTTCAGTACTCTTGCGTCGAAAACCAAGTATCCGCTCGTTATTTTCCTCTATCTCTTCGTCGCTTACATGGTTTTCCGGAAGATTTGCGGGAAGAACCATTGCAAAAAACGACTCCACATATCTTTTTGAAAACTTGACTATTATTTGCCTCTCATTCAGTTTATGGCAAAATTCTTTCATTTCAGGCTCGTATATGCCCATGCTTCTCCGCATGCATTCAACATCATTCCCGCTTGCAAGCGCGAACATAACCTGCATGAAAGCATTACTCTTTATACTTTCACCCAGCTGGCTGGGATAATGGGTGCAGCAAAAGACATAAATTCTGGCGTGCCTTACCGTTGCAAGAAGGTCGCTTATTATCGGCAAAGGATAAAAGCCTCGTGTAAGATCCTTGCTGAACAAAAGATTTGCATCGTCCAAACCAATGTAATGGATAGGCAATGCAGCACCATGAACATTTTCAGGCACTATCTCGAAAGACCTTATTTCGTTTTGTGCTTTTTTCAGCTGCTTGTACTTGAAAAGCCATGTGGTCAGAATATTCGTGATGAATATTTGCTGACTTGCAGTTAGATTGCCGATTTCAAAAATAACGTTGCGCTCGGCAAGGCCTTCAAGGTCGCTTTTCCTGCATTTGAAAGTTTCGCCAAGGTCGCCTGACAAAATGCCTCTAAGCCTGTTTATTGCGGATTCTTTGTACTGGGCCGTTCTTCCTCCTAGCGAAAAGCATTTCGTTGATTCCACCCTGCGCAAGAGGTCAAACAGGTTAGAATCGGCAGGAAGCTCATTCATTATGGGTATGATGAAATTCTGAGTACCTTCAAATACGATAAAGCCCTGAATGAATGCTTCGGAAAAAATGTTAACCCATTCGCTCCTCGAAAGTCCTGGAGGCGGCAGAAGGGGATTAATTTCTATGCCGCCTTTAAAGTTAACCACTACTATTTCTCTCATGAATCTTAATAACGTTCTCGCTTCTTTCGACTTAACAAAAAGCCAGCATTTTATGCGTCTTCTGAGCGCCTGGGCAAAAATCATAAAAAGCAAAGTGGTTTTGCCGGAAAGTGTTTGACCGACAAAAAGGCAGTGTCCCTCTTCGGGATAAAATCCGACCGGTATGCCCAATTGCGTAATCGCAAATCTTATGGGTCCGTCAACAGACTTGTCAGGCTGGGCAAAAGGACCGCTCATGAAATCTGCAATCTGGGCATAAGGCGCTATGTATTGAATGAATTTTTCAATGACCAGTCGATTTCGGCTTACTAGGATGCTGCGAACGAAACTTTCAACAATGTCGTTCATCAGGCCTTTCCTTCTCAGCACTTCGAGCAGTTTCGCCCCGGCGGCGATGTCTCCTAACAAAATTCTGTTCAAAAGTTCCATAATTTCTTGCATGTTATCACCTCAAATATCGCACCGTTCTTACGCTAACCTCATAGCCTCCCTTTTTAGGGCTGCCGAAAACCCTGCACCATTTCATCTTGTCAAGAAGACGCTTGGAGAAAGTTGAGTACCATTTGCCGCCGTAGATCTTTCCGCAGCCCGGCACCTCACAAACGACTCTTCCGGAAGGGCACCGATGTGCATGTTCCTCATCAATAAGATGGCCCTGCCAGCATCTGTAAAGAATCATACCTTTTTGCCATGTGTGACCGCAGTCCAGCATGCCCATTTCGGTGGTTATCTCAACGTCAGTCCCTCCATTTTCGTTCACATAGGTGTCCTCAAATTCGCCGTACAGAAGCCTGCTTTCTGCTCCTTCGCCCGCGACTACTGTCATTATGGCTACTCTCGAAACGTGCTTCCGGGGTTGCGGTTTAACCTCTACGACCTCTTGGGGCTCCTCATTTTCGTCAATTGGTCCTACAAAGCCGGGTCCAATTTTAATTCTCATTTTTCACCCTCCTTTCGTCTTGGATTCCCAGCAGCTCGCAAAATTCCTCAAGATCGTTTCTCTCTGCGGCCGCCAGGGCTTTCTTATAAACTCCTTCAGGAACCGTCATCAATTCATAGAATCCTAAGCCTTGCTTGTTGCCACCTAATTTGCTTTTTGCCATCTTCGTCACCTTTCACCATTTAAATGACCGGAAGCAGACAGGATATTCCCTGCGAGAAAATTTCTAAAACTCGCTCGGTGGCTTGCCCCCGTGATATTAAGAAATAATCCAATGTTGTATTGACGTATTTTGGAAAAAGAGATACAATATAATTAATTTCACCATTACAGATTCGTGCACAAGACACGTGAAGTCCAATAAGGAAAAGAGATGGCTAGGTAAGCGCTTCTTCGCAACCAAGGGCTCACAGGACACAGGCATGAGCCTCTCACTAGCAGATAGAATAATAAAAGACCACAATGGAGGTATTACCGTGGAAAGCGAAGTAGGAAAAGGCACAACATTTACTGGCTCGCTCCCAGTCTGGGAAGAGAAAACTTAAGAGCAGTTAACTAATAGGACCGATACGGAGATAAAATGATGGAGAAAATTGGAAATTGGGAAATTATAAAGCCACTTGGCGAAGGCGGGCAGGGAAAAGTATATTTAGTAAGGAATTGTAAGCAATTAGACCTTTCAAAAGAGCTGCTAAATATAGCAAATGATATTCGTGAGCTTTCTGCTGCTGTTAAAGAAAAAGGAAAAGTGCAAAAACATTCAGAATCTTTTGTCCTGGCTTTGAGACAGATACTTGATTCAGAAAACCCTTTGAATTTAGGAGCTATGAAGCAATTACATAAAACAGAAGAGACCCATGAATACCAGAAAGCTAAAACTCGAATGAAAAAAGAGATAGAAGCCCTCAAATCAATCAAGCATCCAAATATCATAGAGATCTTAGATAATAATATCCAGGATGGGTGGTTTGTCGGAAAATATTTCCAGAAAGGTCCGATATCCAAACATAGAGAGTTATTTCAAGGGAGATTATTACTTTGTTTAGAAGCATTGCGTCCGCTTATACACGCTGTTTCAACTATGCATAAAGCTGGTTTGATTCATAGAGACATAAAACCAGAAAATATATTCATGTCAGATAACGGACAACTTGTCCTTGGCGATTTGGGACTGATTTTTTATGCCGATGAAAGACATACTAGGGTTTCATCTACCCTTGAGAATGTAGGGAGTAGAGATTGGATGCCTCAATGGGCTATGGGGATGAGGGTGGAAGAAATTGGTCCAACTTTTGATATATTTTGCTTGGGAAAACTTCTTTGGAGTATGATTTCTGGAAAGCCAATTCTTCGTCTTTGGTATTGGCAAAAAGAGGAATTTAATGTAGAAAAAATATTTCCTAAAAAACCAGAAATTAAATGGACACGGAAAATATTTGAAAAATGTATAGTGGAAGATGAAAAAGATTGTTTAGAAACAGCAGACGGTCTTTTGGAACTAATAGATACTATTATTTATCTAATTCAACGAAATGCCGATATAGTAGAAGACGGAGTAGAAAGAAAATGTAAAGTCTGTGGTCTTGGAGAATACAAATATGTGGTAAACGAGGATGGTACTGATGCCTATAATTTCGGCATTAGACCTACTGGGAATAAAACGTTCAAGATATTTGCCTGTAATTATTGTGGTAATGTCCAAATGTTCTATATTGACAGGGCAAAAAGGCCTGAAGCCTGGAAAAAGTAGTGGAAAGCCGCTTTATAGATTGAAGAGAAGTGATTTATTCATTTATAACCACCTTATCTTACATATTATTGAAAGTTTGAGAATCGGGACCCGCTGTCTTGGACGCTACCAAGGGAGGCTCCGCCCGTGATCTATAATAAAAACCTTTGTCCGGAAAGGACTGACTGTACCCCCGCCAAGGGGGGAAATTTACAAGGAGGTATAACATGATTAACCACACAAATAGAATCATTAAAATCGTTTCTGTCTTACTCCCGGCTTCGCTAATTCTTTCTGGCTGTGCTGCAGTAATCAAAATGACTCCTATAATATCGGATGCCGAAAAATCGGACTGCATATTCATAGAGGGCGAAGCGTACGTTCGCTCCGGGTTAAGAGACAGCGTCATCATAACGTCCATGAAAAAGAACCTGGAAGGTTATCTTCAATTAACGATTGGTTACATGAACGTTTCAGAGGAAAGAATTGACGTAGACCCGTCCTCAATAGAGATAATTGCCGAAAGAGACTGGGCGGGACCAAAAAATTTAAAAGTTTATTCTTCGGACGAATGGCTAAAAAAAATCAGGACGGAAAAAGCCTGGGCCCTGGTGGGTAAATCCATGGAAGCCTTTGGAGACGGCCTGAAGGCAGGAAGGTCGCGTTCAACCTCTCACTCAACGGTTCGTTTTGACGGTTATTCCTATGGTTACGTGGATACCACCACGGAAACGGTGGATGAGAGCAAGAAAATAGAAAGCAGACGAAAGACTCAACAAGAAACCGAGGATTTAGTAAGACACTATGATGTTGAATATCAATTAGCGGAAAACATTCTTTGTAAGAAGACGACTCTATATCTTGGATACTATGTAATCGGAATTGTTTTTGCCAAATACTGTTCTGCTGTTAAATACGAGGTTAAAATACCAGTCGGTTCCGAGACCCACAATATTATTTTCGTTCCTTCTACTGAATAAAATTTAAGTTGTCCTGGGTTGGAATTCTGGCGGCCGATTTTTTATTCACAGGCCCTCAATAAAACCATAACAATCGAATTCTAAAATTTATTTATCGGGCAAATAGAAGACTATTTCTACCGATTGAAAGGAGGGAAAATGGAAGAAGCAAAATATGTTCGTAAGAAAAGCTCAGGCTTAGCCAGTCTCCTATCTTTCTTCTGGTGTGGTCTGGGCCAAATCTATAATGGGCAGATTTTTAAAGGTATAATTCTTATGTTCTTATATGCGATTTCTTGGACCTTAGCTGGATGGCTTTGGCTGTTTACAGCACTCGGATTAGGTCCCCGTTTAGCCGGTGAAAAGCTGGAACCCGGCACTCTTTTTACCCCAGCCACGCTTACGACTACCGGTATAGTGGGTATCATATTCGGACTTGCAGGATTCGTGCTCTGGATATATGGCATGGTAAATGCCCACAAAACAGCCGAGAAAATAAACAGGGGCGAAATCTAAAATTTACCAACTTAGGAACCCGGGATTAAGTAGTAAGTCACGGATTAGCCAGTTGCTGTAATGGACCAAAGGGAGAATGAGTATTATACTTTTACAGCAAAGCCTGGCATGAAATTCATAATCTTGGTTTACCAATGTAAGAATAATTGGATACGGGAGCAAATCATCCCAGGTTTATCAATGGGCGAGGTCGCAACTGATAAAGGGTACATATATAAGAACATATCGGGTGGTGTACGCAGCCCAGAGATTGAGAGTCATAACCCAAGAGAATCAACTCAAAGTGAAGTGAGAAATTTAATTGGTGATTTTGGGAGCTATGAGCATTTGTTGCCAGAAGAATCCGTTAGAGGCAGTATAGTTTTTGAAATACCAGAAGGTCAAAAACCAATAGAGGCAACTATTGCTTATTTACCACTCCCTATAAAATTTTGACCTTTCATTTTAATGAGAAAAACTTCTGCATTTTTCGGCCATGATAAGGAAACCTGACAGAATATTTCTAATGTATTTTAGGGGAGTCAATCGGCTCAAGTCATACTGGCTGCCACTGCTAAAGGCGTTAAAGCCCTAACAAATAACATTTTAATTGAAATGTTCTCTCATTTTGGTCTTAAGGATAAAGAAACGATAATCAGGAATGTGCCAAATAAAACCATGCCTTCAAGAAATAGTCCAACAAATATTCCGGGACAACTAAGGAAAACTATGTGGAATGAATATATAGTCATTGTAGGTAGGGGAAATATGAATCTATTTTCTATTTGCTATATAATATTTACAATTCTATGAATATCCCTTTTGAAAAACTTAATAATAAACAAAAAATAGCCGTAAAAAGCAAAGATAATAGAATTCTTATATTGGCTGGACCTGGGACAGGGAAAACAGAAGTAATTAGCCATCGAATTCGTTATTTACTTAAAGAAAGAAAAGCCAAACCATCTGAAATTTTGGCAATAACTTTTACTATGAAAGCGGCCGGGGAAATGTTTACCCGGTTAGAAAAATTTCCCGATGTATATCCAAAAAGTGTAAGAATATCAACAATTCATGGGAAAGCGTGGGAAATCATATGTCAAAACGTAGGTAAAAAACTCTTTATAGCTGATGAAGATGAATCAATGATGGTTCTGGAAGACGTAATAGCAGAGTTTAAAATAAAGAAAACAAAAAAGCAATTGAAAGGAATTAGAAACGATATTTCACTTAAAAAAGCGGATAACATTTTACCTGATGATTTAGAGAACAAATCGGATGATTTTTTCAAAATATTTAAATCTTACGAAAACTTAATGAAATTTAATGATGCAATAGACTTCGAGGGCATATTAACGAAAACAATTAGGCTTTTAACCGAAATTGCTGAAATTAAAACGAAATGTCATGAAAAAATTAAATATCTCTTAGTTGACGAATATCAAGATATAAATAAGGCACAATTTGAATTTATTCGATTGCTCTCTCATCATAATTCTGAACTTTTTTGTGTTGGCGATGATGACCAGAGTATCTATAGTTGGCGAGGGGCCAAACCAGATTTTATCCTAAATTATAAAAAAGATTTTAGGGGTGGTACGATATTAGAACTCGATGAAAGTAGAAGATGCCCTGAAAATATATTAACAGCGGCACTTAATTTAATATCAAAAAATAAAAGACATCCTAAATCTCTCCACGCATATTCCTCAGATGGAGCGCCTGTTTTTATCCTAGAATCATCGAGTGAGTCTCAGGAGGCCATTTGGATTGCAAATTGGATTGTAAAGAGGATTTCCCAAGCGAAGTTTAAACCTCAAGATGTGGCAATAATTTGTAGGGACCTTGAACTCGCAAAATATGTTGTGCCGGAATTGAAAAAGAGAAATGTCCCTCTAGAATACTGGCGAGAGGGGGCGATATTTAAAGACCAAGAGGTAAAAGATTTGATTGCACATCTTAGAGTAGTTGTAAATACCAATGATAATCTTGCACTCAGACGGTGCCTTTTAAGTCGAAGTTTAGAAAGAGTGGGCAAAGGATGTGTAACAATTTTGCGGGAAAAAGCACAAAAGCTAGATAAGACTATATGGGATATTTTGCGGACAGTATCAGAGTACCCAGAACTGAAAAGATGGGGAAATCGTATTGGTAAATTTGTTTTATGGATGAAAGAACTTAAAAGTGCTGAAGAAGACCAACCAGCCAGTAATATTATTGATAGAGTTATTGAGAAAATTAAATCTTCGGATAACATATACCTTGAAAAGTTAAGAAAGATTGCCGGAAACATGGCACACACAAATGTGAAAGATTTCTTGGAGAAAATAATATCGAGAAGAAGGCTCGATTTAGCAAATGGTGGACCAGAACCGGATGAAGAAAGAGATGCAGTAGCTATTATGAGTATGCATTCTGCTAAAGGTCTCACTTTCAAAATAGTTTTTATATTAGGGCTAGAAGAAGGTATTATTCCAAGAGAAAAATCAGACATAGAAGAAGAACGGCGATTGTGTTATGTAGCGATGACAAGGGCAAAAATTGCCTTGTTTTTGTGCAAAGCAAACAGGAGAAAAGGACGACCTGTGCAAGGTTTCAAATTACTGTATGAGCAACCTTCGCAGTTTCTTAGTCAAATACTTCCATGCAATTTTAAACAAATACCCAATAGGCCTATAAAAAAGAAAAAATGCGATACTGCAGTTTGAAGTTGAAACCTTTCATATTTTTTGGCAACACCTTCATCTGCCTACTTTGTCGGGAGAAATTTCTTTTGATTTGGACAGGAAATAAGAACCGGCATTTGAGGACAGAATCGAGTCTGCCACCACAAAGCCCAGCCCCTTTGTGGCCGGGCGACTGGGGCTGGCGGTCTTAAACTAAAGTTTCAACTTTGGCTAGATTGTCACATTGCAAGAAAAGAAGGAAGGTATTTTTCTATAAAACTTGCTTCGGGAGAGTGGAGCCAGTTGCGAAACTCGCCGAGCCGGGGAGCCAATTATATCAATAAGAACAAAGGCAATAATTGGAGCATTTCTATTGAAAACGGCAAAGTTTCTATGATACTTCAAAAAGATTTTGAGCAGGAAGGAACGCAATAAATTGACCTTGAAGGATGGTCATTCTCTTTGAAAGATTGTCACGCAAACCGTAGAGCATAACTGTGTAAGGGAAGAACTTAGACTCTGAAAAATTGTTGACTTTTAGGAAAAAATAAGGTATAAAAAATAAAGATTGGAAGACACCCAAAACAGTTCTAAACGATTATGTTAGGTACATTATAGAAAATAGAAATAAGGAAGAAAAGTACCAATGAATGAATATTACAAGGGTGAAAAACTCAAGCTTTTCACTTATGTGGCTGGCGCTTGTTCAATTGTTTCCTTGGGTCTTATGATTGTATTAATGATTATTGAACACCCAGAATTATCCAAGCAGCTCGTCTTCTTGATCCCTTTACTACCATTTTTTGTGTTTCTATATCTATTCCTACACTTGTCAGCGAAACAGTTCCGCTTCGACGAACTAAGTGTAATATATTCATTGGAACTTGATTTGGAAGGAAATGCCCTGATACAGAGAGAAACCACTTTCGTAAACTCCTTTACTTCTAGTGTTAAAGAGAGGGCTCACATTATTTATTCCTCCGGAACACCCATTGATTGGTCAAAAATAAACATAGAAACTTGGGACGGGGAAGGTCATTCATTACCTCCGCCCAAATTGCTCAACGATAAGCCTACTTACAAGAGCTTTCTTATCTCATTTTACAGACCAATAAAACCAAAAGAGGTTTATACGTACGGTTACAGGTTCCGGTGCGAAAAAATGTTTCCTGACAAAGAAGAATGGTTTGACGGACATGATACCTGCCGCAAAAATGTCTATAAATTAAAACTTCCAAAAAATATCAACTTACGGCAGATATTTTGTCAAGAATTAACCAGGAGTCATGAAACCAAGCCTTGCCACGAAATTAGAAGGGAAGTTATCCCAACAAATGATTGTTTTCAGTATTTACTGGAGATTCTAAAAACCGAAAGATTTAATAAGACAAAAATCTTATGGGAGATTGGATAAGGAAGGTGAGTTGAGATGAAAGGTGGAGGAACTGGCGGATTGCCTTAAGGTATAATCTATTATAAATTTTACCCAAAATGAAAGCTGAATTCTATTCTAGAGACTAGGAACTCTAAAAGAAGGGGCTAAGATATTCTATGCCAAAAAAGAAACGCAGAAGAAAAGCCAGAAAAAAACTCGCCAAGAAAAAAGCCGCTAAAAAAGGCGGCGGAACAGGCTCTGGTGCTTAAGCAATGACAAACGATAATAGTTTATGATGAAGAAGAGCTTTCAGACACAGTCTTTTCTATCTGCATTTTCGCTTTCCCTCATTAGTTTCCATTCTTCAGCACAGCGACGACATCTGCCAAGGTGCTTTTTCACAACCTCGGCTTCCTCAGAAGTTAACCTATTATACAGATAATCAAGCATCGCCTCCGTCTTCAAACAGCCCGCAAACAATTTATTGTGCTTTTTTATCCTTGCCCTTTCTTTAAGAACCGATAGAAATTTATTGAATCTTCTGACTTCATTATCCTTATTCATGGTTTTAACCCAGGTCAAGAAAAGTTTTGAAGTTTTTCACTATCCACTCACGGTCCTTGATTTCCTCACACAATTCAGGATACTCCTTCTTCATTATCTCGAAAAGCTTCACCTTTCCTCTCAATATTCTCGTAAGCACAGTCTTTACTGGAATTTTCAGCTTTCTGCTAACCTCATTAATGGTCATGCCTTCAAGATAACGGTTTCTTAACACTTCCCTGAAATCTTGTGGTAGGCGCTCAATTGCATTCTCAATCATGTTCAACATTTCCTTCGAAATTATCTCTTCTTCAACTTCGTGGTAGAACAAATGTCTGAACTTGTGAGGAATCTGTTCACGTCCGAGAGCCTCCGCGAAAGACACCTCTCCTTCTTTTATATGACTGTTTAAGGACAAAATATTCCCGCTTTTTTGCAGCTCACGCCTTTTTTCTCTACACTTATAGTAAACTATCATGGCAATGAAATCCGAAAGCCTGCCTTTCTTGAAGTCTTTTATTTTCCGTAAAAGAATAGCCAGAGAATCCTGCCATACATTTTCTCTATGTTCCTTTAAACCCCATTTTTCGCAGATGTGAAAAGCAAGGCCTGTAAACTTTTCCATGAGTGCTTGCCACGCATTCTCCTGGCCTCGCGCACACGCGACGGCAAGCTCCTCGTCGCTCAGTTCCCGATAAAATTCTATGCCCGGCTCCTTCCTTTCCGAAAAGCTTATCGGCACAGGCACAAGCTCCAGAGGAAAAAGCAGCCTACGGATCTTCTCCAGGAGGGGCTCCTTGACTTCTTTAACCTCGGCAAGTTTTTCTCTTTCAAGTGCAATCGTAACCAGCTTGAAACAACGAAGCACGTTAAGTAGCATGTTTCCTGCTTCGGTTGCTTCAGGCGGAAAAACCTCAGGCAGAGGCTCGACCAATTTGGTAAGGTCTATTTCTTCCCTGCAGTTTTTGCATTCCGCCGCATGGCTTTCCACGACGCCTTTTTCTTCTTCGGAAAGCATGCCTTTTGCGAAGGCAAGCATTGCCTCCATGCCAAGACAACCTTTCAAAAGCTCCCTTTCCTCTTCAAGGCTTTTCTGCATGCTTACAAGGTTAAGGCTCAAATTGTAGGAAGCCTCTTCTCTCAGCTTCTTTGTGCATTCAACACATTTATCCAGATGCGCAGAAATCTTGTCAAGGTCAATGCCTTTGCTTTTGTCAAGATATGCGATGATTTGCTCTGCTCTCATATGTTTCACTTTATGCTTTTCTCCTTTTACCTCACAACCATTTCGATAGGCACTTCTCCCTTTCCAGGGGGCTTCTTTTTTTCGCTCCAGTAAATTGCCACGAGCAGGACAGAAAGGACAGTGCAAAACAAATAATAAAATAACACGGCTTTGAAAAAGAAAGCTTTATGCCAATGTATATACGTCACATCCCGAGGAAAAACGAAATTTGACAGTGCTGTTAATGAGCAGATAGTCAGGGCAGTGACAAGGTTATTCAAATGGATTCTTGCCCAAACTTTGCTGGTAAAGAATCGCGAGAACATGTTCAAAGGTTCAAACCCAACCAGCTCCTTCTGAAAAACTTCTTTTTCCAGAAAACGCATGGGAAAAACATTTTCGGTCGCCATAGCCAAAATAAACGTAAAAGAAAGAAGCAATGCCATTATCACAAAAAGGCTTGGATTACAACCTGGAAAAGCCCATGCAAGGGCTAGGAATCCCAAAATGCCTGCATATAATAAATTCAAAGCAACCATCATTAACGGCGATACAGGTTTTACTTTCCTTGAAGGCGGGCCTTTCCCCAATCCTAGCGCTTCTATCCTTTCAACCTCTGAAGGATGCCAGTTTATTTTCCCTAGAGTCCCATGAAATGGTAAAGAAGCCGAGAAATCGCCCTGCTTTGGCAAGGAAAGAGCAGTCTTTTTTATTGCATTTGCTATTCCTTCAGGAGTAGAGTAAAAAAATGCGGCGCGGTTATCTGCTAGGTATTCCCGCTCCCGCATGATGCTACCGATAAAGTCCCAAACAACGCCTTTGATAGCGAAAAGTGCTGACGGCACAACGACAGGAAGTGCAATAATTATCCACAGTTTACTTTTAAGCGTGCTGATTCCCCGGCTCGTAAAGGCAATCGTCACAACCATAAATAGCAAAGCTACCAGAAAGCTTACAATCGCAAAAGTGAATGCCCTGGTTCGGACCATCTGCCTTGCCCAAAGAGGAAGGAAGTAATCCCTGTTTTTTATGTGGCTTGCTTCGTGCAAAAAGATATTCCTCACGGTTTCCTTATCAAGTTTTTCTCTCTTGTAGGCATTCACAAAATCGCTTCCAATTAGAAGGGCAAGTTTTTTTCCCTTGCCTACTATCCCACAACCCGAAAATCCACCTATTTCTCCAGCTTCACTTTTCACGACAAGGAATCTTACCGTCCTTTCTACGCCCGCAATTTTCGCGCATTCAAAGAACAAATCTCTCAGTTCCATTAGAGCATTATCACCTGAAAGCCCTGCCTGGATTTCCTCATATTCTTGTCTTCGCAGAAACAGCTTATATGAAAAGACAAAATGGAAAACAGTAACGGAAGGCACTATGATTCCTGTGAGGAAAACAAAAAGCAAAGAAAGAGAATAGAAAATGGCTAGTGGCTTGTTGGTCAGCCAAAATATGATGACCCTCCAACCGTCTATGCTTAGCCTATATAATATAGAAAAAACCAGGACTATCGGAAATGCTATCAGAAACAAAGACAAGAAAAAAATCCTGAGCTTGCTGTGTGCCAGCTTCACGGAAGGTCTTTCTTTCAGGAAAGGAAGAAAATAGGAAAGGCCTACAATCAAAATAAGTGCAGTGATTAGGGAAAAGATAAGGAACATTGCTGCTCCTGAATTCTATTTGTTTTCAAATATACCACAAAAAGACCGCAATGTAAAGTCAAAAACTGCCCGCCCTCGGCAGGGCAGTTTCGTGACGAGCTTCCGCTGAAACGCATAAAAAGAGGTTCTCGGAAATTTGAAGCTTCCTTCACAACCACACTTCCTTCAAATTATCCTGCGCTTCCCTATTTTAAGCCTTTCGCCCTCCGGGCACGCTCCAGCTCGTTTCTTTGTTAATGTAATTGAGGCTGATTTGAAGTCAGTAAAGTCAGCCAAAATCAAAAACGAAAAATGAAAGGAGGCAAGAACAAAATGGAAATCGAACAATACGTGAAGCAGTTTAACGACATAACAGCGAAGCTTAGCGGAAGAGGAAAACAGAGCATCGCTCTGGTGATAATACAAGAGGTAGCGAAAGACAGGCGAATGGCGGAAATTGCAGAGGCAAGACAAGACAACAACGGTAGTCCTGCCACCGCAAGACAAGTGGCATATGCAAGAGCCTTGGGAATAGAACTGCCGGAGAACGCAACGAAGCAGGAAGCCACGAAACTGATTACGGAAGCAACTAAAAAATAAAAAATGGAATGTGAAAAGTGCAGCAGGGAGTTCGAGCAGGAAAACAGCGAAAACCTATGCCCTGACTGCCTGAGGGAATGGCAGAAGTGCATTCTGGTCGGCGACTACAACAAGCTAGATGCTTAGCAACATTAGAATTCAAATTCTGCCCAAACGGCACCGTGTTCCGAGGCGGCATTGGTCCAGTGAGTGACCTTCTCGTATTCCTTCTCGACATCGACCAATCCATTGGACGACATCGTCAGTTTCTCCAGCTTGTGCATCCCGCGACGTTCAACGCCCGCCTTGTGGAACCGGTCCTTCAACGGTTTGGAAACCAGGACGAAGTCGATCTGCTCGAACTGGTTGAAGTAATACGTCCAGCGTTTCATGGGATCAGCAGGGAATTGCAGCTCCAGCACGTCGTACATGTTCTGAACCTTTAGCAGCGGCTGCAACGGAGCGCTGGTTGGATTGTCATTGAAGTCGCCAGCAACGACGACCCAGTCGCTGGTAAGATCGTATTCGCCGAGGATCTGTGCAACCCGTTTGGCCTGTCGTTCGCGTTTTTCGCTGGCTCTGCCGTCGAAGTCGTATCCGCGACTCTTGAAGTGGTTGCATAGCACGTACAGCGGCTGGCCGTCAGGCAGGAACACTTCGACTTCCAAGCAGTCCCGGCTGAAGATGGCTTGGTTTCCTTCCTTGTCGAACATGTGCGTCCAGACAGCACCAAGCGGATACTTGCTGTAAAGGCCGACGTCGATCCCTCGCCGATCATTGCCGTCGATTAGCATCTCGTACTTGTACCGATAGTTCAGCAACTCAGCGTCGAAGGCCTTGAGCGTCGGCCGGTTTTCGGCTTCTACAATGCATGCCACGTCCGCGCGGGTATCTTTAATCACCCGTGCCGTGTTTTCCCTCGCGAGTTTGGAGAATTTGGCCCGAATGAACTCAGGCTCGCCGTCCCATTCATCCAACCCGTCGGCCTTCACGCCCGTCACTCTCCTGCCTCTTCTCTTGAATAGCTTGCCACGGTCTTCACGCACTTCGATGTATCCGTTGAGGTCTTCCTTGTACAGCTTGAGGATCTGTTCCTTATCGTCCGTCGTATAGGTGGTTTTCTTCAGCAGTACGCAGAACTCATCCACCTTCTTCAGGATTTTGTCGCCCACACTATGATCTTGGAAATTGAAGACCTTCGCGCGGCTGAAAAGGTTTTCGACATTGAAACTGGCTACTCGGAAAGATCTTGGCATGGTCGTCCTCCTATATTGAAGTGCGGTATGTCTCTTCCACCCCTCAGCAAATTATGGCTTGTCTTCAAAGTTTTGCACAGGATTTAGTATATTTAAAATTATATTATCCTTGAGCGTACACAAAAATTTTTTGTTTTAAATATTATACAAATAAAAAAATCAAATTTCAAGGAAGAAATCAAGGCCAGCAAATATCGCCAACAATAATCAAATAATTCATTATTAGACTGCGAATCACGCAACCAAGCGTCGTCTTGGCAAAAGACATAAATGGCACTTTGCTTTGTTCAGGTAACCTTTTAGGTCTTTTGGTCATGGACTTCCCTCGCCGCCACGCCGCACAACGCCTCGCACGCACCCCACCCGGGACACGCAACACACGCAGCACACCCGGCACACGCGGCGGAGGCACGTCACACGAGGGTGAAGGACGATTCGCAGTAGAAATGCCTTAGCGAATACATCTGGCAGTAAACACGTTTATAACAAAAAATAAAAAGCGTATAAAAAATACGAGCACCCGGATGCCGCAAGCCGCATCCCCGTATTTTTTGTCATTCCGTTAGTCTCCCCCCATTTTAAGGCTTTCGGTCTCACGACACGAAACCCATAAAAAGGGACCCCCCGACTTTTTCACTTCATGACAAAAAATTCAATTTTTCAAAAAAAACTGAAAGGGGGTGCTCTGAAAATGCATGACGAAACGCGGATGCTCATCAGCATTGCCGAGCAGGCAGAGGTCGCAAAGCTCAAACTCAATGAGCTTGTGGCGAGCATAAAGCCAGAGATCGCAGACCTCAGGCTTAAACAGCTCATAATGAGCATAGAGGAATTCCTCGCGGCGCTCAAGGGAAGCCCGCGAGGTTAAATTCCATTCCTGCCGGTCAGGCTCCAGCCACGCCGGGACACGGGCAGGGAAGTATGCAGCGGCTTAACAAGCCCAAACTGCATAAAAATAA
>Ga0315314_1002311_pt1 | contig 15890 bp, 11 predicted proteins | sample TDP9_MG_FD_203631 | JGI IMG/M metagenome (GOLD analysis project Ga0315314, IMG submission 203631) | Freshwater sediment microbial communities from Lake Towuti, South Sulawesi, Indonesia - TDP9 | ecosystem: Environmental > Aquatic > Freshwater > Lake > Sediment | place: Indonesia: South Sulawesi...
ATCTTTTTCAGCCGTCAGGTTGCTTTTTGCGTACGTTGTAAGCGGATTGGTAAGCGAACTCTCATCTAAAATCACGTCTTGGAAGCCATAAACGCTACAGGAAGAGGCTAGAACGTATCTTTTAACACCATACTCCTTGCTTAGTTTGGCAACCCTCACCCTTCCAAGGTAGTTAATGTCAAAAGTTTTTGAGGGGTCAAGTTCTCCGCTAGGATCGTTGGAGAGGGCGGCAAGATCCACTACCGCGTCCACGCCTTTTAATATCTTCGGGTTAAACCATCTGATGTCATCTTTTATTAACTCCAAGTTCGGGTTAGACATTACGTCATTCAGCGTTTCTTTGCCAAAGAAAAACCTGTCCAAACATTTGACTTCATACCCTTTATCTAGAAGCATAGGTATCAAAACTGAACCTATATAACCTGCTCCTCCCGTTACTAAAACTTGCATCCTCTTAGTCTCCTATTTATGCGGAGGTTTTTCCCAATCATACGCAGCCCCTGTTTTGGGGTCTATTATTGCTGGATCGTTCCATGGCTTTCTCTCCTCGTCTGGGTTGTCATAGTCATATAGCCTTGTGACGAAGTACAGCGTTAACGAAGGCTCATTGCCTAAAGTTTTTGTTCCATGATAATAATGGCCAGGTATCCTAACCACCTGCAACTTATGCTCACTTGCCACGATTTCATCCATCTTCTTCGTTTTTTCGTCGTAAGCGCAGATTTTCATAGCTCCTTTTAGCACTATAAAATAGTCCACTTGCCCCCTTAGATGCCTGTGCCACGCTCTTACTATACCGGGATAGCTATAGGAAAGGTTTGCCTGAACTATCCATTCATCCCCAAACAGGTCTTTCCAGTCTCGACGTAACAACTCGACGAAGAAACCTCTTTCATCTGGAAATTTTTTCAGTTCGTATACCTTTACTCCATCCAACATAACAATCCCGTCTTCGTATCGCCTTCAGAAGCACTTAAGCATTTTTATAAGCTAATCCTAATGAGATTACTTTATCTTGGTGAAACATTTTGAGGTTGCTGGTTGTTGGAGGAAGTGGACTCTTAGGCTACAAGGTTGCCGAGTTGGCTGTAGGAGAGTTTGAGACGTTCGCTACCTACAATTTCCGTTCAGTAGAGCTTCAAGGCTGTAATTTTCTTAAGTTAAATAAATGCGACAGAAGTGCCACACTGGCCCTCGTAAAGAAGATTAAACCTGATGTAGTGATCGACACCGCAGCGCTTCATAACGTAGATTACTGCGAGACTCATCGTGATGAAGCTTGGAAGGTGAACGTTGAGGGAACAATGAACGTTGCTGATGCTTGCAAAGAAACCGACGCCAAAATGATTTTCGTATCGACAGATTATGTGTTTGACGGGAAAAAAGGCTTTTACAACGAGAAGGATGCTCCAAATCCGCTTCATTACTATGCGAAAACGAAGCTTGAAGGAGAGACTGTTGTTAAAGAAGCTGACATTGACTATGCTATCGCACGGACAAGCGTAATCTATGGATGGAATCTGAGCGAGTTGGCTGGCTTGCAGTCAAGCTCAGGAAAGTCTATGAACTTCGTGATATGGACACTAGATAAGCTGAGGAGGGGAGAAGAAATCAAAATAGTTACCGACCAGTATAGTTCACCGACTCTGGCAGACAATCTTGCAGAGGCTTTGTTGATACTTTCAAAATCACGGAGGCAAGGGGTCTATCATACGGCTGGCAAAACATGCATAAACAGGTTTGATTTCGCTAAAAAAATCGCTGAAATCTTTGATTTGAATAGCAGCCTCATTAAGCCAGTGACAAGCGATGCATTCAAGCAAGTTGCTGAGAGACCGAAAAGATGTTGTTTGGATGTGAGTAAGGCGGAAAGAGAATTAAAAGTGAAGTTTCTAACGGTGGAAGAAGGCTTAATAAAAATGAAGACGAAAATGACATACTAAACCGTTCAAGGTGAACAGTTTGAAGGGCATTATTCTACATGGAGGACACGGCACTAGGCTTAGACCTTTCACGCACACCGGCCCCAAACAGCTAATACCAGTCGCAAACAAACCTATCTCCCAATACGTGCTAGAGAGTTTACGCGAATCCGGCATTCGCGACATAGCGATCGTACTGGGAGATATTCACCCTGACAAGGTGAAGGAATATTATGGAGATGGAAGCAGCTTCGGCGTCAAAGTAACCTACATTTACCAGGGTGAGCCGAAGGGAATAGCCCATGCTGTTGGACTGTGTAGAGAGTTTGTGGGCGACGAACCCTTTGTCGTACACCTTGGAGACGATTTGCTGAAAGGCGGTGTAAAAAAATTCGTGGAGGAGTTTGATAATTCCACGTACGACGGGATGGTTCTCCTATGCGAGGTTAAGGACCCACAGCGATTTGGGGTGGCTGAAATCGATGAAAATGGGAGACTTGTAAGACTGGTTGAAAAGCCAAAGGAGCCACCCAGCAACTATGCCCTCAGTGGCATATATTTCTTCAGACCAGCAATTTTCAACATGATAAAACAATTAAAACCGTCTTGGAGAAGAGAGTTAGAAATCACAGAGGCTATACAACTTCTGCTTGACAGTGGGCATCGTGTTGGTTATAGGCTTGTTAAGGGATGGTGGAAGGATACTGGGGCCCCCGAAGATATACTTGAATCGAATAGGTTAGTTCTGGATGAAATGACACCGAAAATTGAAGGAAACGTGGAGGAAGGAGCGACGTTGCAGGGGAGAATTTCAATAGGAAAGGATAGTAAAATAAAAAGCGGAGCTGTGATTAGGGGACCAGCCACCATCGGAGAGAAGACCACCATAGAAGCCAACGTATACGTAGGACCCTATACAAGCATCGGAAACCATGTGAACATCAGGAGGGGAGAAATCGAAAACTCTATCATTATGAACCATTGCCTAATAGACGTGAATGAACGAATCACAGACAGCTTGGTAGGCCCATACTCAAAGATAACATCAAGCAATAATAGACCACGAGGACGAAGGTTCATTGTCGGAGAAAGATCGCAAATGATGCTATAGAGCTTTTATCTTTAAGATTCGAGCTTGTCACAACCCTCATCCACATTTGTTTGCGGTTTTTTAATTTTTAACATGCGCATAGTCTCTTGTAGAATGGACTTTAGTAATGACTCAGCCTCTTTGTCGATGAGCACCAGTACAGCAAGGTATATGGCTGCTCCTAGGAGGGTAAACGCTAGCGTTTTTAATATTGTTGTAGGGTGCGGAATCACAAACAACACTACCGTCATCAATGCAGATGCCAGAGCATACTTAGAAATGCTTTTCCAAGGAAAACTGAAGACAACGCATCTACGAGCTATGATGTATGTGACTATTAACATGGCTAAACTCGCGAATAAGGTGATTAGGGCGAGGTACGTGGCGGCTTCCAAGGGCGTTTTTGTGATATAAGCTAGGACAAAGAATGTTACAGGCAGGGTTACGGCAGATTGGATGTAGGGTAAAGTAAATAAGAGGAATAGACGGCTTTTTATGAGCTCTCTGAATGGAATTTTTGCTTTAGCATCGACTCTTTCGGTGCCTAATATAATGGTATTGAAAACCTCTGATATGCTTAAACAAAGGGCGGCTATTGCTAAGAGGATGAGGACTGGTCTAGCCTCGGCGTAGACAACCTTTAATATAGTCACGTATGAATCAGATAGAACCATCACTCCGGCGGTCATGGGGATAGCAAACATCAGGACCATTTTAAGGGACACAGATACGTCTTCGCTACTGCTTCCGGAAAGAAGTCGTGGGTAGAGGGCGAATGCCAATAATGACGAATAGCCGATGACATTAGCGAAGGTCATGGCCGCTCCATAGTACGCTCGGCCCAACTCAGCTCCGTAGACGAATAAGAAAATGAGGGTAAACGCTGCGATTCTGTAACCAACTATATTATAGATGTTTATTGACGAGGCTTTGGTCCATTCTTTTAGGTAGCTCCATCTGGCACTTTCTCTGAGATCTTTCGCGGTGACTTTTATGTAAAATATGATTCGAATGACGTATGAGATGATTATACTATAGAGTGCTCCCTGCAAACCTGATTTCAACTGTATTATCAATATTAAGCCGAGAACGACTTTACACATTTCGGATATGAGTAGCCCGTATCCGATGGTTTGAGGCTGTTTGGCGCGTAAGATTGCTTCTAGGGCTGATGCTATATGCAGTTCAAGTATTTGAATTGTCATGATAGTGTATAGAATTGCGTAGATACTTTCAATTTGCAAGACTGATAAAAAAGTTGGAAGCAATGCAAGGTAGATGAAAGCTGACGCGATGGATATGAGCGTGTTAGCAACGAGTCCTGTTTTGGCTGATCCGACATGCTCTCTAGCTATGAAACGAGTTGCCCAGAATGGGAGAACACCCGCGAGTAAAACGAAGTAATTGAAAACGTCACCGATGTTTCCCCAAATTCCAAACTCCTCGGTGGAGACGCTTCTGGTGATCATAAGGATGAAAGCGAGTCCGGTTGCTACGCTGAGAATGTGAGATGCAAATACGACTAACCCTGAATATTTGAGCCTAATGTCGCTCTTGACCATGCGGTTCACGGCTTATCGTTTAGTGAGATTCACTTATTCGACTTTTGTAAAGAGGTATATAAGAGATGTTAGGCGTAAGATCGCTGACAAATAAATTCAATGCTGACGCATAGGACTCTCCTTTACAATTTTGTCTTCCATGTCTCTGGGGGAACTAGTATGCCCATGATCTGCAGGAGTTTTTATAAGGTATGGATGTCCGATGCAGTCAGGACATACAGAAAGATTTAACTTCCGTAATACATTTTGCATACGCCTTAGAGGGACGGTGGTATTCGAGAATAAAACGCGAAGTTGTTGAGAAATGATGGATATATTGATCGTTGTGGGAACTAGGCCAGAAGTAATTAAGATGGCTCCTGTTATCAGAGCACTGCAGAAACATGGGCAAGCCTGCATCTTCGTGCACAGCGGCCAACATTACGACTACAATCTATCATCGCAATTTATTGAGGAGTTGGAATTGCCTGAGCCGGACTATAGCCTTAAAGTTAGGGAAAGGTCACCTGCGGCTCAAACTGGGAGAATGATGATAACGGTGGAAAAAGTTGTTAAAAAGGAAAATCCTAGGCTGATGCTGATAGAAGGCGACACTAACACAATGCTGGCCGCAGCTTTGGCTGGTTTTAAGCAGAACATCCCCGTGGGGCATGTTGAAGCTGGTTTAAGAAGTTATGACTTTCGCATGCCTGAGGAACATAACAGACGTATGGTAGACCACGCATCTACATACCTTTTCGCACCCACTGAAAAAGCAAAACAAAATCTCGTGGGCGAAAATGTTTGGGGTAAAATCTACGTAACTGGAAATACGGTAATAGACGCCGTACTGCAGCACGTTCCATTGGCTGAGAAGAAGTCTAGGATCAAAGAACAAGTAAGGTTCAAGGAGTACGCGTTAGCTACAGCTCACAGGATGGAGAACGTTGAAAACCCGAAAGTTTTAAAGAACTTTGTGGAAGCATTTACGGAGTCGCCTGTACCTGTAGTTTTCATTGTGCATCCTAGGACCAAGAAGAAACTACGTCAATGCAAAATGTGGAGGAAGCTATCATCCTCCGAAAATGTTCAGATATTGCCGCCTTTGGGTTATTTTGACTTTCTCTTGCTGATGAAAAAATGCAAGTTGATCCTAACCGACTCGGGTGGACTGCAGGAGGAGGCCACGGCACGCTCGATAAGAAAACCGATTATAGTCCTAAGGCTGTCAACGGAGAGGCCTGAGGCAGTTGAGGCAGGCTTCGCAAAAGTGGTGGGTACAGAGAAGGATAACATACTAGCTGCTATAAACGAAATATTCGTGAGGAAAGTGAAACTTCCGGTTAAATCTCCATTTGGAGACGGAGATGCTGGTGAGAAAATAGCTAGAATCGTGGAGGAGGAGTTAAGATGAACGGAGAGTTGGTCGAGATGATGAGGACAAGGCAAGCCCGCATAGCTGTGATAGGCCTTGGACACGTAGGGTTGCCGGCGTCATCCCTATTCGCCGACGCAGGCTTTCAAGTGACAGGGGCCGACCTTAAAAAAGAGGTGGTTGAGGCTATTTCATCTGGAAAAAGCCACATTAAGGAGCTGAGGCTCGAAGAGCTTGTTGGAAAAGTCGTTAGACAGGGGAGGCTGAAAGTGACGACTAACACCCGACAAGCAGCCAGAGAAGCAGATATAGTGATACTATGCGTCCAAACACCGATAACCGAGGGAAAAAAGCCAAGCCTAAACTACGTGAGGAAAGCGTGCGAAGCCGTGGCAGAGGGGCTATTAAAGGGAAAGCTTGTGGTCGTTCAAAGCACTGTGCCGCCAGGAACAACAAAGAACTTGGTAGCCAAGATGCTTGAAGAGGGGAGCAGGCTGAAATGTGGAGAAGACTTCTGGCTGGCCTATTGCCCAGAGAGAATAGCCCCAGGGAAGGCCATACAGGAATTTATAGAAAACGTTAGGATTGTGGGAGGCTATAACTCGGAGAGCGTCGAGATCGCGGTTGAGTTGTTCAAGGCGGTGACTAGAGGAGAAATTCTGACAACGGATTGTACGAGTGCAGAAATAGCCAAGGTGGCGGAAAATACCTTTAGGGATGTGAACATAGCTTTTGCAAATGAGCTTGCCCTAATTTGCGAGCAGATAGGCTCAGACGTGATGGAGGTGATAAGGCTGGCGAACACGCATCCGAGGGTTAACATTCACAAGCCGGGGTGCGGTGTGGGAGGGCCATGCTTACCGAAAGACCCGTATCTGCTCTTGCATTCAGTTAGGGAGAGGGACTTCAAATCAAGGGTGATAAAGCCTTCTCGAGAATTGAATGATTATATGTCGAAGCATGCAGTGGAACTGGTTGTCGAAGGTTTGATAAAAGCCGGAAAAGACGTTAGCAACTCGAAAGTAACTGTTCTCGGGACCGCATATAAGGGGGAAGTGGATGAAACGAGAAGCAGCCCGGCAGAGAGGATAGTGCACGAGTTGTTGAGTTTAGGTGCAGAAGTCGTGGTTTACGATCCATACTGCAGGGAAAGCTTTGGAGCAGAGAGGGCCAAAAACGTCCGTGAGGCGGTTAGAGACGCAGATTGCATAGTGATGGCAACGGACCATAAGTTGTTTAAAGAATTGGAGCTGGGAAGGATTAAAGCGTTGATGAATGAAAAGCCTGTGCTAGTTGACGGAAGACGGATTGTGCATGCTGTCGAAGCGAAGAAGCAGGGCTTTGTGTACTATGGAATAGGGCATGGTGGCGGGTGATTTTAAAGTTTAACTAGCAAATTGGTAAAATTCTAACTGCGCAGGCTTAATCTGATGTCTCCACTGCGCGCAAATGTTTATGAATAAAAATGAGCAGTAGTGAGTAGAGTGTGACGCGCGCGAAACCGTTAAAGTAGGAGAATAAGCGATTGAGGGGAGTGGCCTACGCCAATGGCCGGGATTATAGTTCTATTTCCTTTCCATAATTCTAAAAAAAAGAAGAAACTGCGTTCAATCGCATACAAGATGTCCGAGACAATAAAACATAGAGGCTCTGAGGTTGAAGTGTTCTCTGACGATGATGTGGTATTGTTTTCATGTAGACACGAAAATGAATGCAAGCAACTGATATCCAGCAAAGATTCAACATTGATCGCTGTTTGTGATGGAAAAATCTATAGTCATAGCATGCCAGTGTCTAGACTGCGAAGGCACAAGTTCACCAATACACTCGAAGCAATACCATATTTATATGAAGCAGCGGCCGATTTCGCTAGTTTTGTCGATGATGGTGAATTTGCCATAGCTATATACAACTTAAAGAGTAAAGAACTAGTACTAATAAGTGATCGTTTGGGGACACGACCGCTTTATTACACGGTTTTTAATAACATTCTTGTTGTATCTTCTGAAATCAAAGCGATATTGCAATTTCCTGGCGTTGAAAATAAGGTTGATCCACGGTCAATTCTAGATTTCTTTTCGTTAGGGGAAGTATTGGGGAACAAAACCTTTTTCAAAAACATAAAACGCGTTGAAAACGGCTCGATGATAATATTTGATAAGAGCGGGAATCACAAGATAACCAAATACTGGAATCCCGTCTTCACTGATAGTGCAGAGGATGAAGCTAGATCGGTTATTTCTCTTAAGGAAGACTTAACGAAAGCTATCAAGGAGCGCATTTTGGATATCGAGGCTCCCTATTGCAGTTATTTGAGTGGAGGTTTGGACTCAACTTGCATATCATACATCTTGAACTTAATTATTTCTGGTCGCCAAAGAACCTTCAACGTAGATTTTGAAGGAGCGCCAAGCGAGTATCCGTATGCTCTTAGAGTTTCAAGGAAGATATCAAGTGTTCATAAATGTAAAGAGATACACCCTAGCGACTATTTTTCCGCACTCGTTAACAACATTTGGTTTAGTGAAACGATAAGAAAAGGAGATAGTTCATCGGCATATTATTTCGGCGCAAGCCTTGTGAGCAACTATTCTGATACTGTGTTTAGTGGAGAAGGATTTGATGAATTTATTTGCGGATACCCCGTTCAATTAACGATTAGGATTTATGACCTTCTTCATTCGTTTTCTCTTCTTAAGAAACCTTTTAAGATTGCCGAATTAATCAGATGGCTAGCTACAATAACAATGAACAGAGAGTTAAAAGAGGTCCCTAGACTAATTCGGCTTCTGCATAACAAAAGAACAGAGAACGCCATACTACTTTTGCAGCTGACTAGTCCAAGCGATTTAAGAAAATTGTTCAAAGATGAGTTTTGGCAAGAAATAGGGGACTATGATCCAATGAAAGAACTTCTAACAGTCTTGGATTGTAAGAATCGAAGCCTTGAAGAGTTGTATAGAAGCTATCAGGTAAGAGTAAGATTGCCTAACAGAATGCTTGTAATACATGGTTGCCATTCGGCTTTCTCAGTACAAGTTAGGTATCCTATTCTAGGAGCAATTAATACTCTGACAAAACTTGCTCCGGATCTCTTGATTAAAAGAATGAAAACCAAGTTCATCCTTAGAAGGTTCTTGGAGCGAGAAGGAATATCCAGCGAAATTGCATGGCGCTCAAAAGCTGGTTTCTCAATTCCGATAGGGCATTGGCTTAAACGTAACGAACTCAAGGACTTCGTTAAAAGATTGTTTACAAGCGATATGATTGATAGGAAAGGCTTCTTCAAAACTGATTACATAAAAAGAATAGTAGACGAACACCTCGGTGGAAAAGAAGATCACAGCTCGTTGATTTTATTATTAATCAACTTTGAGTTGTTTTACAGAATGTTTATAGAAAAGGAAAAAGACTTATTCGCGAGAACCATGGAAAAATTATGGATACCGAAAAACAGAAAAAAGTAGCACAAAGATTTGGCGAAAAACGTCCAAGGATGCTTGAAAAATGATCCAAGAGAAGACGCGCGCGCAAGTTACTGAGATTAATTTTGGAGATAAAATAGAGTGCAGAACGTGTGGATATACTCCAAATTTATCTTGGAACGGAGATGGACACGTTTTCCAAAAATGAGGAAGGCGTCTTTATAGACAAATTGGATAATTTCGGTTCAGGTAAGGAACTGAAAGGAGAGATTTGATGAAGCTGGATGTTGGTTGCGGGTGGCGACCTCGGGGTGACGTGAATGTTGATTTGTTTTTGGGTCGACGGATCGTTGATCGCGTAGAAGAGCAGAAAATTTATCAGGCGTGGTATCGGAGTTCGCGACCGAATAACCTTGTTTGCGCGGACTGTAATTACTTACCTTTCCGTGATAACTATTTTGATGTTGTTTTCTGTTTCAATCTTTTAGAGCATAAGGGTGTTGACTTATTGAAAGTTTGTCGGGAGCTTGTGCGGGTTGCCAGAGGCGTTGTGGAGATTTCTGTTCCAAGCTTCTGGTGTGCGCGGGCACGACTACATGACAAGATGTTTTATCCACATGTTTTTCGCACGCTCTTCAAGAGGTATAGGCATAGAGTTAAGTATGGGCGACGAGATTGGCGACTTTGTTCTGGCTATGGTTTGCTTTCTATTTTACTGTGGCATTTACCGCGCTGGTTGCCCTGTCCTATTCCCGGTGAGCTACGTTGCTGGGTGTGGAAGGGTGACGATAGCACGCACTCGGGTGGGCTTTAGATTTGTTACTAAGGCATATAATTTATTAGTAAACAAATTTGGCAAAAGAATGGGATGGCAAGAAAATTATAAAATCTAAGAAAGATATGAAATGCATACCTATGCGCGGGATGATGAGGACCTTTCGACACCTAAAAATAACCTTCAACCGATAAAAAACCATTGGACAGCTACTTTTTCCTAGTCAATTTTTCTATTTGAAATGTTATTCTCATAGTTTTGATAGACTCTTGAAGAGAAATTATGTTTGACTTCTCCCCTTTCAACAATTTAGCCAATTCTATAAGCTCTTGATAGTGCCCTTTATCCCTCTTCAGCCTAATATGACCTTCTTCGAATCCATACAGCCACATTTCTCTAAAGTCATCCATTACTATGCTTGATCCATCAGCAAAAACTTCCATCCTCTCCTTCGGCAAGCCCGTATGCCCCAGTGCAGTATAAGAAAGCACAGATATCGACCCATCTTTCCATTTCATAGTTACAGCAATATTATCGTTGGCAACCACTGTAGAATCATTCACAGGGACCGTTTCAACAGTTATGTGTTCAACTTCAGACTCTATGAAAAAGTTAAAGAGATCAAGGAAGTGACAACATTCACCTATAATCCTTCCTCCCCCAACCTCAGGATCCTGAACCCAACTGGTCTTGGGTATGAAGCCTGCATTAACCCTATAATTGATCAGGTAGGGTCCACGTTTGCTTTTCAGCAACTCCTTCGCCCTTATAGCCAGTGGTGCATACCTGCGATTAAAACCAACAATAAGAGGCACCTTCGTCTTTGATATCACCTTCATTATTTCATCTAGTTCCCCCTCTGTTAGACACATTGGTTTCTCAACGTATATCGCCTTTCCAGCTTTTGCTGCATCCACTATCATGGGATAATGAAGGTTATGAGGCGTAGTTATAACAACCAAGTCCACGTTTTCATCTTCTAAAACTTCTCCATAATCAGTTGTGCAATACTTGGCATCGTATTTCTTAGCCACCTGCTTAGCATTAACCCCTGTAGCACTCACTATAGCCCTCAAGTCATAGTCAGGAATTTTGGACATAAGGGGCAACAAAACATTTTTAGCAAAGCCACCAGCCCCAATCACTGCCGTATTAATTTTACCCTCAACAATTTTTGGACTAACTTCAATTATCCTCTTAACCGGAACAACTTCTCCCTTAACGGAAAGATACCGCGAAGGAGTGTATTTCAAGAGGACAGTAAAAGGCCTTTTCTTGCCACTAATTAACATATCATATGCATTCTTAGCTTCTTCTATAGGGAAGACCTCGCCGATGAAAGGCTTCACATCTATTTTCCTATCCCTGAGCAAATCCAAGAATGCTTGCATGTTCCTATTTTCAGTCCACCTAACATACTCGATGGGGTAGTCTATCCCCTTTTCTTCATAAGATGGATCGTATCTGCCCGGCCCATAAGAGCGAGATATCAGAAAATCCAATTCTTTTTCGTAAAACGGCGATCTTTTAAGCCCCATGCCAACATCACCCACAACCACGATCCTCCCCTTTTTCCGACACATTCTCATGGCTTGATTCACCGGTTCACTGCTAGAAGTGGCCGCATAGATTATCACGGCATCAGCTCCAATACCGCCAGTATAATGGAGAACCTCCTTCTCCAAGTCATCCTTGCCCACGACCAAACCAACATCGGCTCCCATCCTCTTGGCAAACTCAACTCTTGGAGAATCTACATCTATCGCAACAACTTTACATCCAGCGGCTTTAGCTATCTGAACCGCCAACTGACCTAAAAGACCCACGCCAAAAATAACAAGAGTTTCGCCAAATGTCACCTCTGCTCTTCTGATACCATGCATAGAAATTGCGCCTAAAGTTGTAAGAGCAGCTTCCTCGAAAGAGACTCCTTGAGGAATTTTGGCAACCAAGTTTCTTGGAACAGAAACTACCTCAGCATGGTTGGCCTTTCCACCTCCAGCGCAAGCAACCCTATCCCCGACGTTTAAGTCAACCACATTTTTTCCCACGCCAATCACAATTCCAGCACTACTATAGCCAAGAGGTACCAACGCCTCTCCACGTTCTCTCGCAACAGTGAGACTCTCCTTAATCCCTCTCTTCCTCACATATCCTAAAGCCTTCTTTCTCAAGGCAGAGTCTTTAAAAACGCTCATAATTAAAGAACGCTTGCCCCTAATTACCGCCGACAGCTCGGTTCCGGCACTAATAACGGAATATGCATTAGCAACCAGCACCTCCTTGTCGCCACAAAGTGGTAACGGTACATCCTCTACAACCACTTCCTTGCTTCTAACAAAAACCTGTTTCATAAACCTCATATCTCCTCAACGAATTGCATCCAGAAATATTGTGCTAAAAATCAAATATAAACTAACACACATGTGAGTGCCGTAAGAACACCTAAAATACATCATTATCACATTTTAAGGTAGGTGGGAAGCCTGATGGGCCTCGTTCTCGAATCAATAGAGAAACTAGATGAATGGATTCATAATAACGGATGGAGCGGATATGACCCTTTCGACATCTTGGGTACTCCTGCTATCCTCAGCGTTCTCGGCATTAAGACTTTGGCTCTGCGGAAGATACGTCTACCAGTTGTGGCCTTAGTTAGACTGTTTCCAAAAGCCTCGAGGCTACTTTTAAGAGTGGAAAAGGCGATAAATGCTAAGGCAATGGCTCTCTTCGCTAGAGCGTACCTCAACCTATACGAGTGTTTTAAAAAAGAGGAATATCTGGATAGAGCGCTCACGTGTATAAGTTGGCTCGAAAAGAATTTCTCTAAAGGTTACTCAGCATACTGTTGGGGATACCCATTTGATTGGCAGTCACTGGTGTTTTTCCCTAAAGGAACTCCATCCGGTGTTGTTTCTTGTATGGCTGGACACGCTTTTTTGGACGCCTATGACCTGCTAGGAAGAAAAGAGTATCTGAAAATATCTGAAGACGTTTGTCGATTCATCCTCAACGACCTAAACAGAAAGGAGTACAATAACAAACTCTGCTTCAGCTATACCCCCCTAGATGATTATGAAGTTCATAACGCCAACCTTTGGTGTGCCTCCCTCCTAGCCAGAGTTGCATTTCACACAAAAAATGATTTGTTCAAAAGAATGGCGATAAAAGCTGTGAACTTTGCACTAAGTGATCAGAGAGATGATGGAGCATGGCGCTACTGGAGCACCAGATATGCAGGTCAAAAAGGCATAGAAAGCAACGCTATTGACAATTATCATACAGGGTTCATAATAGAATGTTTGATGGACTGCGACAGATATATTTCTCATCTTAATATTAAGGAACCAATTCAAAAAGGCATAAACTTCTACGTCAAAAACCTGTTCTTAGATGAAAGCATACCCAAATGGACGCCAGACAATATTTATCCTATCGACATTCACGGTTGTGCACAGGCAATAATAACTCTAACCAAATACCCTAAAGTAAGTAAACAATATTTAGACATAAGTAGGAAAGTTGCACTTTGGACCATAAAAAACATACAAGACGAGAAGGGATTCTTCTATTATAGAGTATATCGGTGGGGGGTAGATAAAACTCCCTATATCCGCTGGGGACAAGCATGGATGTTATTGGCTCTATCACGGCTTTGCAAAACATATGATGCGTAAATTACATAGGCGCCTAGATGAGACATCAATTGTTCAACTGCCTCTTTGCAGCGATCCCAGTGAGAAAAAAGAAATAAAGCTTAAGATCGCGCGCGCTAAAACGGTCATAACCAAAGAACGCTCGCCCCTCATTACTGCGGGGAGCTCAGTTCCGACGTTAATTACGGAAAATGCATTAGCAAGTAACATCTCATTATCGCCACATAGTGGCAAAGACACAACCTCTACAACTACGTTGCTTTTGACAAAAACCTGTTTCATGTGCTATGCTTCTCCTCGATGAGTCGTGTATAGAAAATATGTGCCAAAAAACAAACATAAAGTAACTCTTCATGACTGTAAAAAAACTAAAGATTCCTTTAGACATCATGTGTGTATTACTCACTAACTTTACTCACCAGTGTAGCTTTTATTAGTCTGTGCGTAGAATCTTCACATGTGGGTTGATTGCCAGGAATATTTGGTGTTCTGGGAGAGTATTCCGTTGACAAATTTGTCAAAATAGAAGATTCGTTAGATCATTTCGGCGACTATAAGAAAGACCGCTTCATTTCTCCTGAGATTAAGGTTGGACGATTGCACCTAGGGACTTTTTTTCCTCAAGACCAGCCTATTTGGGACGAACACAAAAAATGCGGAATAATGGTTGATGGATATTTAATTCTTCACGAAAATATCTGCGATAGCCAAGAAAACGGACATGAGACGCTCAAACAACTGGTCAACATATACATGAAAGAGGGAGATAGCTTTATTGAGAGAATTAAGACAGGAAGATTCAATTTCCTTGTGATTGATTATGAAAGAAGAGAGATCAAGATTATCAATGACATATTTGGCCAACTACCTTTATATTACTGCGTAGCTAAAGATATTTTCTTCTTTGCTCCAGAATTCGAAGTTGTTGTTCGCAATTGCGATGTAAAGAAGAAAGTTGACAGGACAGCGATACATGAATATTTAAAATATGGTTCGGCCATAGGTGATCGAACTTTTTTTGAAGAAATAAAAACACTCCGTCCTGCAACCATTATGACCTACAAACTAGACAACAAGCAATTAACCCTTCAAACATATTTTCGTCCAAATAGGTCAAGGGAGAAAAGAGGATATACAAAAATGGAAGAGGCCCTTGATGATGTATATCGTTTGTCTAGAATAGCGTGTCAACGGTTATACTCTAAAAGCAATAAGTATGCTTTATCATTGAGTGGAGGAATAGACTCAAGGTTTGTTTTGGCAACTTGGAGTAACATCAAGGACTTATGCACGTATTCTATTGGAAACAAAGATTTTCCAGATGTAAAGATAGCTGGAAAAATCTCCAGAAAAATGAATTGTCAGCACTTCAGTATGGACTTCAATGTAAATGACTTCACTAAGGCTTGGAACAAGAGTTTGTCCATTCATGGCACATTGTGGCGTAAAAATGCCCTGCAAATAAAGAAGAATCAAGTGAACATCTTGTTAACTGGAGGTTGGGGAGGTGAAATACTTGGTGGAGATAGCTTTCGTGTACACACACACGTACCGGAATCAATTCTCTCAATGGCGAAACTGATCGATAAAGAAATTACATTCTTATCAACAGAAAAATTAGAAACTCTTCTATCAAGGAACACTTACATGAAACTCAAAAATACAGAGGAATCCGCACTAAAAGACATTATAGACGAATTGGAACTCTATGAGATAGCAACACCGGAACAAAGATGGGAACAATTCTTTTTGTGGTTTTGGAGCAGGGGTTCCATGGGTGAAATACGCGATGAAGTGGGATACCGCATTGGAGTAGAAAGATTTTCCCCTCTTTTGGATTATGACTTTTTTGATGCCGTCTCATCGTTACCGCCCAAATGGCGTTCTAACCGTAAGTTCTACTACAAATTATATGCAGAAAAGTTAGGATTTTTTTCCCGAATATCTGCCCATAAACACATAATCTCGCCTTGGGTTCCCTTCTTTATCAAAAAATGGTACTGGAACGTGCGCCCCCACGCTAGATCGAAACTCCTTTTGTTTACAAAGGGAAGAGTCGGTAAAAGCGACGTCTTCCCAGATATTGATGGATGGATTAGAAACAGC
>Ga0315314_1002312_pt1 | contig 15881 bp, 17 predicted proteins | sample TDP9_MG_FD_203631 | JGI IMG/M metagenome (GOLD analysis project Ga0315314, IMG submission 203631) | Freshwater sediment microbial communities from Lake Towuti, South Sulawesi, Indonesia - TDP9 | ecosystem: Environmental > Aquatic > Freshwater > Lake > Sediment | place: Indonesia: South Sulawesi...
TCCCGGGTTATGTTCAAGCCCGTTATACCCAACCAAGGTCTTATGATGGCACCCCTCGTCATGATGTCTTGGGCAAAGTCCTTAACCACGTTTATCGGTATGGCAAAACCTATGCCCTGAGCGTAGGGTATGATTGCAGTACAGATCGCTATGATCTGTCCCTCGGTATCTATGAGTGGTCCGCCGCTGTTACCTGGGTTTATAGCCGCGTCGGTTTGAACTAGGTCTTGGAACTCGCCTTCCTGTGAGTGTATCGTCCTATTTAACGCACTGATCACGCCTGATGTGACTGTTGGACCGCCAGCCAAGCCGAAGGGATTCCCTATGGCGAAGACCCTCTGACCGATCCTGAGCTTGTCTGAGTCTCCGAGCTTAGCGGCGGTTAGCTTCCCTCCCTCGATTTTGACTATGGCAATATCTAGACTCCTTATGTTTCCCAGGATCCTTCCTCCTAACGAGTGTCCGTCGGCTAATGTTACTAGGATTTTTTCAGCGCCCTCTATGACATGATTATTAGTTAGGATGTAGCCTCGTTCATCAAAGATGAAGCCCGAGCCCATGCCCTTGACAGGAACGGTCTGATAGAATCCGTCGTAGAGGACTCTCACGGTGTTAATGTTGACGACGCTCTTGCTGACTTGTTCTATGATTTCAATCTCTCTGTCATCGTCTTCCATGTTTGCTTCTCCCGTCGTGAGTACATGAGTGAAAGCAGTTCGAGGTGTTTTAAGGATTACGTAATCGAACTTGTTTCCAAAGGAACCTCTCAGTCAGGGTGCTCTATTGCACAGAAGAACGTATGACCCTCAAACTTGATATTTACGAGTTTGTTAATCTTAAGCAGATCAAGTGAATGACAGATGCGTCGAGCTGAGCCCTACAGTCACGTTCAATTCACGTGGTTGCGTGCCCATGAACCAGTAGAGCTAGTTGAGATGCTGAAAAGCAAGTTTGCTGTTACTCCACCACGGCTTGAAAAAGAAAACCGTGCGGACATAAGCCCATACATAGGTCAGAGATGGGAGGTCTTGGTTAAGGCGGATACCCTTTCCGGCTTCCTCGGAGCCACACGAGCCGTCCTATTCCAGACTAGGAGGGCACCCTTCACTCAGAGAGATGTCGAGTTGAGAAGAATCGTTTTCATGCTGTACCCACATAATCGTTCCACACCCTTTCCTTGGGGCTTTACCCACGAACCTCCCTTTGAAATCGAAAAGGAAGGAGTATAGGCTGTTTTTTCCGCAATGCTCGCAGAGGTCCAGTGTCAATTAGACGGGAACATCAGACCTTCTTCCCCCTAGAGAAAAGGAGAGTCTTGCTCCGATAATCCACGAGGAAGACGGTCGATCTTTCGATGCAGAAAATCTCTAATCATCACAAAAATATGGGATTTGAGTTGCTTTGTTGCTATGGTGCATCCGCGTCCGCAATCGGGTAGGGCTTCGATCTTCGCCTTCAGTTCCAGCACTTCTTGCCTTGTCGGTTCCTTTCGCCATTTGAAGAGGAAATCATAGTTATCTTTTTATCTTTGCATTTGTTTTGAGACTTCTTGGTATTCTGAGTGACTTGATGCTGTTATTTTGTTGAAATCACCTTCACGAACTCGGTCACTAGAGCGACGGTGTTCTTCAAGTCATCGATGTGTGTAACTGCAGCTGGCCCATGTATATACCTACAAGGCACAGCTACTGTCCCACTCGGGACTCCTGCCTTCGTGAGGTGGATCGCACCTGCATCTGTCCCTCCGCTTGGGACCTTCTTGAACTGATAGGGTATCGATTTCGCCTTTCCAACCTCGATCAGAGTCTTCAGCACCGTTGGATGTGTCAAAGTAGACCTATCCATGAAGCTGATGACTGGTCCCCCCTTAAGTTTCGCCGACATCCTATCCTGCCTAGAGCCAGGGACATCTGCAGCGAAGGTTCCCTCTAGGGCTAGACCGTAGTCTGGGTCGACTTGCCAAGCAGCTGTGCGTGCTCCTCTGAGCCCCACCTCCTCCTGGACGGTTCCAACAGCTACCAAGTTGTAGGGCGACTCTTTCAGAGCTTTAAAGACTTCTGCAAGGACTGTGCATCCTGCTCTGTCGTCGAAGGACTTACCTCTCACGTATCCTCCTCCTAGCTCCGTGAACTCGACATCGAAGACGCCTGGCGTTCCGATCTCGATGCCCTTTTGCTCTACTGCCTCAAGGTTTTCTGCACCTATATCTACGAAAAGGTCTTCTGTTGGTATGACTTTCCTCCGTTCCTCTTCTGTCATAATGTGAGGTGGCTTCATCCCGATGATTCCTTTGAGGCGTCCTTTGCTTCCCTTAAGGAGTATGCTTTGCCCTAGCATGACATTACTGGTTATCCCCAGCGACTCGAAACGAAGAAACCCCGTGTTCTCTATGAAGGTAACCATTAAGCCAACTTCATCCATGTGCGCGGCCAGCATCACCTTGGGATAACTCTCTTTACCGTGGCGGTAGAAGAGAATATTTCCAAGCTTATCGACTTGTACCTCGTCAGCGTAATCCTCTAGCTCCTTTCTAAGGAGCTCTCTCACCTCTTCCTCATGTCCAGGTGGTCCAAAGGCGTTAGATAGAGCTTCAAGAAGTTTAATCTCCTTGGACAAACTATCACCCACTACTTTTAGCTTTTGGGCATTTATAAATCATCTTAAGCCTCTTGAATCTAACTTACTCTTTTCTGCCTCAGATCTCTGTCGATCTGTCTCTAAGAGGATTTGGAACTTTATCGATAGGTTCTTCAAGGTGAAATGTGAAGGTTTAGGTGGATCTACATGGGATCGCAGGAAGAAGCCTCAAGTAGACGTAGAGAAATCGCAGAGACAAAGATTGAATGGGAAGAGAGAAGAGCGGTCATCCGTGTCAGGGACGTCATGATCACGAATATCCACACGATCTATCCTGAAGATCGTGTCGCGTTGGCTAAGCTGAGAATGCTTAGATTAGGTATAGGAGCCCTTCCTGTTGTCGACGAGAACAGAGTCCTCGTTGGAATCATAACGCTTAGGGACGTGGACATGGCTGGACCCGAGGCGCTCCCCCTCCCTGTAAAGGAGCTTATGACTTGGGACTTGATCACGAGGAAAGAGGACGCGCTGCTGGGCGAGATCGTGGACATAATGATGGAGACAGGTATCCAACGTATACCAATAGTCGACGATGGAGGGAAGCTGATGGGGCTTGTGACCCAGAGCACTGTGATAAGGAACATCAGAAACCTCATCAAATAACAGGCAGGGCGACAAAGATTCTTTTGAACAATCACGAACCCCCGCTCAACGAACCTAGATGAAGTCTCTCAGAGAATCTAGAATGATCTCCAATTTCAGTAGGCTCCAGAATCCTGAACGAAGCTCAAGTCAGCTATGGACTTCCATAGGCATCCAAGTCGCTTCCTCATTATGTGTCTTAGATTGAGCCAGCTGGCCTTTAGGCTTCTTGATGCTGAAGGTTACAGCCATAGCCTCTGGACTCGGGACTCTAGGAGACTTGTAACATCTAATCTTGCGATCTATGCACTGTCGAGGAGACGCAAACCTCCAGAACCTGCTTCAATATTCCTATCCAACTAAGAACTGTATGCTCTTGAAGACATAGAAAGCCCTAAACTTCTCTGAGGAATGCTCGTAGAGATCATAGTTAGTTCAACTTGGACATCGATAGTATAATCGATCATTAGAGCTGGCTCCTCAAGTAGAGGAGAGCGTCCTTTTGTACAACGTGTCAAGCGAGTCCACCAGGCTCTCTACAGAGGAGCTTCTCGATAGGATCAGAGGCACATTCTCATGTTCAGCGAGTCTGACAGCCAGTTCATCGATCTTCTTTATCCTTCCATGGAGGACGACCAAGCGAGGCTTGAAAGGACTGATCTTGACCGCTATCATCGGGGACCGTCCGGTCGTCACTCCCGTGAAGATGAGGGCTCTCTCGCTAGTTGATCCAAAGATCCTGTAGAAGTCGAGTCCAGAGAGGCTCTCTATTGCTTTGATGCTGTCTATGATCGTGTAGCCAAAGACATCTAGGTTTAGGGCTTCCTCACCTGTAAGAACTTCTCCTTCAACAGCGTCGCACATCGCACGCATCTTGACGGGGATAGAGAACTCCTTGATGTCGATGAGAGCCTCACTTGGTCCGATGCTCATTCTCTCAAGGTTCTTGAGATAGTGCCCGCCAGTACGCTCATCGATCTCAATCAAAGCCTTCACAAACCTCTTGATGAACGTTGAGCCAGGGGCACGTCTCCTACCTGTCTCATAGTCGCTGATCACAGAGGGTGAGCACTCCATCTCAGAGGCGATCAGGACTTGAGATATTCTGAAGAGGGCTCTCCATTTCCTCATCGCAAGACCGGGACTTGGAGAGAGAACGATCTCTCCTGCGATCCTCCTTGCGACAGCTTCCTTAGCGGATGCGCTCTCATCCATTGAGTAAGCCTTCCAAACTATAGAAATGATCGTTAGTCATGGTTTTAAAAGTAAGCGGTAGAAAAGATCAAACAGAGGCTAGTCTAGGTCAGTCATCCGGCGTTGTTGGGAAAAGCGAAATGGATGCTCTTGAGGAGTGGCTGCTGTTGTCTTATCCTAGGAACTGCCTTTTAATCTGGTTCAATCGTTGACGCTCTCTCTTCGCCTGTTCTGCGGCTGCTTCAGCAAACCTCTCCTCTGGCCAGTTGAGAACTTCATGAGCATAGTTGATAGACCTAGAAGCCGAAACGATCAGTGCTTCACCTTTCTTGTTGGCGCCAAACCTGAAAGCTGCTTCTGGATTACCTCCCTGAGGACCCAGTCCCGGAGCTAGGATGAGCCTATCTTCGCCAATGATTTCTCTCACTTCTGCTAACTCATGCTCTTTTGTGCATCCCACTACGAAGCCCATAGCTCCATGTCTCTGTGCATCTCTTGCAATAAGCCTGTAGAGGGGTTCTCCTCCGACCTCTATTGACTGATAGTCTTGGGCGCCTGGATTAGACATCTTACAGAGGACGAAGATACCTTTCCCTTTGTTCTCACTCCATCTATACAACGCATCAGTGCCATCCGCATAACCTGGAAACGGGCTGAAGGTCACGGCGTCGAAACCCATCTTCTCGATCCAATAGAGAGCAGCTTCGTTGGTGCTTCCAATGTCGGAGAGCTTCGCGTCGAGGAAAGCGAGACATCCAGAGTCCCTCACTGCGGTCACAATCTCTCTTACCACCTCAAAGGAGAGAGGGGGCAGGACGTACCATGCGTTTAGCTTAACCATTGGTGTATGAGGTGCAACAGCTTTTATGAACTCCAAACAGAAGTGCTTGACTCCATCGCTGCAGCCATATTTCTCGATGAGATGGCGAGGAATCACATATTTGTCTCGCATAGATGGTATTGCGGGATCAAGTCCGACGCATAGGAAGCTGTCTTTCTCCCTACTGAGTCTATAGTACTTCTGCAGGAAAGATTCTCCCATCGAATCATCCTCACAACGTTCTACTGGGAACAACACCTCCTAAGACCTTTAAAAACCTTGCACCAAAATCGAGGACACGACATTTCCTTTCTAAAGGATGCTTGTATCTACAAAGGAAGGATAGAGGATTAGGCGTCTGGCATTCTGAGAAGTCTTTTCAAGTTTGAGGTGGTGGCTTTTCCGACTATCTCCAATGGTAGACCCTTCAACTCTGCTATCCGCTCAGCTGATTTCACAACCCCTTCAGGGTTGCCCGTATCTGTCTCCGTCACCAACCACTCTATTGGAGTCGCCCTTACAGCGTTCCGGAGCTTCTCATTCTCCGGTCTAGAGAGCGCCCTATCAGCTATGGAGAGATGCAGACCTAAGTTTGTACATCTCTTCGCGTGCTCAAAGTCTCCCACAAAGCCGTGTATCGCTCCACCGATCCTTGAGATGCCTTCCTCCTCTAGGATTTCCAAGGTCTCAAAGCCCTTCCCTCTATCATGAACTATGACTGGCAAACCTCTCTCTCTTGCGAGCCTAAGCTGTCCTCGAAAGGCTTTACGCTGTATCTCTTCGTCGATGTACTTTGTACTGAACTGCCAGTTATGATCCATCCTCCCAAAGAAGTCGAGACCGATCTCGCTTATGGCGACAACCTCCTTCTCCTCTGTCAACTTCATTAGCTTCTTGTGCGCCTCCGCGTTGTACTCGTCGGCATACCACGGGTGTATCCCCAAACAGGCTTTGACAGAAGGGTATCTCTTCGCAACCTCAACTGCTTGGACAGAAGAAGGGACATCTATCCCTGCTGTGAGGGTGAGCACCACGCCCGCCTCTGTCGCTCGCTTGATTATTTCATCAAGATTCTGCTCTCCTCTAACTCCAACTAGATGACCATGGGTCTCAACAAACATCTACAACACCGAAGACTTGTTCGCCAATCCTCTATATAATGTTTCTACACATCACCCATCCTCAGATAACGCATCGGAGGCGTTGAGAAGACTATTCAACAGGATAGGATTCTAATGCATAACCTCGGAGGTGACAGAATTCGGATGAACTAAGAACGGAAGGGCCAATCACGTTTCTACACTTTGGAGACACAGCGAAGGCGGCCAACTTCTACGAGAGAGGCATTTGCTTCGGGTAGTTGTCGACCAAGAGTGGACTAATATCTATGGAGTGACAGATGGCGCACACATCGGCATCGTGGACGAGGGGCGTGCCTACCATCAGGCTAGTTCTACGAGGCCTGTAATGGTGACGCTTGTGGTGTCTGGTGTCGATGCTTGGTACCGATACTTCAAAGAGAAGGGGTGGAGACCATTAATGAGCCGCATGATGTCGAGAATCTACGTCTAAGAGCGTTCCTGTTGAGGGATCCAGAGGGTTACGTGATCGAGATACAGAGGTTTCTGTAGGAGCTCTCCTTGTACCCAACAACCAGTCGACTGATCACCATCTGAAAGATGAAGCCATATTCTCAGCTGCAACTTTTCTGATGAACCTGATCGTCTCTTGGCTCATGGGCAGCTCCTCCATCTTTTCCAAAGAAACCCATCTAACATCCACAGCGTCAGTTGCAGGGGCCATGGTGCCGCCGATGATTCTGCACAGGAACTCGAAGAGGATATAGTGGAACCTGACTCTACCTTCTCCGTCCCGAGTGATGGAGTCAAAAACAGTTAGGCGCTTCACTGGTTCCACCTCAAGCCCACACTCCTCCCTCACTTCGCGAACCACAGCCTCCTTGATTGATTCACCAAGCTCAACGACGCCGCCTGGTAGACCCCAGTTTCCCTCTCTTGGAGGGTTCTTCCTCCTCACAAGGAGGACAGAGCCGTTGTTGAAGATCACTGCCCCGACTCCGGCTACAGGTCTCTCCGGGTACTCGCGTCTCACAGCCCACAACGCCTCTTTGAGTGTCATTGAGCAATCACAAAAGGGAGGTGTTACCTCTAGTGGATTAGAGAGAATCCGCTCTCTAGCGCTTTGAGGTTGATCTCTCTCATTGTTGAGCGCATCTCTTCTTCCACAACTTTCTTCATGACCTCAAGATCGATGAGACTAGTCTTCTTCATAAGCGCTCCGAGGAGTATCATGTTCGCAACTATCGCGTCGCCGAGATTCTCAGACAGCCTTTTCGCTGGAACAGTGATTATCTGCACATCCGTCCTCAGCTTTATTCCCATCTTCTTCAGTTCCTCTGCGACATCGGACTCGGTGACAACTAGGCTTCTGCACTTCGCCTGTGAGATGTAGCGCCCGTAGGCTGGGGTGGACATTGTGATAAGAATATCTGCCTCTACTAAGGATAGGTCGTAGATTTCCTCGTCTGAGATGAGGACCTCCGACTTGCAGGCGCCTCCTCTTGCCTCTGCCCCATATGAGTGCGTGTTAATGACATTGTATCCTGCTCTGAAGAAGGCTTTGGACAGGAGTTCTCCTGCGACGATAACGCCCTGACCACCTGTCCCTGATATGAGTATGCTCAGCTTCACATTAGGCGCCTCCAGCTGTTTTTATGAGCTCTCTCAGAGTCTCGGTGAACTCAGGTCTCTTCTCCTGTACCAGTGTCCCGAGTTCGATCTTTCCCTCTAGGGCGCTGACGACCTCCCTTGCTTCAGCTAGCTCGCTCAGTAGGTCTTTCACAGATTTCAATTCCTCCAAGTTGGCGCAGTCGATCCTGAGGACGGCACCCCTCTTAATGTGGTCTACTAGCTTTACATCAGCCTCTAGATTCCTGTATTTCAGCTCTTCCTCAACGGCTTTAAGGACCTTCTCAGGGCTTGATTTTGGAACAACGTAGCAGTAATCTTCCTTGGTTCTTCTTCGGATGTAGCTGCTCTCGTCGAGCATCTCCATGATCTTACTTGGGACCTCGTGGATGGGATTCCTGAATCCAAAGAGGCGCCTCTGCCTTGTTGGACAAGGGGAGAAGACCTCGATGAAGGAGAAGCCCCTGTTCTCAATTGCTTCTTCCATGCTTCGAGTCAGCTCGACAACATGGTAAGCTGTCCACCGTGCAACATAGGTGGCGCCCGCCGCGGCAACAAGCTTGCAGAGGTCGAAGGGGTTCTCTGGGTTGCCATAGGGCGACGTAATCGTTCTGCTTCCATGGAAAGTCGTTGGCGCGATCTGTCCGCCAGTCATCGCGTAGCTGAGGTTGTTCACCAGGATCGTGGTGATGCCTATGTTCCGCCTCGCCGCGTGGATGAGGTGGTTTCCACCGATACCAGCGCCGTCGCCGTCGCCCGTGAAGACCACTACGGTCAGCCCGCTATTGAAGACCTTCGCCCCAGTCGCAAAGGCCAATGCCCTGCCATGGGTTGTGTGAAGCGTGTCAGAGTTAAAGTGTGGATTTGGTATCCACGCCGAGCAGCCGATGCCAGAGACGCAGAGAAGCCTATCCTGATCCAGCCCTAGGTTATCAACGGCCCTCGCGAAACAGTTCAAGATGACTCCGTTTCCGCATCCAGGGCAGAAGGACAAGGGCTGGTGCCTGATGTATCTTCCACGGTAGTAACTCGAAGGCTTCACAGACATCTCTTAACCCTCCTGATGGCTTGGTATATCTCCTCGACTGTTGGTACGACGCCGCCCTCCTTTGTAAATGAGATGACCCTTGTATTGCCGCAGACGGTGCGCTCAACCTCCCTGACGATCTTCCCCATATTCATCTCTACAACTAGGATAGCGTCTACATTCTCCGCAACCCTTGATAAGTGTTCCTCCGGGAAAGGCCAGAGTGTTCTAAGTCTAATTAAGCCTGCCTTTACTCCCTCTTCCCCAGCCGTCCTTATTGCTCCATGGGAGGGCCTGGCTGAGGCGCCGTAAGAGAGGACTGCTATCTCGGCATTCTCCAAGCCGACCTCCACCACATCCTTTAACATCTCTATTTCCCTCAGGATCTTCTCCCTTATCCTCTTCAGCTTCGCCTCCATGATGTGGGGAGCATAGTCCCTCAGACCCGTTGAGTCGTGGGAGGAGCCTGTTATGAGGAGCCTGTACCCCTCTCCGAATATGGGCATCTCTGGGACGAGCGAGGGGTCATTCGTTCCAAAAGGCGTACAAGTAAGTCCATTGGGCCTCTTCCTCTCAACGATCTCAACATCCTCTGGCACAGTGAGCTTCTCCATCATGGATGCGATCATTCCATCGGCGAGGAGGATGACGGGAGTCCTGAAGCGCTCAGCGAGGTTGAAGGCCCTCACAGTCAAATCGAACATCTCCTGGACGGACCAAGGCGAGAGCGCGATGACCTCGTAGTCTCCATGAGCTCCATACCTTACTTGGTAGACATCCTGTTGAGCGGGCATTGTCGACTGCCCTGTCGAGGGTCCTGAGCGCTGGACATCGACGACGACGCAGGGGGTTTCAGTCATGTGGGCGTGGCTTATGTTCTCTAGCATCAGGCTGAATCCAGGACCAGACGTCGCCGTCATCGCCTTCGCACCAGCCCAGGAGGCCCCTATGACCGCTGCCATAGACCCAAGTTCATCCTCCATCTGGAGGAAGTAGCCCCCAACCTTGGGGAGCTCCAGGGCCATGTGCTCTGATATCTCGTTGGCGGGTGTGATGGGATAGCCCGCGAAGAACCGGCAGCCAGCTCGGAGAGCGCCCTCGGCGCAGGCGACGTTTCCCAAGGCAAGATGCTTACCGGGTGGCAACATCTATTCTTTCACTTCCTCGACCACTATGGCGAAGTCTGGGCAGAGGCGTTCGCACCAGCGGCATCCGATGCACTCCTCGCGGCATTCAGGTAGATATCCCCCGAGAAGCGTCTCAGTTCTAGACCTGTTCAGTACTCTTCCTCCCCGTTTGTTGCAGATGTAGACGCAGAGTAGACAGCCGTTGCAGAGCTTAGGATCAACCTTAACCTGATACATGGATCTACCTCAACTATATTGCTCAAGACACCAGCTATATTACTTCTCCCTAAAGAGAGACAGGAAGATCCAAGTGTTGTTCTCAGACCATGCTCCATTCGATGGGCTAACTTTTAATATGAATAATCTTAATTTTAGAAGGAGGTGCTGGTTTTGGCTGAAGAGTTGAAGAGAATTCAGGCTGAGGCTGTTGGGGATATCTGGGTTAGCAGCGAAGCCTACACGAACATCCTCGTCCTCTGCGACGACTATGGCAGTCGCTTCGCTGGGACCAAGGGTGAGAAGCCTGCTGTCAACTACATGGTGCGAAAGCTCAAGGAGTATGGCATGGTGAATGTTGCTGCGGATTCCTTCACTTACGTTGGATGGAGACGTGGTAAAGCAAAGCTCGAGCTTTTGAAGCCCATGAAACTCGAACCCCCTGCTATTTCGCTTCCCCTCTGTCCGCCGGGCAATGTGGAGGGAGAGGTCATAGACCTTGGGAACGGTGAACCCTCGGAGTTCAAGCGGCGTGAGAATGAGATAGGGGGCAAGATCGTCATGTGCACGAGCGCCCCGGGAGCTGGAGGAAGAGAAGTCCATAGGAGAACCAAGTATGGGTATGGCGTATCGTTCGGAGCTAAAGGCTTCATCTTTGGAAACCACAATCCAGGGCAGCTCCTCGTTACTGGGAGCCTTAGACCAGCTTACCGCATGGCGGGTGAGATTCCTGCTGTCGGTGTCTCTTGGGAGACGGTTAGCTTCATTCTACGTCAAATAAAGAAGGGCGGGGCTACTGTTATGATGAGGACGACGGACAAGGTCATACCTAATGCGACCTCTTGGAACGTAGTCGGCGAGATCCCTGGGTCGACTCTCAAGGATCGGTTCATCGTCGTAGGTGGGCACTTTGACGGTCACGACATAAGTCAGGGAGCTATGGATGACGCCTCAGGAGCTTGTGTGGTCATGGAGGTTGCAAGGGTTCTTGCGAAGTATGAGGGCCGCTTCAAGAGGAGCCTCAGGTTCATCTGCTTCGCGGCGGAGGAGATGGGCGTCACAGGGTCGACGGCTTATGTAGCAAAGCATCAAGCTGAGATGGAGAAGGTCGACCTCATGATAAACTGCGATGGTGCGGGGAGGTCGAACAGGCATAACTTCCGTGTCTCAGGTCCCTTGGAGCTCGTCAAGTCTCTAGAAACAATCGCACAAGAGATTGGGTATCCTATGAACGTAGGTTCATTGGTCTCAACTGCGTCGGACCACTGGCCCTTCTACATGCAGCAGGTTCCCGCTGTCTCGTACGCCTCTGCTCCTGATCCCGCAATTGCGACCATGGTTGCCGCTCAGGGACGTGGCTTTGGACATACCTCTGCTGACACGGTGGATAAGGTTGACCACAGGGGTTTGAAGGAGGCTGCGATGGTGCTGACACAGTTCGTTGTAAGGTTGGCTGACATGGATAAGATATCGGGGAGGATGTCCATGAAGGAGATGGTGGACTACTTAGAGCAGAGGGGTGTCGCAGAGGAGCTTCGCATACAGAAAAAGTGGCACCCTGAGAAAGCCCGATAATAGTCTTCTCCCCTTTTTTTATAATGATTTCTTTAGTTCTTCAGTCCAACGACTCCATCCACTTCTTGATAACGAGACCCGCTACGGCGGAGTCCTGTATGGCTAAGCCTACACTCTTGAAGAGGGTCAAGTTATCCTCCTCGGTTCTGCCCTGCTTCAGACCTATGACCAGTTCGCCCAGTTCAGCGTATACGTGCTTCTCGGTGATCGCTCCTTCTTTTATGGGTATGATGAGGTCTCCTGCCTCTGCTAGGACCGCCTCCTTGGAGTCGACGACAACCTTCGCATCCTTGACCGTGACTGTGTCGAGTTCTCTGTGGTCAGGGTAGAAGCTCCCTATGGCGCTGATGTGGGCGCCATCGCCTAACCATTCCCTTTGAACTACAGGAGTCTTGCTTGTCGTAGCTGTTACGATGATATCAGCATCCATCACAGCTTCCTTCGCCGTTCCCACAGGCAGAGCTTTTACTTCCAGCATTTTAGACATCTCCTCTGCAAAAGCTCTGCTCCTCTCCTTTGATAGGTCGTAGCATCTGAGGGTCTCAATGTTTCTGCTCTCCACTACTGCCCAAGCTTGGGTTCGACCTTGGACTCCGCACCCTATGATCGCTGCGACTCTGCTGTCTTCTCTGGCGAGGTAGTGTGCTGCTACGCCTGTGACTGCGCCTGTCCTCAGGGCTGTGAGGTACGAAGCCTCCATAAGGGCGATGAATCTGCCAGTCTCAGGGTCGTTGACTATGATCTGGGCTATGGAGGTAGGAAGCCCTTTCCTTGGGTTTTGGGGATAGATCGAGATAATCTTGGTTGCGACGGTGCCTGTCTCCTGCAGGTTGGAGGGCATGAGGGAGATGCTTCCCTTTTCAAGCATCATCGTCGACCTCGGCGGCATCAGGGCGCGGCCCTTCGCGAACTCTCCCAAAGCCTTCTCAACGGCGGCGATAGCCTCTTTCATTGTTAGAAGTCGTCTGATGTCCTCGTCCTTGAGAAACAGCACAGACTTGATCCACCTTCAAACCACATAGGCATCCAAAAAAATTTAGAGGAGGAAACCGTCTTTCAACGGGTCTCTGGGGTCTATGACGAATTGCTGGATGCCCGTGATGTAGGCTGTGGCGGTAACTTCTGGCAGTATGCCTTTGTGCTCCCCGATCCTGACCTCCTTCAGGATTCTGCCTCTGTGGAGGGTGCCTATAAGGCTCTCTGCAATGAACTCCTCACCGACTTTCAACTCGCCTTTGCCGTAGAGGGCCGCCATTCGTGCGTTAGTGCAGGTGCCCGCTGGACTGCGGCAGGTCTGCTGGGGTCCGAAGATGTTGGCGTGTTTCGTATCTGCCTCTGGTATTGTGGGGGCTGTGTAGAAGGTGACAAGGTCAAGGAGATTAAGCTCGGGATAGACGGGGTGCTTCACTGGGACCTCCTCGGCTAGGTAACATCTTATCTTCCATCCGAGCTTGATCCATTCTTCCTTGTTCTCCTGCGTCGGGACGAGGTCTAGCTTCTTTGCGTTGATGAAGGCGTACCAGAGTCCGCCGTAGGCTATGTCCGCCTCTATATTACCCACATCGGGCATGTCCCTCTTCACGGTCTTGAGGTAGAACGAAGGTGTCCCCTGCATCGCTATGCCTTCGGCTTCGCTGTTCACAACTTCAACCCGTGTCTTCACAAGACCTGCGACGGTATCCAAGACGATCTCTGTCGTCGGTTCCTTTGCTTCAACCATCCCCGTATTGACGAGCATGGCTGAGATGCTGTAGGTGCTATCTCCGCAGGCGCTGAAGTAGCCACCTGTCCAGAGGTAGATGACACCCACATCAGCCTCAGGAACCGTTGGCTCTGTGATGACGGCGCCGAGGAGCCCCGCGAAGCCTCTCGGCTCCTGTAGGAGGGCGGGTCTCAGGTGGTCGAAGCGCTTCTGGAAGTAGGCTTGTTTCTCAGCCATGTTCTTTCCAGGCAGTTTGGGGAGTCCTCCTATGATGATGCGGGTTGCCTCGCCCGAGGAGTGAGTATCAATAGCTGTGATGACCCTTGAGAACTTCATCTCTTTCTCAGCCTCAATAAGAGAGATGTGAAATCACTATATACCTTTATCGACAGAGCGACGGCGTATCTGCTACTTGTTGCCTTTCTTCAAATCCTTGATCTGGTTCTCGATTATGTTCTGAATCTCTTCATCTTTTGATTGGTTTAGAAGAATTACCCTATGTCTGCCGATTCGCTTCAACTTTAAGACACCAAGATCTACAAGGTCCCCAACATCAGACTCTACATCGTTGGCTCTTCTCCCAATCCTACAGGCCACACCATCCACAGTATCGATAAGCCCAGGGCTGCTGTGGAACAGGACGAGAATGTCTCCCTTAACTTCTGATGACAGTAGCCTGCCTAATACTTCGTTTACCTTGCTCAATTATCATTCCTCTTTGAGATCTAAAGAAATCTCTTGCCTTCTCAACATACAGCTCGAAGTCAAAGTCGCCGCGCTCCGTGTAAGGTACATTCAACCTTCGGAATAGCTCCTTGACTACGATCTTTTCGAGGATCGTAGCCCCCTCCAAGAATATTGAATATAGTCTCCTATGAATGTCCTTCTCAGTGTTAAAGGGAGCCAGATCAATATAGAAGAGTACGACTTTTTTGATGTCTTCACCTAGCGCTAATCTTAATCCCTCACAGACGCACTCGTTTAGCACCTTCGTAAATTCCATATCTTCTCTCGACACTTTCAATTACCCACCGAGGGACGCACCTACTATCTAAACGGCAAACATTTATATACTTTACTGTCGAAAGGGTTAATGCCTAGAGGCAGGAGATGAGAAGTTTGAAGTGGAGAGAAGCTCTCTTATTGATTCTTCTAGTAGCATCAGCAACCATGATCGCTGAGCCGATTGGCACTGTACTGGCGGTGAGTGATGCTGGTCTGAGAAAAAACCCAACCTTTGGCATAGGGAACCCTATTGGCCCACAACCCCTTGACGGCGACCCAATTCCCGTTCCTTACCCCCCCGGAGACAATGGTTGACGATGCCTTTTGACGATATCGTAAAATAGAAGTCCTTTCCCCACTTTTTATGAGAAGACAAAGGCTCTCATGGTGATCATCTTTGGGTGTAGGAAGCACATCTTACGGTTCTCTTCCCCCTCTGAGGCGTCTAGACTCACTGAGTGTAGAGTTGCTTGAGGCTGTCTCTGTCTATGGGCCTAGAAACCTCGCATTTATAGCAGATAGAGTAGGAATCCCGCCGACGACAGGTCGCTACCGAATAAATAGAATGCTCTTGGAGAAGACGATATTCCTTCTTCTAAACCCCTATCACACAAACATGGGTCTTAGGAAGGTTGTTGTAACTGTCGAGGCGACCCAAGGCTACGAGGACTTACTCCTAAAATGCTTAGCCATCAACGACTTCTGGATATATCTGTACAGGTGCTATGGCCCTTACGAAGGATGCGGTGGTGTCTGGACCATACCCGTCCAGAACACAGCCGAGTACGAGAGCTTTCTGAACAGAATCAAGGAAGAAGGTCTGGCCAAGGGGGTTCACCTATATTGGTCGACATGTTTTCAGAGCATACCTGTGACGACGAGATGGTTCGATGAGAGCGTAGAGGGGTGGACGGTAAACTGGGAAGAATGGCTCAGCGACGTTCGAAATGCCGATGGGGGACTCCCCTATACCCTTAAGGACCCGAGGGAGTGGCCTATCAAAGCGGATTCTGTAGACCTCCTGATAATCAAGGAGTTAGAGAAGGACGCAACTGCGACGCTAACTACATTAGCCAAAGCTTTGAATATGCCTTTGGAGACGATCAAGTATCACTATCGTGAACATGTCAGGAAACGCGGATTGATAGAGAGTTACCAAGTTATCACTCACCGTTTCTCACCTAGTATCTCTGAGTCACTCTTCTTCGTCTTCAAGTTCAGTAGATACAGAAACTTGAAGAAATTCGCCTTATCCCTTCTAGACAAGCCGTTCGCAACTACTCTGGGA
>Ga0315314_1002313_pt1 | contig 15874 bp, 10 predicted proteins | sample TDP9_MG_FD_203631 | JGI IMG/M metagenome (GOLD analysis project Ga0315314, IMG submission 203631) | Freshwater sediment microbial communities from Lake Towuti, South Sulawesi, Indonesia - TDP9 | ecosystem: Environmental > Aquatic > Freshwater > Lake > Sediment | place: Indonesia: South Sulawesi...
ATTCCTCGATTCTTAAATCTTCCCGTCTCGTTCAAGATACATGTTTATAATTCTGTTCCTCCCCTACCTATAAGACCATTAGGGGCGAAAGAAGATCAGAATCGCTGTGCTCGACGAAGACCGATGCAAGCCGAACCGCTGCAGCCTAGTATGCTCTAGGTTCTGCCCGAAGGTCAGAAGCGACATAGAGGCCATTCGATTTGAAGGCGGAACACCCGTAATCTCCGAGATGTTATGCTCAGGATGCGGCATATGCGTAAAAAAATGCCCCTTCAACGCTTTATCAATTGTCAACTTGCCCGACGAGCTTGAAGCGGAATGCAGCCACCGATTCGGACTGAACGACTTTAGACTTTTCAGACTTCCAGTGCCGTCTCCCGGCATCGTGTTAGGATTGCTCGGGCAGAATGGAATCGGCAAATCGACAGTTCTAAGAATCATGTCTGGAAATCTAAAATTGAACTTGGGCAACCATGCGCAGCCGCCAGACTGGCCAGAGATCATTCGGCACTATCGCGGATCCACACTTCAGACATACTTCGAAAAGCTGAGCCGAGGAAACCTCAAGGTAGTACATAAACCCCAATATATCAGCAAGATTCCAGAGGTCGTTTCGGGCAAGGTCGGAGAAGTACTGGAGAAAGTCAACGAGAGAGATCAGATAGACCAGTTGAGTAAGCAACTTCAACTTGCTGTCATCTGGGATCGTCCGCTGAACGTTCTAAGCGGAGGCGAACTGCAGAGGGTCGCGATTGCAGCCACGATATCCCGTGAGGCTGACGTCTACCTGATAGACGAGCCCACAAGCTACTTAGACGTGAAGCAACGGCTGGAAGCAGCCAAAGCCATAAGGAACCTCAGAAGCGACGACAAGACCATCCTAGTAGCTGAACATGACTTGGCCGTGTTGGACTACCTTTCCGATCAGATCTGTTTGTTCTACGGAAAGCCCGGAGTATACGGAATCGTCTCAAACGTTCACGGAGTCAGGACTGGAATCAACATATACCTCGAAGGCTTCATCCCAGATGAGAACATGCGCTTCAGGGAAGAAAGCGTAGTCTTTCACGCCAAGCCGCCGACATCAAGCTCGATTGCCGGCGACGTGCTCTTAAACTGGGAGCCCATGGAGAAAACCTACGGAGACTTCCGATTGAAGACCGAGCACGGCGAAGTCAGGCGAGGAGAAGTCATAGGAGTCCTAGGACCCAACGGAATTGGAAAGACCACATTCGTGAAGATCCTCGCCGGAATCGAGAAGCCAGATCTGGGTCCTCCGCCGACTGAATACAGACTAAACGTAAGTTACAAGCCCCAGTACATTTCGAACGACTATGGAGGCGCGGTCGAGGATTTGCTGAAAAGCGTCGCAAAGGGGAGTTTCACATCGAGCTGGTACCAAAGCTTGATCCTTCAGCCATTCAATCTAGCCGAACTTCTCGATAGGAGAGTTAAGGAACTCAGTGGAGGCGAGCTCCAGAAAGTGGCGATTGCCGCATGCCTGTCGAAAGAGGCTGACCTCTACCTCCTCGATGAACCCAGCGCCTATCTTGACGTTGAAGAGAGGCTTTCAATGGCTAGGACTGTGAGGCACGTCATCGAGAGCAGGAACGTCTCAGCCATGGTGGTCGAACATGATATTGTAGCCCAAGACTTCATAGCTGACCGCTTAATGATCTTCACGGGAGAGCCAGGCACATCGGGTTTTGCTGGGAATCCGACTAACCTCGAGGAAGGCATGAACGCGTTCCTAAGAGATATGGAGGTCACGTTCCGAAGAGACCCGTCCACTAAAAGACCGAGAGTGAACAAAGAGGAATCCAAACTGGACAGATACCAGAAGGAAAAAGGTCAATACTACTACGTGAAGTAGAGACGGATCAGTCAGCATCGCAGGCTTTATCTGACAGATACACGAAGCATATAATCTTGCTAGGTACTACAATAACTATGTGCCGCAAAACAGGAAAGCAGCATGGTAACGCGCTCAAGCAGAACAATCTCACATTCACATGAAGTAGCTTACTGGCTTTCGTTGACACTGGTACTGGGATCATGGAGTCATATGTAGACATGTCGTCCGTGGATTTGGCCGTCCAAGCGTTCAAGAAACTGGAGCTTGAAGACTTCAAAGTCCTTTCAACCATCGAGGCAAATATGACCCGATACCGGCATGTTCCTGAAAATGTCATCCCGAGCTTGAGTGGACTGCCGGAAAAGCAGGTCGAGTTCCACCTCAGTAGATTGGATGAGTTCGGACTAATATTCAGATGGGTAGGCTCTTATACTGGATATGCGCTCAACACGGCTGGTTACGACTGCTTAGCGATAAACGCCCTTGTCAGGACGAACGTGATCGAAGCCCTTGGAAGACGCCTCGGGGTCGGGAAAGAATCAGACGTATACGATGTCCTAACTACGACTGGCGAGAAGGCTGCTGCCAAGTTTCACCGCTTGGGGCGGGTAAGTTTCAGGCAGACAAGAAGACTCCGAACATACGTCGCAGATAGGAGACGTACATCGTGGCTATTACAGTCTCGTCTAGCCGCCGAGAAGGAGTTTGAGGCGTTGAAGGTAGTTCATCCTCACGGGGTCGCCGTTCCCGAGCCCATTAGTCAGAATCGCCACGTTATAGTGATGGGCATGATCGAAGGAGCTGAGCTCACCGAGTTCGCTGAGATACCACAACCTAGAGAGGTCCTATATGAGATATTGTTCAACGTTCGGAGAGCCTACCTAGAAGCCGGGGTTGTTCACGGCGACCTCAGCGAGTTCAACATCATACTCAAACCGGACTACCACATCCTAATAATCGACTGGCCCCAGTTCGTCGGGAAGGATCATCCCAGCGCAGAGGACCTCCTCAAGCGTGACGTGACGAATGTGCTACGTTTCTTCAACCGCAAGTTCAAAATAAGGATGGAGCTAGATGAAGCCTTAAGGTTTGTCAAGGGAGGATGACTAATATCTCTTTTTCTCCAAACTATCTGACATTAGATAAGTCGAACATTCTCCTACCGTTGGGAACACTGGTATGAAGAGGCTAATCGTCGGAGTAGACCCCGGTGTAACCTGCGGTCTCGCAGTATTGACTCTCGATGGAGCTTCCATATACGTCGGCAGTCAGCGCGGTTGGACTTTGAACAACCTTCTCAAAACGGTTGCAGATCTAGGGGAGCCTATTATAATCGCGAGTGATGTTTCTCCCGCACCTGAGCTGGCAGGAAAACTTTCTAAGATCCTGAACGCCAGCGTTTTTACGCCGTTGATCTCGCTTGGCACTGTCGAGAAGCAACACCTAGCCAAGGGTTTCGCTGAAACCCACGGGGTCAAGTTGAGCAACTCTCACGAAATAGATGCGTTGGCTGCTGCTTTGAAGGCGTACAACCATTTCAAGAACAAGTTCGAACAGATAGACGTACGAGGGAGAGAACTCGGTTACAAGATTTCTATAGAAGACATCAAAGCGCTTGTTGTGAAGGGCTACACCATCAATAGAGCGATCGGCTACCTGAGCGCTGAGCCTAAAGAACCCGGTTTACCTCCCGTTCCTGTTGCGAAGATTCCTCGGGAAGAACGGCTTAAGAATCTAGTCGATGAGTTAAAAGAGAGGCTGACCTTTTACCAAGGGGAGTTAAAGCGCCAGCAGATCGAGAACAAGGAACTGCAAGGGCGTGTAAGATCCTTGGAGAGAGAGGTCTCGCATCTCCGAGCAAAGATTGACGAGATCAGGAGCGAACAATCATTTCAAATAAAGCGGGAGAGGGAATACCAGAGGCTTCAAGATGAGACAGAATCTCTTAAGAGGAGACTTTCCGAATATTCATCCAGCTTGGAGGAGTATAAAGAGCGGTTCGATGCGCTGCAACGCCTCAGAGAGCTCCAGTCTAAGGGAGAACTGCTCCCACTCAAACCGATAGAAAGCTTCACCAAAGAGGGTTTGGAGAAAGCCTTTAGACTCTATGACGCTAAGCCCGGAGACTATGTTCTGTTGATGGATGCTGGCGGGGGCGGGCCTACAACAGCTAAGACCTTAGCTAGAAAGGGAGTTAAAGCGATAATATCCCAAACAGCGATGTCGCATCAGGCTCGAGAAGAGTTCGCCAAGCACGACGTTCCAGTAATTCCAGCTGTGCAAGTCAAGGTTGAGTGGATTGAGGGGTTCTCATACGTCAATGTTTCAAGCCTCAAGGACGCGTTGAAGAGGCTGAAGGAAGTTGAGATCGACGAATTACAGGATAAGGTTGGGGACATAATGGAAGAACATAGAAGAGAACTGACAAACAAAGCACAAAGTGACCATCGTCAATTCTTCGATGAAGAATCCTAGATCTCAAGCTGACCAACCGTGTTTGATGAAGGGAACGCACAGGGGACGGAAGAATTATTAGATTGGGAGTGAAGCATTTCTCGAATGTTAAAGGTGCGAGTTCTCTATGGATCCGGTTAAGGTATTAGTAGTCTATGATAGCCTAACGGGAAATGTCGAAGCCATGGCCGGTGCGGTTGCAGAAGGTGCACGAGAGGCTGGGGCCGAAGTCACTCTGAAGAGAGTTGATGAAGTTAGTCTTAAAGAGATTCCTTTGTACGACGCTTTCGCGTTCGGTTCCCCAACGCATTGCGGAACAATGAGCACAAGGATGAACGAATTCTTCAATCATAAACTGATAAGACATTGGGGTAAACTGCGATACAAGGTTGGAGTCGCATTCAGTTCTTCCGGAGGGTTGGGAGGAGGCCACGAAATCACTATATGGTCGATAATATCTGCAATATTGAATTTCGGTATGATGACGTTTGGGGTTCCTGACTATGTTTCTGATGGCGTGACGCTCCATTACGGCGCGGTTGCGGTAGGCGACCCGGATGAGGACTCTCTGAAAGCCAGCAGGCTACTCGGAAGAAGACTGGTTGAACATGCCAGGATAATCAAAAATGGACTAAGTTTACAATAGGTTCATTCACATTGGATTCAAAGTAACCATATACAGAACAGAGAGCCGCAAGGCATGATCAAACTGAAACGAGTTGGAAGTCAACCGCGTAGGGTGAGGGTTATCCCCAGCATAACGAAAATCGCACCGACGACAAAGGAAACATCTAAAGGCTCTGATAGGACTAGGTGGGCGATCGAAACCGAGATTACGGGTATAAAGAACAGAAATACACCAGCTTGTGTCGGGGGAACTTCTTCTAGGGCTTTGTACCAAAACAGATATGCCACGCCTGAACAAAGAAGGCTTAAGATCAGGAGAAGGGACCAGAGCCAGATCGATGTTGGTATTGCTGGCTTTTCGGTAACAAGTAGGATCGGAATCAGAAATAATGTGCCGAAAATCATTGATAGTACAGTGACACTTTGAGCCCCATACCTTGACAGAATCTTCTTGCCTAGAACGGAGCAGATTGCCCAAGAGAGCGCAGCGCTAAGAGAAAGTAGGTCTCCAATTGTTCCCACGGGGTTGAACGCTAGTCTTAGCGGTCCTATGATCAGGATGATGCCGAAGAAGGCCAGGCCTATGCCAAGAACTCGTTTCCATGCCATCTTCTCCTTCAAGTGGAAATGAGATAGCAAGGCGATGAAGACGGGATTCGCCGAGATTATGAGGCTGGAATTCGAAGCCGTTGTGAATCGTGACCCTATGTTCTGAAAAGTGTGGTATAGAGTCACGCCTGTTAGACCCAGAACCGCGAGAGGCTTCCAATCTTGGAGAATAGACTTGTCAAGAACCCGTTTATCCTGGAGATAGGAAACCACAGCAAACAGGGGCAACGCAAGCAAGAAACGCAGAAATGCAAGGTTAATAGGCGACAAATCCTCCAGTCCGACCTTAAGCAGTGTATAAGAGGATCCCCAGAAGAGAACAACAAGTGAAAGCATTAAGAAGATCTTTATCTTCATCGAGTTGCCCTCTAGTGCCCTAAAGCCTCCGTGACAGTCAATATCCTTCACAGCTCCGGCAATAGTTTGGTCAGTTTAACCTTCCTTTCCAATTTCTGGAATTCGCACCGCTTCATAAGCGATGTTTGAATAACTATGGCCTTAGTAAGAAAAACCTATCTAGTGCTAGAACTTTCTGGGCGCAGATATCCCCTTTAGTTAAACAAGAATTGGCTGATTGAATATCGCCATAAGTCTGGAAAAGTATCGCGTAATGTTCATTAAAAGGTTGATCGTTATAGCTGGTTAGAATCCGGCGCCAACAGGTGAGGTCATTGATAGATGAGTTTACCGACATCTCTAAGATCCTTTCAGGTGGCCTTGAGTATCATACAGTTAAGATTCGCGGTTGGCTTCACAGTAGGCGGTCGAGTGGGGGAATCCACTTTCTACTCGTTAGGGATGGAACAGGAAGCATCCAATGCACAACGAAAAGGGATAGAGTCAAACCTGAGGATTTCGATCTAACAGGTAAGCTCCCATTGGAGTCCGTTATGGAGCTCCAAGGTACCGTGAGAGAAGATATGAGAGCGCCAGGCGGATACGAAATCCTTGTCGAGGGAGTAGAGGCCAAGCATGTAGCGCAAGAGGATTTTCCAATCGCGAAGAAATTTCACGGACCCGAATTTCTGCTTGATAATCGTCACCTTTGGATCCGAAGCACAAAGATGCAGACGATTCTACGGATTAGATCAAAGATGTTAGAGGCGGCGAGAGAGTGGCTGAAGCTAAATGGCTACACTGAGTTTCACGCACCAGTATTGATCACTGCGGCGGTTGAGGGTGGTTCAACTCTGTTCAGTGTCAAATACTTTGACAGAGACGCTTACCTTACACAGAGTTGGCAGCTCTACGCTGAGGCTGCTATTGCCAGTCTAGGGAAAATCTACACGATTGCGCCCTCTTTCAGGGCTGAGAAGTCGAGGACAAGGCGACACCTAACTGAATATTGGCATCTAGAGCTTGAAATTCCTTGGTGCAACCTAGAAGGTATAATGAAGGTCGAAGAAGAAATGCTGACTCACATTTGCCATACATTGTGCAGAGAAGTCCCCAACGAGCTAAAAGCCTTAGGAAAGGAACCTGAATTACTTCTCAAGGTCCAGCCACCCTTCAAGAGGATTACCTACGACAAAGTGGTTGAGATCCTCCAAAACGACGGGGTCAAATTCGAATGGGGCGACGACTTGGGCTGGATGGAAGAGAAGCGTCTAGCATCAAAATTTGACTCCCCATTCTTCGTCACGTATTACCCCACGGGCGTCAAAGCCTTCTACCATAAGCCAGACCCCAGAAGGCCAGAGGTAACCCTCTCAGCGGATCTATTAGCCCCCGAAGGCTATGGGGAGATAACCGGGGGAGGACAAAGGATCGACGACCTAGACGAACTACTCAGGAGAGTTCAGGAAGGAAACCTTAATCCTGACGACTACAAGTGGTATATCGATCTCAGACGCTATGGTTCTGCGCCTCATTCAGGCTTCGGCCTAGGCGTAGAACGAACATTAGCATGGATCTGTAAGCTAGGCCACATAAGGGACGCTATTGCTTTCCCAAGACTGATAAACAGAGTCTTTCCGTAAAAAGCCAATGCGGATCACTTTTCAAAACTAGGACGAAAAAAGACTTTCCACACGTCTTTACCAAAAAAAAAGAAGGGTGGTTGCGGAAGAGCTGCTATGGAACGGTGATGGTAACAGGTATCTTGCCGAGTAGGAAGTTTCGCTCGCGGTCCCAGACGACTATGTAACCTGAGTACCTTCCCGAAGGTGTATCCGACGGAACCGTAATAGTCATTGTGAAGGAAGCCGTGCCGCCTGGTGCTACTGGATCTATCCATCTGCTGATCGGGGTGAACCAACCCCATGGCGAAAGGGTAGTGTACCAGTTGACGGTTAATGTGAGTGGTATTATCCACCGGTACGCATAGGTTTGATCCCCTGTTCCAACGTTCGACTTGACCGATACCAACATCCAGTAGGTCCAAGCTGTCCACGCTCCTCTAACTGGGCTGAGCATAACTGGGGTTATGCCCATGGAAGCTGACCCGTCGTCATCTTGTACGAAGCTTACCGTATTGCCATCGGGATCGTACATTGCTAGGGACATATTGAACTCGCCTACGGGCACGGTAACCTCTTCTTGCTGAACTCCTTCGTAGTCGTATGTTTGAACGGTAGCGTCTTCCCAGCTTAGCACCGCTTCGAGTGCTTGATCCCACGGCCAAGTAGGCAGAGTCTGGGCCCAGATGCCGTTGAATCCGTAAAGCCCGCCAGTGTCCAAGGTGCCCTCATACGTTTGACTATCATATAGTGAGAGCGCAGTGTTCTGATCGGCTTCAACCCAGTAGCTCGCTGGAACCACATCCAGATTCTTAATCTTAACTGTGACTGTCTTTGAGCTTCCACGCGAAAGCTTAAGGTCTATCTTCACTGGGCTGGGAGCTATCTTGCCGCCTCCTCTATCGATCGTCACTGTGAGCGGGTCGCCCTTGAAATTGATGTTCGAGACGCTGAAAGTGTGCAGTATGAGCATCCACAATCCATGTATCTCTGGAAGCTTTCCTGTAGTGTATGGATCTGCAACATAGGCGAAATCCTTCTTCCCGCCAGTCATGGTTCCGAAGCCCTCTCCACCTATCGCCACAAGCCTTGCATCATGGATAGAGCTGTAGAGCCCTTCGGCCCAGCCCGACATCGGAACGTAAGCCAAGTACACGTCAACATCTGTCCTGAGGTCAGTCCACCCCACCGACGTCATCAGATTCGGCACATATTTCGTATCAGAGACTAGGAAGTAGTAGTAGTGCCAGTCGCCTTCACTGAAGAAAGAATCTACTGGGAATTTCGCGTCGACCTTCAGAGTGGTCGTTCCTACCTCTCCCGCTATGACGGGGTTGATGCTGACCGGTATGATCACTGGGCTAATGCCATCTGCTGAAACCACTATTGCGCCTCCGATGCCTTCTTTGAAGCTTGAGACTTTCACACTGAAGATCGCAGATCCGCCTGGCGGAATCGACGAGATTGATGCGGGAGTGATCTTCAGACCCGGAATCGAAGCTCTTAAGATTTGAACCACCTGGACTTGGAATGGTATCCGGCCCGCTGGATTGAAGGCTGAATTCTGGTACCAGTGTACACGTAGAGTCCATGAGCCTTCTTGGATGTATCCGGGACTTGCGGCTACTATGGCGGTTCGTCCACCTAGGTTGTAGGTTCCAGCCAGATTGTAGTTCACAAGTTCGCCTTCTGGGTTGTAGAGAGCAATTCGCATGTATCCTTGTGGGATTGCGCCAGCCCATTCCTTTGACACCATCAACTCAGCAGTTATCGCAGGGGTCTTGGAAGGAACTGAGAAGCGGTACCAGAAGTCCCATTCATAGTAGCCAGAGACAGGATCATATACAGGCGCGCCATCTACGATGCCGCTTGTTTCGAAGAGTACCTTGCCGAGTTTGGGCATCACAGACGATATCTTGATATTACTTATGGAAGTTGGGGAGCCAAAGCTCGTCAAAGTGAAAGTCTGAGTGTCTCCGCCATTAAGCGGCCAGAACGCTGCTGATGATGGCATGGGGTAGATGCCCGGAGATGTCCCCAGGGCAACGCGAACCGCTTGGCCAGCTCTCACTCTGCCAGACCCTTGCTTGAGCGCATTGTAGCCCAAGTCGGTCGATGTGCCTTTCAACAGAGCTCTCAATTGGCTCGGGTTTCTGTAGTCTGACATGCCGTACCGGTTCCTCAAGGCTTGGAGAACAAGCGCCGCTGTTCCAGCGACTATGGGCGTTGACATACTTGTGCCTGCCCAGATATCCCAAGCTTCCTCTGGAGGCCACGGAGGTGGGCTTGGATAGTATATTCCCACTACCCAAGCTCCTGGAGCTGATATGTCGGGCTTAGGTATGTTTGGAAAAGCTACGGAACCCCTGCTTGAAAAGTCGATCATCTGATCGTTCTCGACGTCCACAAGATCTCCATATCTATCCGTCACGGGCCAGTAGGCAAAAACTGCTGGAAGACTTTGGAAGAGAGTTGAAGCGCCAACCGTCAAGGCGTATGGCGATGATCCGGGTGAAGCCATAGTTCCTATACCGGGTCCATCGTTTCCTGCAGCCACAACCGGGAGAACTCCGTCTTGATACACCCAGATGAACGCTAGAGAAAGAGGATCATAGCCATCGTTAGGTATCTCCAAGCCGCCTAGGCTCATGCTGATTATGTCGGCGCCGTTTAGCCATGCATGTTCGATTCCAGCTATTATCCAAGAGTCCCACCCCCAACCTTCACTGGTGAGGACCTTTATCCCCATCACTTCCGCTCCATGCGCAACACCTTTGATCTTGCCGCCAAACGTATAGTCGACTATGCCCTGCGAAGCTATCTCACTGGCGACAAAGGTTCCGTGTCCATGGCCGTCAAAGTAGCCTTCGCCGGTAAAGTCTACCTCGTAACCAGAGTCCGTGCCTGCCAGATCGGGATGGTCAAAGTTGACGCCGGTGTCAATCACCGCAACGGTCACGTCGGATCCATCTATTCCAGACGCCCAGGCCTCTGTAGCACCAATGTGAGGCGGAACCCACGGCATCATAGGAGTGATTCTGCTCTTCAGGGATTCTTCAATCAACTTCTTGTCTGGAACCGGGGGAATCCATCTCTTCTTATCAAGTCTGATAGCTGCCACCGATTCTTCGCTTGCCAGAGCCCTTATACCCTCAGAGCTCATCGTAGATGCTATGAAGTTCATACGCTTGTAAGTTTGAACTATCTTGGCGCCAAGCTGAGTCGTCCTAACCATTACCGAATCTCGCCTTTGTCTGAGCTCGACTTCCCGCATTCCAACATGACCTTCAATGACTATTATGACCCTTAGGCTTTCGTCCGGCCCAGAAGCAGCTAGCGCCTTCGCCAGATCTGGAGAGATGATGTTTTTGCCTCGCTTGATCTGTTTTCCTGGGATTGCGGTTTCAGATGGTACTGGATAGAACGCAATAGCGATGAACAATGAGATCAATAAGATTGCTGCTATTTTCTTTGCCATTTTCCACACCGGCTTTGAGTATCTTCTTCGGGGTATAAAAGCTTTGTTTATCCCTGCTATTCAAACCAACCGAAGAACCATGGAGAGACCACAGTTCTTCATAAGGTCAGGCACAACTGGTCGGTTGAAAGGGTTACTCGGACTATCACAAACCAGTCTGCACGGATCCTTTTCTGTTCGTTTGTCGGCTCGCTGAGGACAAGCATCAGAGCGACAAATAGAGTTAAATAAGATGTTGACCATAAGCGAACCAAAGGCGTCCAGTTTGGGCAGAGTGAACATTGGCATCATCGGCTGCGGAGCCGTCGCGGAAACATGCCATCTTCCAGCTGTGAAGTCGCTCTCTGACCTCAAGATCAAAGCCCTAGGCGACATCAACAGAGAACAAGCAGAATCGGTAGCGGAAAGATTCCATCTACGAGAGGCTTCGATCTACACTGAGTGCAAACAGCTGCTCAAAGAATCTGATGTTGACGCCGTCTGGATTCTGACTCCGCCAAGATTTCACGCCGAGATGGTTATGAACTCACTCAGTTTTGGGAAGCATATTCTGTGCGAGAAGCCGCTTGCTACAACTCTTGAAGAAGTAGAAGCGATAGAAAAAACTCTACACCATCAAAGCAAAGATTCCCATTCTCTGGTGGTGATGCCTGCCCATAACTTCATCTTCACGCCGTGCTTCAGCCGCGCGGTACAGATAGTCAAAGACGGAGTAATAGGAAGAACAAAGAGCCTAGTCGGCTGTGCCGTCTCAAATCTGTACTTCTATAAGGCCAAGACCGACTTTCGCACCCTAGCCAAAGGAGGCGTAATCGAGGACCAGCTCCCTCATCTCCTATACCTTTCCCATGATGTGCTTGGTCCCCGCCTCAAGGTCGTCTCGGTCAAACCGCGTTCGAGAGGACGCACAGCAGTTCAAGACGTGAATGTTGAAGCTGAAATGCCCGGTGGAGCCGGCGTCGAACTTGCGGCAGCATGGTCAGGGTTCCTCCCAACCTTGAGGCTCGATCTGACCGGCGAATCTTGCCGGATCTCGATGGACCTTCTAAGAAGGCCGTACAACCTCGATGTGATCAAAAACGGAGAAAAAGGCTCGATTAGAATGGGTAGACAGATACGCCAATCCTTCGATGTTTTGAGGGGTCATCATCCATCCTATCTCAATGAGCACAGACACTTCATTGATCTGATTAACGGGGATGCCGAGCCGCGGATCACAGTTGAAAGCGGCCTCAACCTAGCTAGGACGCTTGACCAAGTCATGGCGGTTTTTGGTAGACAACCCGGAATGACATCTGAGAGATTCAGGGTCTCGCTGGTTCGTGTCGAAGCGGATGTTGCCGAAGCCGTTAGGAGGTCCGTGTCACTTCTCGGCGGCCTGAACATCAGTGAAGATGCTCGAGTCGTTGTCAAGCCGAATGTCTGCTTTAAGAAGAATACTCAGAACATGATCATCACTGACCCTAGAGTCCTCGATGCCGTATTGAAGATGTTGAAGGAGAAGACGAGAAACATCCTCGTTGTTGAGTCGGACAATAATTCAGGCTCTGCTGATGACCGCGTGAAGAAAAGCGGTGTATTAGATGTGATAGAATGCTGTGGAGCCGAATTCCTGAACCTCAGCAAGGACGAGTTTGAGGAGCATAGAGTCTCAGACCTGATTGTCAAGATTCCTAGAACCGTGCTTGAGGCCGATTACCTGATCAATATCCCCAAGATGAAGACCTGCAACATCGAGAATGCTTTCATCAGCATAGCGATGAAGAACGTGTTTGGAATACTGGCCGACAAGAGGAAGATGCTGTTCCACAAGAGTCTTACTGACGTATTATTGCATGTGAACCGAATTCTCCCTGAGCAGATGATAATCGTAGACGGAATTGTCGCGATGGAGGGACTTGGGCCGGTATGGGGCAAACCTGTTCAGCTGAATCTAGTCGTCTCAGGGTCAAACCCCGTAGCTGTGGACGCCGTCTGCTGCAACGTAATGGGCATCAATCCCTACGCGGTAGAGGTACTCTGGAAAGCCTACAAGAGCGGCTTAGGCGAGATCAGTATTGACCAGATTCAGGTTGAAGGCGAAGAGATAGAAAAGGTGAAGAGAAGATTCATGCATCCGGTATTACTGACCAAGAACATAAAGAGTGCCGTACGAACGGTTCTCAAGACTTATCTCAGCTGAATCGTTATGCGGCGCTCAGATCGTTGAAACGTCATATAAAGTCAGAATGGAAACACTTGTTACCGACGAATGCAGATGGCGGTCCGCGCTCTTCAGAGAACCGACTTTTTCTGGATTGCTCTAACAATCAGGTCGACGACTTCTTCGTAGCTTCTAAACCCTGTATTTATCACCAAGTCGTAGTTGAGCGGATTGAGCCATTCTTTCTTGAAGAGCCTCTCTACCATGTGTTTTCTTTCGATATCACTCATTCGAATGGCTTCCGCTGCATCATCAACCGTGATGTTCCTGCTTTTCGCTATGTGCTCTATTCTCTTTTCTGCCGGGGCTACTAGCAGAACCTTAAAGACGTCTCTGTCGTCCAGCAGCATAAAGGCTGATCTACCTTCCACTATAATGTCTCCCAGCTCAAGCATCTCGCCGATTTTGCTGTCCATCATCTTGTCCAAGTCAACCTCTCCGGATCGGACATGTCGCTCGAACTCTTCGAATGACTCATCCGGATGGACCCCTTTGAAGTCGGTCACTATGCTCCTTATGATGCTAGCCGAGTTAACACATTTCAAACCCAACTTCTTGGAAAGAATCTGGCCGACTTCCGTGCATCCCGCGCCTAACTCTCCGCAGATGGCCATATGCATCCATAACCCACCATTTCTTCATCTTTGGTATACTCTCACCAGATCTTATAAAACCGTTCTAAAAGGGCTACGCAGGAATACGGCCTTGAAACACATGTTGCGGCATAGATTATTCGTTCATAGGCCTTTGCGGACCATTCTATCCATAAGTGACGATATCGCGGAGGAGCCTGACTCTCTCTCCAATCTTGGCAGACATACTCAGAAGATACAGAGAGAGAATCATCAGGACACCTGCTGCCGAGAAAGTCACCGAGTAACCTAAGGTGTAGGAGAGATATCCGGAACTGAGAGCGCCTGCAAAGGAGAAGAGTCCTCCGAGGGAGCTATATATACCCAGAATTTCGCCGTGTCTGTGCGAATCCAAAGTTCTGAATACGAGAGAAGAGACTGCGGTGTTATAGAAAGCCCAGGAACCGCCAATGACTGGAAAGAGAATCAGGTTAGTAACCATTAACATGTTTCCCTGGAAAAGCGCCATAATGGCAGTAGTGGCAAAAAATACGACTGCCCTGATCGCCAGAATCCATTTGGTGGTGTCAACGACTGTGTGACGCTCGAAGAATCTTTTGTTATGAATGTAAAAAAACACTATGGTCTGAGTTACCGTGTTCGCAAGCGTGATGAGGAATATTTCATTGTCCGAAATATGGCGTTGTTTTAACGCAGGAATATATGATGTCCCGAAGATGTTGACCCCAAAGTCAAAAACAAAAACTGAGAAATAGAGCAAGGGAACCTCTCTGAGAAAGGTCAACCGCAACATTCTCAAGAATCTCCGATATTCTCGCAACGTTGGCAGGCTGAGAATCAGTACTGGAAGCGTACGCAATCTTTGGGCAAAAAGCTCCCGGCTAAACAATATGGCTTTTCTTTCGAAGACTAGATTCGGCTCTCGAACAAGTCTCAGCACCAAGGCGCCAGAAAACAAAGAAAGCAGCGCGCTCAAGAAGATGAGGCCGTGAAGACTGAAGAATGAAGACCAGAGAAAACCTGTGATGATGCCCGCATCGTATCCTATAAGGGAGACAAATGAGAGTCTGGCGACCGTGTCAGGCCACGAACTCTTAGAGAAGCTTTCCATGACGAGGAGACTAACCGAAGGGGCTGCAGCGGCCGATATGAAACCGAAGAGCGCAAGGGAGAACGACAAAAAGCTGAGTCTGTCGAATATGTAGATCATTGCTAAAACGGTGCCCATCCCTAAGTATGAAAAGGCGATGTAAGCCTTTCTGCGGGGAGAGTAGTCAGTGGCATACCCCCAAATGAGTGCCCCTGGGACAAGCGAGAGAAGATAAGAAGACGTTATTATTCCAACGTCGACGACGTTGCCGCCAAGATCCAGAATATGGAGAGGAAGAAGCGTAAAGAAGATGCCTACCGAAGCATTTACTGGTGCAAAAGCCCACAGCCAAAGGGTTTCAGTCTCTCGTTCGCGCACAGAATGAAGAAGCGGATTGGCGATTTAATAAACTTTTGCGGTATAAGCCACCGTTTTTCTTTTATCACAGATGATTCTTTTGATCACCTGAGGATCGGCGTTCACATGCATATAACGCCAGTCGCATAGCCCTTCGACATGCCGCTTCTGTAAGCTTTTTTAATGGATTTGGCCACATTGCTAATGCTGATTTGGAGGGGTTGATCTTGGTAAGATGCGTTCGTGTTGCATCTGTATCATTTAGCGGCACGGGCAAGTCAGGAACAATTCATGAAACTGTTGAGAGAAATCTCAAGGAGATTGTTAGACTCTTGGAGAAAGCTGCGTTAGATCAGCCGGACATCGTATGTTTTCCTGAGTGTTCTCCGATGCTGGGATTGTCCAGCGAAGAGATTGTTGAAGCCGCCGAGGAAATTCCTGGAAAAATATTCCGAACAATGGCGGCTCTAGCTAAACGATACGGGATATACGTCGTATGTCCAATGACTGAGAAACACGGTGGACGAGTCTACAACTCGGCAGTTCTAATAGACAGAGACGGAACGTTCCTTGGCAGCTATCACAAGATCCACCCGACCATAGGCGAGATAGAATCAGGGATCACGCCAGGAACTGAGCCGAAGACTTTC
>Ga0315314_1002314_pt1 | contig 15857 bp, 18 predicted proteins | sample TDP9_MG_FD_203631 | JGI IMG/M metagenome (GOLD analysis project Ga0315314, IMG submission 203631) | Freshwater sediment microbial communities from Lake Towuti, South Sulawesi, Indonesia - TDP9 | ecosystem: Environmental > Aquatic > Freshwater > Lake > Sediment | place: Indonesia: South Sulawesi...
CCTCCCTGGGCTTGGAGCCTGACCCTCTGCAGCCCAACCCGCTGCGCGATGCCGACGCCTTCCTGATCCTCAACGATTGGTTTGAGGTGCGCGAGGACGTCGTCGAGCTCGCGGCCCAGCTCCTGGCTGCCCCTGGCCGGCTGAAGCTGCTCGTGACCATGCGGGAGGAGACTCCGCCGTACCATCGGTTCTACCAGAAGCCCCAGGGGAAGGCGAGCCCTGCTGAGGAGATCCACCTCAAAGGGCTGGACCGCGAGGCCGCCCGGCGGCTGCTCGGCAGCGAGCAGATCGACGCGGAGTCGTTCGAGATCATCTACATCATGACGCGCGGCCAGCCGCTCGTGCTGAAGCTCCTGCGGGACGGCGATCAGGCCGGCCTTCGGACGGCGACCACCTACACGAACGAGGAGATCCGGTTCCTCATCTACCTGCGGGACAAGGGGCGCTAGGAGCACCGCAGGCCCGGACGCGGGAGAGGCGAGACCAACGCTCAGTGCTCGATGCCCAATCGCGCCTCGACGCCCTTCTGGTAGGGATGCTTGATCTCCCGCACTTCGGAAACGTAGTCGGCGAGCGGGAGGAGCGAGGAGGGGACGTTGCGCCCGGTCAGAACGAGCTCGACGTCCTTCGGCTTGGTCCGGATGAGCGCCTCGACCTCTTCGGCGGTCAGGAGCTTGAAATCCAGCGCGACGTTGACCTCGTCTAGGACGAGCAGGTCGCAGGCGTGGGAGGAGAGCACGCGTCGAGCCTCCTCCAGCCCCGCCTTCGCCCCCTCGAAGTCCGCGGGCTGAGGGTTGGCCTTGTCGACGAACTCCTTGCGGCCGAACTGCTGGACGACGATCCCGAGCTTCTCGGCTGAGCGGAGCTCCCCATAGGTCACTCGTCCCTTCATGAACTGGAGGATGACGACCTTGAGGCCGCGGCCTGCCGCGCGCATCGCAAGGCCGAACGCGGCCGTCGTCTTCCCCTTCCCATTGCCCGTGATGATGTGGACGAGGCCGAGCCCAGGGCGCTTCGCCATCGACCCGCAAGCACTTCGGGAGTGGAAAAAGGCTTGGCGCCGGTCTCCCGTTCTAGCGCAGCCCCGCCTGGACCGCGAGCCCGTCATCGGTGATGTCGATGAGCTGGCGGCCGGTCGTGTGCTTGGTCCCCCGCATCTTGAGGACCTCGAGGAACTTCCGGCGAACCTTCTCCTCCTCTGGGTAGGAGAGCACGAGGAGCCCGTCCACCATGTAGCCCTCCAAGGAGTGGGAGATGTCGTCGTAGCCGAGCTCGGCGGTGATCAGGGCGAGGCAGTTGAAGGCCTTCAGGTACGCGAAGAGCTCGTGGATGAACTCGCGCGTCTCGCCCCGCCATTGGAGCATGTCGCGCATCGGGGTGATCGGATCGATGGCGATCCGCGCCGGCAGGTACTGCTCGATCTTCTTCTTGATGATGTTCAGCATCTCGGAGGGGTTCTTCATCAAGGTCTGGCCGATGTCGATGAAGTTCACCACGCCCTTCTCGACGAGCGTCTCATCGTAGAACTTGAACGAGGAGAGGAAGCGCTGGACCAACCACTGGGGCTCCGAGATGGCGGTGATGTAGAGGCCCTTCTCGCCCATCCGCGCCCCGTGGAAGAGCGACTGGACCGCCAGGGTCGTCTTGCCCGTCCCTGGCTCTCCGGCCACCAGGATCGCCGAGGGGAACGGGAAGCCGCCCTGGATCATGTCGTCGAGGCCGGGGATCCCGGTCGTGCTCCGCGCGCCTGCGCCCGCGGGCATGCCTAGATCACCTCAGTGTCCATCGAGAAGACACAGTAGTCGTCCCCTTTGGATTGGCACTTGCGCTCGTGGCAGTAGACATCCTTGCCCAAGCGCTCCTCGAAGACCTTCGCCAGAATGCCGCGGAGCATGTGGCAGGTCGGGGCATCGCTGGAAGAGGACTCCAAGGAGCCCTTCGCGATCACGACATCTCCCTCGAAAGTGATGTCCAACACCCAGCCTTCGGTGATGAGCATCTCCCGGATCTTGTTGAGATCCTTCCCGGCCGCGCGGACGAGCCGGTCGCCCATGACCCGTCCGCTCCGGTAGAACAGCCCGTGCGAGGCGAAGGTCATGACGGTCTCGTAGAGCCGCTTGATCTCGACGAGCTCCTCCTTGCGGAGGCGAATCGCTCGCTCCCCAGCAACCGCCATGGGCTCCCTTTCCACCGCGAGGGAGGCCCGACTCGATTCCTAGCCATATAGCATTTGCGGTGCGAGGTCTGAAGTATGCCAGATGGCCTCTGCTGACGTGATGTGGGAGGTCGAAGCTAAGGCGCCCGCGCGCGACCTCGAGGCACTTGCTGCAGAACTGGCGCGGCGCGGAGCGCAGTTGCTAGCTGACCGGCGCGAGCGCGATGTCTACTTCGCCGCGCCCGATCGGGACTTCGCAGAGACGGATGAGGCGCTGCGGCTGAGGACCGTCGAAGACCGCACCACGCTCACCTACAAGGGACCGAAGATCGACCCGCGGACGAAGACGCGGCGCGAGCTCTCAGTCGACGTCGACGATCCCATCGCGGCTGCCGCGCTCCTCGAAGCGCTCGGCTACCGGCGCGTCGGCGCCGTCTCCAAGCACCGGCGGGTCTACGAGCTCGGCCGGACGGAAATCGCCCTTGACAATGTGGAGGGACTCGGTTCATTCGTCGAAGCGGAGGAGCTTGCTGAGACTGAGGCGGAACGCGATCGCGCTCAAGAGCATGTGCTCGCACTCCTCACCGAGCTTGGTTTCACGCAGCGGGAGCGGCGGTCCTACCTCGAGCTCCTGCTCGGACATCCGAGCGAGCCCGGACCCCGCACCGCTCCCCGCTAGGTTCTAATAGGGGTTGCCGACTAGACCCGCCGGCTAGCCAGACGTCATCGTTCAGCGGCGCTGTTCTCGGTATGTCATCCTCTCCTGCGCGCTGTAGCAGCTGCGGGCAACCGGTCGGCCCAGACACGCTCTTCTGCCCTCATTGCGGCCAGCACTTGACCTGGCTGGAATCGGCGGCACCTCCCCCATCAGCCTCCCCTGAGAGACCCCAAGAACCTGCGACGCAGCAGGCTCCAGCGAGGCCTGGCGTCGTCTACTTGGATGCCGGAGCCGCTCGCGCAAGCGGCCCAGGCCACATCCGCAGGATCGGCAAGGGACTTGCGGCCTTTGTGACGCTCACCTTCTTCGTCTACGTCGGCATCGAGCTTGGCGTCCTCCTCGGCGCCCTGATCCTGTACCAGCCCGAACACTACTTCCAGAACGGGTACGCGCTCTTCGTCATGACCCCCCTGCCCATTGCGTTCTACGAGCCCACAGGCGCAGGGCTCTTCGTCTTCTCCTGGTTCCTGGGCGGCTCGATCCTCGTCGCCCTGCTCTACATGCTCTGGAGAGATGGGCCCCGCTTCATCGAGGAGCTCCTCCTCCGTGGCAAGCCGCGCGAGCACAGCGCGCTGCTCACCGTTGCGGGGCTGTTCTGTGCGAACCTCTTCTTCGCGATCATCTACGCCAGCCTCCTCTCGGGATCCGGGGCGGAGCCTGTCGGGTTCGATCCCACCGGTGTGCCCCCCTGGGACCTGGTGGTCTTCTTCGCCCGCGCCTCGGTCTGGGAGGAGATCATGGGGCGCAGCCTCCTGCTGGGCCTCCCCCTGATGCTCTTCAGCCTGGCTGCAGGGGACTTCCGGGGGCGGCCGGTGTGGCGCTACGTGCTGGGTGGAGGGTTCTCGTTCAACCTCCCCGCGCTCACGGCCCTGGGGTTCTCCTCGGTGATGTTCGGGCTCGCCCATCTCCCGGGATGGGACATCTACAAGGTCTTCCCATCGACGGTTGCGGGCGTGCTCTTCGGCTACCTCTTCCTCCGATTCGGCCTGTGGGCAGCGATCGTGCTCCACTTCGCCTTTGACTTCGCGGCGCTTCCGGCCACGATCCTCGAAGGGAACACGATCGGGTTCCTCACAGTCCTCTCTTCCTTCCTGCTGCTCTTCTGGCTTGTGGCGGGCATCATGTTCTTCGTCTACTACCTCGTGCGAATCCTCGAGTTCTTCTTCCGCAGGAGCTACCTGCCCGCGGCCGAGCCCGCGGGGCCCGTGAAGGCCGTGACGACCGCTTATCCAGGCTTTGTGAGCTACGCGGAGGCCCTCAGTGACCAGCGGGGCATCGTCACGCCGACTCCGAGCGCCCCGCCCGGCACCGCAGCGTTCGGGCGCGGCTTTGTCTGTCCCAATTGTGCAGGGACAGAAGCACGCTTTGCCGACGGGAAGTTCCATTGCACGGGCTGCGGGAAAGCGGTCTAGTCGAGGTCACTCCTTCCAGGCGAGCGTCTCCCAGCCCGGGCGGGTGGTGTCCGGCGCGATCCGATCCAGCAGCCCATCGAGGTCGTCGGTTTCGACCTCCACGGTCGCGTCGCCCAAGGGCCCTTCCCCCTCCTCGACGAACGCCACCTTGCCCACCGTGAGGACCTGCTTGTTGAGCTGGAAGCGCGTCCCCTGCGGGGTCCGCCCTCGCAGGAGCACCTGCCGCGCCGCATCGGGAATGCGCTGACGGCGGATCGCCTCGCCGAATCCGGCGAGCGAGCCCCCTTCGCCCGCGAGCTCGGACGGGCCGGAGGAGAACACAAATCCGGGGAAGAGGCGCTGGAGTCCAGGAAGCAGCAGCGCTGCGTCTTCAGTAAGATGGAGCGGCATCCAGATGCGGACGCGGAGCATCGCTTCGCGATGCCGAGGGGAAGTATTTAAGCGGCACCGCCGTGGTGTCCTGCGAGATGAAGGGACGGGTTCTCCGGGCACTCAGCGACCATGGTATCCTCATCGAACCCAAGGCGGCTGAGTACCTCCTCGCCTCGCCCGACCCGATGGCGTCGGTGGCACGTCTGCTCGCGCGCGAAGATGGGCGGCCGATGATCCTCACCTTGGAGGCCGTCAAGGCGCTCGCCGAAGAGCCCGCCCCAGCCACGATTCCGGGCGTCTCCGGAACCACGGTCCTCTCCCACCCCGCTCCTGCCGCTCCGCCCTACCGGAGCAAGTCGGAGTTCCGCATCCTCAAAGATGTGACGGGGAACTCGACCTGCGTCGGGAACGTCATCGATTTCGCCAAGCTGTTCAACGACCGCTTCACCACCCTTCGCAAGCTCCTGGCCAGGCGTCGGGAGCTCACGGGCCATGTCCCGATTGCAAAGGCGCGGCGGATGGGGCGGGACGTGCGCGTCATCGGGATCGTCAACGAGGTTCGGGTCACCAAGAACGGCCATCGCGTCCTCGAGCTCGAGGACGAGGGGGACCGCATCAACGTCCTGTTACTCCGGGACCAACCGAACCTCCCCCCAGCTGTCCTCACCGACGAGGTCGTCGGTGTGGCCGGCAGCCTCTCGCGCCAAGGGGATGCGATCATCGCCTCAGAGGTGGTCCGGCCCGATGTCCCGATGGGGAACGGGATGGCGCCCACAGACAGCCACGCCTGTGTGGCGTTTGCGAGCGATCTCCACGTCGGGAGCAAGACCTTCCTCACCGAGCAATGGGAGCGTTTCCGCCACTGGCTGGGCGCGTCGAGGGAGGCCGAGCCCGTCGAGTACCTCGTGATGCCCGGCGATTTGGTCGAGGGCATCGGCGTCTATCCCGAGCAGGAGGAGGACCTGCTCATCGAGGACCTCTTCGAGCAGTACCAGGTGCTCGCGCAACTCATCCGGGAGATCCCGGACCGGATCTCGGTGCTCCTGATGCCCGGCAACCACGACGCCGTGCGGCTCGCCGAGCCGCAGCCGACCTTCCCCGACACGATCACCAAGATGTTCGACTCGAACGTCACCTTTGCTGGGAACCCGTGTTGGATCGAGCTCGAAGGGCGGCTGATCCTCTGCTACCACGGCCGGAGCATGGACGATTTCGTCGCGACGATCCCCGGGATGACCTATGCGAAGCCGATCGAAGGGATGAAGGAGATGCTCCGCCGCCGCCACCTCGCCCCGATCTACGGAGGGCGGACGCCGATCGCGCCCGAGCAGAAGGACTACCTCGTCATCGACCAGGTCCCGCAGGTCTTCGTGACGGGGCATGTGCACGCCTGCGCGATCAGCGAGTACCGGGGCGTCAAGCTCATCAACGACTCCGCCTGGCAGTCCCAGACCGCCTACCAGCGGATGCACAACTACAGCCCCGATCCCGCTCGCGTGCCGGTCCTCCACCTGGGGACAGGCGAGGGCTGGATCCAGGACTTCGCCTAGGCGCTCTGCGGCAGTGTCTCCCGCGCCTCTAGACGGTCACGCGCCGCTCTTCCTTCATGACGTTGAGGACGACCTGCGTGTAGGTTGTCTCGACGAACTGGGTGGCGAGCACATCCTTCACAAACGCGTTGAGCTCCTCGCGGTCCCGGAACCGGGCGAGCACGACGGAGTCCCACTCTCCAGTGATGTCGTACACCGCCCACGCGCGCGCGTCCCGAGCGAGCTTCTTCTGCACCTCGATCATCTTCCCGTGGCCGATCTTCACCCCGATCATCGCAGGGAGCGTGTAGCCGACCTTCTGCGGGTCGATGAGCGGGATGTAGCCCCGGATGATCCCCTCCTCCTCGAGCTTCTTGACCCGGTGCGAGACCGTGCTCAAGGAGACGTGGAGCTCCTTGGCGATGTCCCGGTAGCTCTTGCGGGCGTCCTCGTTGAGGCTCTGCAGGATCGCGCGATCCAACTCGTCCATCCGATGGCCTCCCGTGGTGCGGACAAGGGGTGCGAAGGCTTAATCCTTCGCAGAGAAGGGGCGAGGAACGACCCATTCGACCAGAGAGGACGCCCGTTCCCCGATCGAACGACCGACGGGCTCAGAGGAGCAGAATCGCGATGATGACGGCGAATCCCAACACGAGCATGGCGGTGGAGATCAGGAGGCTGTATCGGAGGAGCCGAGCTCGTCGCTCCGGCTGCTCCCAGAGCGCCTCCAGCCATCGCCCGACCATCGCGATGCCGCCTAGGCGGCCGCCGCCTTCGCCGCCGTCTTCGCCTTGATCCGCTTGAGCCGGAAGATGTTCTCGCGTTCGAGTTCTTCCAGGCGGAAGCGGATGAACCGCTCCGCCTCCTCAAGCTCCGGGAGGATGCGGAACTCCAGGGCGTTGACGCGGCGCTTGGTCTTCTCGATCTCGTCGAGGAGCTTTTTCATCGTCGTCTCAAGCTCAGCCGCCTTGACGACGGTGTCGACGAGCCGCTGGAAGGCCGCCGTCGCCTCATCGATGTACGGCGAGGTCCCGATGACGCCATACCCTCGCTGGTCCAGCGGGACCGCGACGGCGGTGCTCTTGATCGAGGGAACGATGACCCCCATGAGGTTCCTGCTCCGGAGCTGGATTTCGGGCCGGGTCGTGAGGGCGTAGGCTGCCGAGCGGACGGCGATGACGCCATCGACCGCGGTGGCGATCGCGATCCGCCGCTCCGCCTCCCCGAACTGCTTGGCGATCTGGCTCCGGATGTCCTTGGCCTCTTCGAGGATCTTGAAGAACTCCAGGATCAGCCCATCTCGCTTGAGCTTGAGGATCTTGTGGCCGCTCTGCGTGAGCGCGATCCGCTTGCGGACCTGGATGAGCTCGGAGCGGGTCGGGGTGACCTCTCTGACCACCATCGCTAGCCCGCCTGCTTTCCCCGATGGGCGGGATGGTATCGCTCGATGTACTTCTGGTCAATCTTCGTCAGCGTCGCTTCAGGCAGGTAGGCGAGCAGCTCCCAGCCCAGATCGAGCGTCTGCTGGATCGTCCGATCCTCGTTGTGGCCCTGGCGGACGAACCGATCTTCGAAGATGTCGGCGAAGTCGAGGAACTTTCGATCGCGTTCGGAGAGCGCCTCCTTGCCGACAATGGCGACGAGTCCGCGCAGATCGCGGCCTTCTGCATATGCCGCGTAGAGCTGGTCGGAGACCGCCCGATGATCCTCGCGGGTCCGCCGTTCTCCGATGCCCTGGCCCATCAGACGGGAGAGCGATGCGCCGACGCCAATCGGCGGGTAGACACCCTTGCGGTGGAGCTCCCGGGAGGCCACGATCTGTCCTTCGGTGATGTAGCCGGTGAGGTCGGGGATCGGGTGGGTGATGTCGTCGCCTGGCATCGAGAGGATCGGGAACTGCGTGATCGAACCCTGCTTCTCCTTGATCCGCCCAGCCCGCTCGTAGATCGTCGCGAGATCGGTGTACATGTAGCCGGGATAGCCCCGTCGGCCGGGCACCTCCTCCCTCGCGGCGCCGATCTGGCGGAGGGCCTCGCAGTAGTTCGTGATGTCGGTGAGGATCACGAGCACGTGCATCTCCAGATCGAACGCGAGGTACTCGGCTGTCGTGAGCGCAAGGCGCGGCGTGATGAGCCGCTCGATGGCGGGATCGTCAGCGAGGTTGAGGAAGAGGACCGCGCGCTTGAGCGCCCCAGTCTGTTCGAAGTCCCGCATGAAGTACTGGGCCTCCTCGCTCGTGATCCCCATCGCCGCAAAGACGACCGCGAAGCTCTCCCCCTTGCCCACGACCTTGGCCTGCCGGGCGATCTGGAGGGCAACGTCGTTGTGCGGCAGGCCCGCCCCCGAGAAGATCGGCAGCTTCTGGCCTCGGACGAGCGTGTTCATCCCGTCGATCGCCGAGATGCCCGTCTGGATGAACTCCTGAGGGTTGTCGCGCGCCCACGGGTTGATGGCGGCGCCGATGATCTCCACGCGCTTTTCCGGAATGATCGGCGGGCCTCCGTCCAACGGATCCCCCGAACCAGAGAGCACTCGCCCGAGCATCTCGCGTGAGACGGGCATCTTGACCGTCTCGCCGAGGAATTTCACGCCCGAGGCCTCATCGATCCCCCCGGTCCCTTCGAAGACCTGGACGACGACGAGCTCGGGGGAGGTATCGAGCACCTGGCCTCGCTTGATCGAGCCATCGGGAAGCGCGATGGCGACGAGCTCCCCGTAGCCCACAGGCTCGGTCTTCTCGACGAAGACGAGCGGCCCCGCGACCTGCCGGATCGTCCGGTACTCCTTCACCAATCCGCTCACCTCCCGAGGGCCGAAAACTCGCTCTCCATCTGGGCGGTGACGCGCGGGAGGTCCTTGTCGATCGTCTCTTCGAATTTCAGCCGGCCTAGCGACAGCCGCGAAGGCAGCGCGGTGATCCGCTCAACGGGCACGTCGTTGAGGACCGCTTTGTGCGCGAGGTCGGAGAACTTCCGAATCGCTGCGAGGTACTGGTACTGGCGCTGGAGGGGCGAGTAGGTGTCGACGGGGTGATAGGCGCTCTGCTGGAGGAAGAACTCGCGGATCATCCTGGCAACCTCCAAGACGAGCCGCTGCTCTTCGGGAAGCGCATCCGACCCGACGAGCTGGACGATCTCCTGGAGCTCGGCCTCCTTCTGGAGGACCTCCATGGTCCAGCCGCGGAGCTCGGGCCAGTCCTGGGCGACGTGCTTCCGATACCAGCCCTCAAGGAACGGCCCGTAGAGGCTGTAGGAGGTCAGCCAGTTCACCGAGGGGAAGTGGCGGCGCTCCCTGAGCTTGGAGTCGAGCGCCCAGAAGACCTTCACGATTCTCAGGGTGTTCTGCGTGACGGGCTCGCTGAAATCCCCGCCTGAGGGGGAGACCGCGCCGATGACCGAGATGGAGCCCAGATTGCCTGCGAGGGTCCTCACTCGGCCACAGCGCTCGTAGAACTCCGACAGGCGTGCCGCCAGGTAGGCCGGGAAGCCTTCCTCCCCTGGCATCTCCTCAAGCCGCGAGGAGATCTCTCGCATCGCCTCCGCCCAGCGAGAGGTCGAGTCCGCCATCAGCGACACATCGTAGCCCATGTCGCGGTAGTATTCGGCGACCGTGATCCCGGTGTAGACCGACGCCTCCCGGGCTGCGACAGGCATGTTGGAGGTGTTCGCGACGAGCACCGTCCGTCCCATCAGCGGCTTGCCTGTCTGCGGGTCTTCGAGCTCGGGGAAGGAGGTGAGCACCTCGGTCATCTCGTTGCCGCGCTCGCCACACCCGACATAGACGACGATCTGGGCATCGCTCCACTTGGAGAGCTGCTGGGAGGAGACCGTGTTGTGCAGGAACATCGGGCGCTCGCCGCCGACGAAGTTCTGGGGGCCGGGGACAGTGAGATCGAAGACTTCCTCGCGCCCTTGTTCGAGCGAGATGTGCTCGACCCGATCCGTGGCGACTCCGCCCTGCCCGGTTGGCACTGCGAGCGCATCACCCCTTGTGAGGAGTCCCGCAGGGACCTCCTCAATCGCCCCTGACCTCGCCCGGAACAGCCGATGGACTGGCGTCACCTGGACTTCGCGTCCTCCGCGGGTCCGAACCCGCACGAGGGCGTTGGTCCTGCCACGGTAGACTGCAGTCGCACATGCTCGACGCACCGAGCCAGAGCGGAGCGAGAGGACCTCGATCGGCTCGCTCAAGTGGATCATCGTCTCTTGCGGCCCTTCCTCGCGGCGGCCATGAGCCTCGGAGAAGAGCTCGCACAACGGCACCTGCGCTCCACCCGCGAGATGAACGGGCGTTTCGCCCACGGCGCACTTCCCGGTCCCAAACCCACCAGGGATCGCGGCGGTGCCGCCCTTGGCGATGGGAAAGAGCGTGTCAAAGACGCGCTGGCCGGTGATGAGGGGGATCTCGGGCATGAGCTTGGCGTCGAACGGCCGGGGCTGACGGACCGGCCAAATCTGCATCATCGGGACTGGCTTCCCGTCGTCCAGCGTGACGACGGGCTCTTCGACCGTGAAGGAGCCAGCCTTCGCCGCCTTGACCGAGCCGCTCAGGGTCGGCGGGAGGAGGATCCGATGCGTGATGTTCCCCTCGGCCACCTCGCCCAGGACGCTGCCGGGGCCGACCTTCATTCCCGGCTTCACGGTGGGCGTGAACTCCCAGCGCTTCGCGCGATCCAGCCCAGGCGCGGAGAGGCCGCGTCGCACAAAATCTCCCATCCGGTCCCGGAGGATCGGCAGGGGCCGCTGGACCCCGTCGTAGACGGAGGCGAGCAGCCCGGGCCCGAGCTCGACCGTGAGTGGCTGGCCGGTGTCGATGACCGGCTCTCCAGGGCGCAGGCCTGTGGTGTCCTCGTAGACCTGGATGACCGTCCTTGGCCCGGCGAGCTTGATGACCTCGCCCATGAGCCCCTCGGTCCCGACCCTGATGACGTCGTACATCCGGGGCGCGATGCCTGTGGCGGTGACCACAGGTCCTGCCACCCGGAAGATCTCGCCGCGCTTCTCCGCTGCCATGGGCGCTTCGACTCCTGTTCTCCCTATGTGCGATAGAGATCGACACCGATGGCCCGTCGGACCTTGTCTCGGAGGTCGCCCTCCTCGTGTCCCACGGGGATGACCACAGGCTCGACCGACTTCTCAAGCCTTGCCCGCAGCGATGGCGGAAGCTTCTGGAGCGCCTGGATGCTCACGGCGAGGATCCCGACCTCGCGGCCCTCAAGGATCCGCGTGATCGTGGGCTCCAGCTGCTCATCGCTCACGCCGTGGACGCGGCGGATCCCGGCGAGCCGGAACCCGACGACGAACTCCTCGCTCCCGACGACCGCCATCTCCATGGTCCTAGACCACCAGGAGGCTCCGGATGACCTCCGAGGAGAGCCCGCGCTCCTTCCCGCGGGCGATGATCCGGATGTTGTCCACCTCGACCTTCTTCCTGATGAGATAGTCGAGGATCGGGAGGATCGAAAGGGGATAGAGATGCGAGAACTTCTCGGCCGTCCGCAGGAGGCCGCGGTCGAGCGCGAGGGTGACTTCGGAGACCGTGCCAGCCTGTTCGAGCCGCTCGAGCGGTCCCTTCACGCCCTCCGCGTAGGAGGAGGAGAGGAGCTCGTCCGTCACCCGCCTGATCCCATTGGCTCCCGCCATCTCCCGCAGGCGTCGGAGCGGGAACTCCTCGCCGCCTGCGATGAGGTACGGGTAGATCTTCTCAGGGGCGAACCCGGCCGCCTTCAGCTTGAGGAGCACCTTGAGGTTGGCTACATCGATCTCGCGCCGGACGAACTCCAGAAAGAGTCGCTCGGCCCGCGCTGTCGGCCTGATGACCTCCAAGAGCTGCTCGTAGTACCGTTTGTCCAGCCAATCTTCCAGCGGCGCCACGCGTCCGGACGCCGCTACTTCGCGGGCGAACTCCAGCGGGATCGCGAACTGGGGATGGACGCTCACGGCCTCCAAGACCTCCTGAAGCGAGGCCATCGCGGCAAGCCCGCGGAAGTACTCCTCGGAGAACGCGCCTGCAGGCACGAGGTCTCCGGCGAGCTCCTCCAGGGGGACGGCCGTCGTCTTTGCCCGGAGCACCGTCTTGAGATTGAAGTGGTCCCAGCGGCGGAGGTACAGCGTGATGAGCTCGCGCAGATGCCCCCGCGTGAACCCGAGGACCGAGGCGTAGGTGTTCGCGAGGTTCTTCGCAGAGCCGTTCTCGATGAGATCGACGCCGGCGTAACGGGCGCCAAGCGCGGTGATCTCCTCACGGTACTGCGTCTCTCCCAAGAACCGGCCGATCTCGTGGAGGTCCATGTTGAGCATCCGTGGGTAGACCTCGTCGGCGAGGAGGAAGCTCTTCTTCGCGCGCACTCGCGCGCAGGCATAGGCGTAGTTCCCGCCATACTTGAGCAGCGCCATGGTCCCCTCCCCTAGCCAAAGAGCTTGGCGAAGACCTCCTGGACGCGCCGGTCCCAGAGCTGGTCGAGGAGCGTCTCGAACCGATAGTCCAAGCGCACGGCTCCGTCACCCCGCTCGAAGACCAGGCCTCCAGCGCCATCCAGCACAGGCTCCGGGGCGAACTTCGACATACCGCGCAGGAGCCTCGCGTCCTCCGCCGTGCAGAGGACCTTGCCGCCGCCGAGCTCGGCCTCGGCCTTCCGGACCAGCCGCCTGTAGTAGGCGGAGCGCTTCTCCGCCGGCAGCGCGCGCAGTTCGTCCAACACGCTCCGGCGGACATCGCCGAGGAGGGCCTTCTGCGCCGCCAAGAGCAGCTTCTTCGCCTCTAGCTCTGCCCCCAACATCTCCTGTTGGGTGAGCCGCGCGACTTCCGCCGTGACCTGCTGGCTGCGCTTGCGCTGAGCTAGAGCGCCAGCTTCCCGCGCCTCCTTCAGGAGGGCGGAACGCTCCGCCTCGGCGGCGCGGAGGATGGCCTCGCGCTGCTCCTCCCCTTTGTGGAGGATGTCGGCGATCACCTGCTCAAGGCCCATGGGGTGGGCGCTCCTCTCTCGCGGCGACTGGGTGGTCCGTTCAGATTGCGCCGAAGAGCATGAACGCGATGACGAAGCCGAACAGGATGATGGTCTCAGGAATGACCATCATGACCAGGCCCTTCCCGAATAGCTTCTCGTTCTCCGCCATGGCCCCGACGGCGGCGGCGCCGACGTCCTTCTCTGCCAGGCCTGCCCCAAGCCCGGCGAGTCCGACGGCGATGCCCGCACCGATCGCAGCCAATCCCGCTCCGACGTTTTCAATGGCCATCTCTTCTCACTCTCCTCTTCTTGTGTATTGGGTTTCTCGCAATCCAGTCCTATGCTCGAACGGAATACCTCCGGGCAGCTCCGAGTGGTGTGAAGGGGACACCGCCGCCCCTGAAGAACTTCAGGAAGAACTCGACGTAGTTGAGCCGGATGGCCTGGATGCCCGAGGCGAGCCCTCCGAGCAGGAAGACGAGCAAGTGGAGGATCACGCCGAGGACGACCCCGGCAGCCACAAATCCCACGTTCCCGCCGTCGAAGATCCAGGGGAGCGCGATGGTGTTGAAGGCGAGCGCCATCGCGCCCTTCGCCACCCCGATCGCGGCCAGGCGCGTGTAGGAGATCATGTTCGCCAGGAGCGAGAGGATCTCCATGATCGCCAGGCCGCCTTCCAACACAGCGATGAGCACGGCGCCGATCCCCAGCAGAGCAAGGCCGATGACAGGCATGGACCGGCCGAACAGGACGACGTGTGGCTCCATGAGCCCTCCGAACACGTTCCGGTCCAGCCAGGCGCCCACGTCCGTCCATCGACCGATCGCGAGCAGCAGAAGGAACAGCCCGAAGAGCACGAGGAGCCACGCCGCCTTCGCAGCCGCATGACGACGACTGTGGGCGAGCTCATTCCGGAACCCCAGGACCAGGCCAAGCCCGAGATGGAGGAGCGCTGCGACGACCGAGAGGACCAGGAGGTTCTTCACGCCCGTGTCCGAGAGCTTGTGGACCGGGGCGTGGACCGGGAGGTTCACAACGGACTCCCACGAGTAATCGAGCCCTCCGCCCTCTCCACCTGCCTCCGGATGGAAGGGGACCCCGAACGCTTCGGCGAAGAGGAGGGCGCCGAACAGGGAGGCGAAGATCCCTCCCAGAATCATGACCCGCGCGAGCTCGCGCCAGCCTTCGGACCGCTTGATCTTCCAGAGGATCAGGAGGCCGACACCGATGAAGCCAGCTCCATAGCCCAGGTCGCCAACCATCAGGCCGAAGAAGACGGGGAAGACGAGGAACATGAAGATGGTCGGATCGATCTCCCGGTACTGCGGCGTCGAGAACAGCCCCAGCAGCATCTCGAAGGGCCGCGCAGGGCGAGGGTTGTGAAGGGCCACGGGGGCCTCCTCCTCCGGCTCCTCCACATGGCCCTTGCCGGGCTCAGCGAGCAGTTCGAAGTGGACGAGCGTCCCCACAGCCGCCTCGAGGCCTGTGCGGAGCTCCTCTGTCCGGCGCGTGGGAACCCAGCCGTCGATGACGAACGCGTGAGCGGTCGTCGCGATGCGCAGGGGGGTTTCCGCCCGCTGCACATCGATTGCGAGATGCTCCTCTGAGGCCAACAGGAAGTCGGCGAAGCGCCGCCGAATCCCTTCGAGCTCCTCATCGACTCTGGCGAGATCCTCCCGGAGGCTCTCGACGTCCTTATGCGCCTGGCCGATGACATCCTCGGGGAGCCCCGTCCCCTTCGGGATCCGGTACTCCGAAAAGCCCGCCTCACCGAGGAGACGCTGGACTTGAGGCCTCAGCTCCGCGGGGGCGAAGACGAGCACGCCGAGTCCGCCGCTGACGGGGACTTCAACGACTTCCGCCTCAGGGCTGAGTTCAGCGAGCTCGTTGGCGATCGAATGCCGCACAGTCCCCGCGAGCACCACGATGGAGTCGTAGCCCGAGAGGTGTTCAAGCGGCAGGTCGAAAGGGACGAACGGCTCCACTTCGCGGATGAGCGCCTCCTTCTCTCGGATGACCGCGATGACCCGCTGACGGGACTCCGCCCGGGTGGAGACGCTCAGGTCCAAGGTCACAAGGGCCTGCTCGAGCTTCCCTTCGATTTCGCGCACTGCCACCGGTGTGCCCGGTGGCCGCTCTTCCAGCCCCAAGGACCGGAGGAGCGACCGGAGCTTCACGAGCTTCTGAGACGCGGCAGAAGCGGCCTGCAGCGGGCTTCCGATGGAGAGGCCAGGTTCCCCCCCTTCCGCATACTCGACCAAGTGGAGGACGCGGAGGTCATGAAGGAGCGTGACGGTCGGCTCGAGGGCCTCCTTCGACCCCACCAGGACAATCCGGGTCATCGGCTCGGGCTTAAGCATCGATCGTCCTCTCGAACTCGGCCAGAAGGTACCGCTTGACGGTTTCGACTCTCCCCCGCGCCTTCGCGGCCATCGCCGCTGCCGCGGCCTCGCCAGCCCGGAGCGTCTCCGCCCGCTTTGCCGCGATCTCCTTGCGCGCGGTCTGGAGAGTGGCCTCACCGAGCTGCAGTGCCTCTGCCTCGCCCGCGGCCCGGAGCTCGAGGGCTTGACGGCGGCCTTCGGCAAGGATCTGCCGACGGCGCTCCTCCGCCTCTGCAAGCATCGCGCGGACCTTGGCTTCGGCCTCCTTTAACTGCGCCAAAATCTCCGGCCTGGGCATCGGCCAACCGGCTGAAGATGCGGGAACGGGTATTTAGAGGCTGCGA
>Ga0315314_1002315_pt1 | contig 15857 bp, 19 predicted proteins | sample TDP9_MG_FD_203631 | JGI IMG/M metagenome (GOLD analysis project Ga0315314, IMG submission 203631) | Freshwater sediment microbial communities from Lake Towuti, South Sulawesi, Indonesia - TDP9 | ecosystem: Environmental > Aquatic > Freshwater > Lake > Sediment | place: Indonesia: South Sulawesi...
GGTAGCGATTGTTCTCCATAAGCTCCTTGCGGATTTCCTTATAGTTCTCCCGAGTGATGTTTAAGGTGCGGTTATGGGTTTGGCTGCTCTGCTCTATCTCCCTGAAAGCAGCCTGCGAATCCTTAGCGATCTCCTTGAAAATCGGAGACGCCTTGTTCGCAGCCGAAACAACAATCTTGATTTCGTTATCGCTAAAACTCACAGCGGATTACCTCAAAAAAGGGGTTACTCCAGCTTCACCTTCAGCCGCTTGTATTTCTCCCTGATTCTTTCTTCGAGGCTTTGACCTTGAGCTGCCATGACCAGAGAATCGAACAGAGCTTTTGCGTTGGCGCTAAGTTCGAGATGCATGACCTCAGACGGGAGACGGTGAAGCATCGCGCTGACCTTTCTTATCGCGTCCTTTTCCTCTGGACTCAGGCTCCTGAAAAAAATCTTCGACCTGCTCCGCTTCCTGTCTACTGAGCCTGCAAACAATAGCGAATAGCTGAGCCATATCAGCGAGCTGCGGTTTTGGGTTGACGGTTTCGTTTAGGACTGCGTTGATGGCCATCTCAAGATCTTTCCCTGCCTCCTTCGCCCGGTCGAAAACCTCTGGAACCTTCACTGCGGCAGACATTATGTAGTTTATAGTTGGCTGGAGATGAACGCCGTAACTGGCGACTTCGTATTCTCTGCCGTTTACTGTGGCTTTCATTTACAGCGTTGCCTCTCCGTTCTTCAGGGTCAGGCTAACGGCGACATCTGTAGTTGGGTCATGAACAGCCGAGAACGGTATTGTTACCCGAAACGGGTTTCTTGCATCAATGTGGGCGACGGTGTCTCGTGTGTAAAGACATTTCGGCAGATCGATCTGCAATGTATACTTGTTTGTCGAGGACCCGGTGATTAGGGGACCCTCCCCTTTCAGTTGTAGCGCGAAAGTGTTGGCTGCTAGAAACCTGTCATATTCATCTGCCTGCTTGAAGTCCGCTTCAAGAGTTCCATCGACGCCTAAGTTTCCAAGCTCGACCCGCTGAAAGATATCTTTGCCAAGGCTGAAAAGTTCGTCAACAGGAATGTTGTTGTTGATGGTGACATCGAAGGCTCTGACATATGCCTTAGCGGCGCCGGCTATACTCATTGCTGCTTCCTTGAAGTTGAAGGGTCGCGTCGATGTATAGGTCGGTGTCCCAGCGGTGCCTTTGATTTCTTTGCATCCTGCGATTGTGCCCGTCAGGAGTATGGGGTTATCAAGTGTCGCTTCGAACCTTGCAGATTGTAGAAGGCAACCTGAAATCTTCCTCGATGCAATTTCTAGGGCGACTTCAAGCGAGAAGCTTTTCACTCCTTCGCCAGCATCAACGGGTTTGATTACGTGCTGAAACGCGATGCCTGCCTCAAGAGTTGTCGTGGTCACGCTACCAAGTAGCCATTTCAGTAGCTTGCTTGCTTTCTCAGGCACGAAAGGCAACGATACGTCGCCTGAAACAAGGAACCGTCCATCAACGACTAGTGAAGGAGCCCGTTTCCGCGAGGTTGGCATGAGCTGCTTTCGCATGTCTGGTACAAGCGATTCTCTGATTATCTCAAGATAGTCGCTGGGCTGAACCCATGTCCCGAGAACCGTTTCCTCTGCGATGCCTAAATATCGCTGAACCATTTTCTATCTTCTACCTCCTTCTCCTCTTTTCTTCTCTCGCATCCTGTTCCGACTCAGCGGCGAGGATTGCTGGATATTTGCTTAGGATCTCATCAGCAATCTCGTCTGGGAGTTCAGCTCCATCGCGAGTGATTAAGCCAACTCCATCTATCTCTATTCCCGAGCCAGAACCAACATAACGGATCTTCTTCATCTCTCCTCCTCCTTACAGTTGTTTTCTCGTCCTCAAAACGAGTCGTGCACCTGAAATGGCATAGTCACGCTCGACGGCGGTTTCGCCGTCAACCCGGGCAGGAAAACTATCATCCACCATGCCGTCAAGCGTCGGTTTAGCCCGTAGAACTTCATCTATGATCTCTATTGTATCATAGACGAATTTCTCGGCTACATCTTGTTCTCCGCTTCGATGAATGACCGCAACTGCATAGTCTAATCGGTATTGTCCCGATGCCTGTGTGGCTGCCTCAACTGGTCCACCGACAAGCCTCACATAGATCAGGGGATAGTGGTCGAGTCGAATCGGTAGACCGAAGAAGTATTTCGCTATCTTTTCTCCCTCTGTCAAACGTGCATCAGCCTTCAAGATATCGATGATCTTCTGGACGGTTTCCTTGTATTGGAGCTGGTCTGCTAATCCCATCTTCGTGCCCCCATCAAGACCCGAGCTAACTCCTGTAGCTCAGGCTCCAAAGCCTCTAGGACCTGTCTGCGAAAATGGCGGCCGGGAAACCCCGGATGCTGAACACGTCTGGCGAAGATTGTTTCCCCATCGATATCGAATCTCAAGGCCCTAGCGGTTCGAGGAACGATCTGATGCGGCTTCGTGCCATACTCCACATATTTTGCGTGGTCTGCACCCCAAACAATCGTGAAGCCATCCCGGTCTCTGGTGCCCATTATGCTTTGCACAAGCGCACCTGTCTGTCCGTAGGGAGTAAGCTCTTCTGCGAGTTTCAGCCCTGCTTCCAGCCCTTGGTCGAGAAGTTCTTCCTTGAAGCTTTCGCTTCTGCCTTCAAGCCATGTGATAAACATGTGAAGCTGAGCTTCATCTATCTCAACGGATAGTTCAGCCAACGAGATCCTCCTCGCGGTAACGTGGAGTCTGTTTCCAAGTCGGGGCCTTGTATTTCACATGAATGTATTTCTCTAGGGCTTTCTCTGCTCGAACCCGTAGCCTGCTTGCTTCCTGTGTTGCCGGCGCCTTCTCCTCATGCCAAAGCGACGCGGCAATGTCTGCGCTGATGTCTTTGACGATTTGAGGCACAGTCGTCAAGGGGACAGATGTAAACTCTTGTAGACTCGCATCGATCTCGGCGTCGGCTGCGGCGATCTTAGCCGTCAGCTCCGTATCGTTTTGAGTCCCCGTGATGCCTAGCCGGTACTTGACCATTTCGAGGGTTGCGTATGCCATTTCACGTCGAGAGGAAAAAGCAACGGAGCGTCGTTATAACCACTCTTAAAATTCTGAGAGAATTTAGATTTCTGTAAGATGTTTGAATCTTACAAAAAAACAGGGTGACGGAAACCCGTTACCGGGCATCCGTCTTAGTCTCGCGTTCTTGCCGCAGGAAATCGTCTATGCCGCGAGTCAGCAGCATCTCGATGATGGCACTGTACTTCGGTGGCGGTATTCGATTCTGCTTCGATCTCTCTTTGAGCATGTCGATGATGGTTCGAATCTTCTGGTTCGTCTCCCCAGAAACACTTGCCGTTACTGTCTGTCGCGCCATGTCAATCAGCTCCGACCCGGCACCGTCAAACTATGCGCCGGTCACTTTGCCGATAGCAAGTCCAGCCAATGCGGTCTTATAGTCGTATCTTTCTCTCGCCACAGCTCCAACCAAGCCTTGCAGCGGGTCTTTGTAATCTACGATTTCCAGATCCAGCCTTAACCCCATCACGATGCCTTTCTCTCTTTTCTCGACGACCATTGTGCCTGCTGTGCAGGCGTTCGTGCTGAAAACATCACATGAGAGAAGCCGGCCTACCTGTCCGGTTCTAACGACGGCTCCTTCTCGATCAAGCATCCTTGCGTCGATGAACTTGTCGAGAGCCATCAAGTCGGCTTCTTCGCCGGGGTTGATGATTATTGTGTCAGGGTTGAATCCCGACTTCCTGATCAGACCCATACATTTCACTATTCCCACATAGTGATTGTCTGCGCCCAACGCCTGCGTGTTGGCTGCAGGCGCATCCGCTATCATTTGTGCAACGAATCTCTTTGTCTCGTCGTAGGCGAAGGCTTGACCTAATGCTTGAACGCAGATCGCCATACTCGCGAACTTCTTGTCGTCAATCCAATCCTGCGGTATGCCGAGCGCTGCTCTGTAGGTTCCTTTGCCCGCTGAAACGTCGAGGCTTACGGTGCCAAACTTGCCTCCGGCGCTAATCACTTCCGCCGGAACGGCGCCGGCGTAGACCGTGAAGTCGTCGGCTGTTATGGTTGGAACCTCTTCTTTCTCGGTGTCCATGGGCACGACGTTGACAACCTGTCGTCCTATGGCGTTCTGCTCCGCTCCCCAAAGTAAAGTGTCGAGTACCTTGACTTTGACGAGGTTTGCATCAACAGTCATCATTTCCTCGAAGGTCAATGCGCGAACGGGTTTTCCAAGCTTCTCCTCGATCTGTCCAAGCTTCTCATAGTACCATTTTCTCGAAACGACGTCTCTCTCTCTTTCACTCATAGCTTATCACCCTGAATTCACCTGCGGCTGGACAAATACAAGAATGAAGTCACCGTCGGCCGTAGATGCTTGAAACGCCCGAGCTAGAACGGCTTTGATGACTCCTGCACCCGGCGCAGTAAGCTTCACCGCTATGCCTGCGCTAGTGGAAGCCTCAAGCCAGTCGCCAGCTGCAATGTTCACGGTTGCTCCGTTCACCTTGACTTTTGCTGGTCCGCGTCTACATACGAGGATTTTGTCGCCATCCACTGCTGCCGCAGCTATATGGCCGACCTTGCCGACATAGACCCCGTATGTTGCGGGATCGCCCAACGTCGTTGTTGTGCTGAAAGTCAGCTCCCCATCTGAACTTATGGCTGCTGCGAGTATTACTGGCGCACCGAGAGCGATTGCTCCCGATGCTTTGCCGCTTGTTATTTCTGCTACGTTTCGATCACACCAGAACTGTGGCCATTTGTCTGCCAATACATTTTCCTCCTTTTTCTATTCGTTTTCGGTCTGATAGAGCACGCCTATTCCGGCCGGCATCTCCCCGTCGTTTCGCAGGTTCCAAGTTTCCCACCTGTACCGCGAGGAGACACTTCGACGGCTTTCAGAACGCTCTATTTTTTCCGCTTGCGCGGAGTTACCCCGACCTTCAGGGATAACAATGAAACCTTGCCGCCTTTCTTCACCTGCTGCACAATCTCGCCGAGAGGCGTCTCCCGAATCAGGATCTGCTTGATGATCTCCTTCTCTTTCTCGGTTAGCTGGGGCTTCTCAACCTGTATGACGCCCATTCCTTTCGGAGGTTCCTTCGGTGGCTCTGGAGGCTTCAAGGCTTCCTCCTTTGCCTTCAGGTCAGCCTCACGCCTATCCAGATCCTCTGCTCGTCTCCTTAGTTGCTCAGCTACTGCGCTTAGATCCGGCTGAGCCGGCGGAGGCGCAGGTGGTGGCTGAGCGGGAGGCTGTGCTGCAGGTGGAGACGGTGGCGGCTGGTCCTCTTTCTTCTTCTCCGCCATCTCCTTCACCTCTTTCTCTTCAACCGGTACAGAGGCGACTTGTTCCTCCAGTCTTGTCACTCTCTGCTCTAACGCTGTCAGTCTTTCCTCCAGTCCCGGTTCCTCAACTTCCATTTTCTCTTTCTCCGTTATCAAGGGTGCTTCCCGAACCTTCTGTTCGAGAAGGCTCTCCATGATCATGATGGATGTTTCAGGGTCGCCCGGCTGTTCCGGGGGCTCGATAAGGCTTAACTCAACGAAAATAATGCCATGGGGTTTTTCCCCTTCGGACGTGATGTCGCGTGTGCGAAATTCGCTTTTTGGGCTTACATGTTTGATTATCTTCTTTCGGATCTTCTCCATTATCGTGGCATCGGTGACTTCAGCGACGTATTCCACTGCTTCATCCTCGTATTCTGAATCAATGACTTCGCCAACCTCACGTCTCCAGTCATGATTAATCAGAAGCGGTTTTCCTTCAAGTGTTCGTGCTGAACGCAGGAGCTCATCCTCAGAGTATAGACGCCGGTTGCGTGTCTTTCCAACGTTTAGAGCCGTGCCTTTGATCTGGTTCTTGCCGCGAAGAGGCTTGAAGGTCCCCATCCATTGAAAAGACTCAAGGACCTGCTCCTTGAGGTAATGGGCTTCAAACCATTTCTTCGCTCGGTCCATGGTCCATTTGTCTTTATCGAAAAGGATTGTTTGCTCCACAGCGGGGCCGTCCGGGTCGGATTTCAGTTTGCCCCCGAACGCTTTGATGCCTTTCTCCTCGCTCTGCCAAAGCATCTTGATGTCAACGAAATCATCTGGATCGCGGTGACCTGACCGAATGAAGTTTTCAGTATCTTCCCAAGGCATCTTAGACAACCTCATCGATCAAGCCGAAGTCTTTGGCTTCTTCGGCTGAGTACCAAACGTCTTTCTTCGTCCAGAGCTGGTCGATCTCTTCCTTTGATTTACCTGACCTTGACGCAATTATATCGCGTAACATATCGTTGACTTTGCGGACTTCCTGCACTTTCTCCTCCATCTCCGTTACTTTGCCCCAATCCCAACTGGAAACCTCATGGATGAGGAAGCGAGTTGTTCTTGTGCCAATTCTTCTGCTTCCGGCTTGCAGAATGATACATGCCATAGATGCAGCCAAGCCGCGTGCTTCGACGATGATTTCTAAGCCCTGCCTGACGAGATCCTCGATTGTGTTATAGATCAAGAGTCCAGCGTAGACTTCTCCTCCAACACTGTTGAGAATAACCTTGAGCGGCTCTCGTGACTTCAAGGCAACATAGAGAAGCTCTTTCACAACGTCCTTCGCCATCGACAGGCCGACTTCGCCTGTAAGTAGGATCAGTCGCTTCTCAAGAATCTGCTTACGTATCTCATCGTCTAGAGTTCGTTCGGAATCCTTCTTTTCTGAAACCGGTTCATCTTTCTCCATTATTTCCTCCTCCTCTTTTCCATAACGGGCTGCTCTTCTTCCTCGGTTGGTTCAGGTTCCCAGAGTTCGAAGCCCATCTTCGTCAGCATCTTCCGTATCTCCTCGACGCGAATGATGGGGACTCCTGTCTCTGCGCTGAGCTTCGCTAACTCAATCACGTGCTCCGCTTTGACTTCGGGCATGTCGGGGGACCCCCAATTCAAACGAGGTTTTGCGAGTAAGGGATCTATGCCAGCGTCCTTGCAGAGCGGTGCATAGATTTCCCGCTCAATTCTTCTTTTCAAATAGCGCTGCATAGCCAAAACCTTGCGGTCGCTGACTTCGACTGCGGCTCGCGCTGAAGCCTCTGTGAAGCCGGGAGTCGTGAAAAGCTTGATTATTGGGCTTTGCACGCCTTCGATGGCACGGTTCTCAAAATAAGTCAGAAGGTCACCGTAAGGCGCTCGGGCGTCGATTGCAGCTCTGACCAGTTCCAGCTTCTTATTCGTCGCAAAATCATCTGTGTCCTCAAGATCCTTCAGACCGGTGGTTACTTCTTCAATGTATTCGTCGCTTGCACCTTCGAAAACATATGCAAAGCGAGGGCGATAGCGATGAAGAATATGCCAGCTATCATCTTCCGCACGCTCCTTAATTTCAAGAATTGAGGGCCGGCGCTTCTCGCGCTGATCTCCGCCCTGAAGTCTAACGAGGAAGCCTTTGCCTTCTGCGGAAAGAGTGTGCAGCAAGCCGTAGCCAAACGATGAGCAGCCGATTCGATTCCACCTGAAGAACATCACTTTATCTGCAGGGACAGGGCCACCAGCTTCCTGTGCGATTGATTCAATCTTCTCCGGCGTCCGCACAAAGCCCTGCGCGTCTTTTTCGAGGTTGACTCCTTTGATTAATGCGAGGTTAAGCCACGCAAGACCGTCGCTGATCTTGTCGCCAAGCTTCTCATATATGGAGTTGCCGAAGCCCCAAAGTTCTCTCGCAACTGTAATATTGATCTCGTCGAGATTCCATGTTTCAGCAAAGTCATCGACCACGTCTTTCGCAGTCTTGCCGTCTCTTGAGGTGAGGCTGATTGTTTTCGGTTGGACGCCCGGCTTCTTCTCAACGACTTCGGTTTCGCAGGTTGTGTAGTAGCCCATGCCTGACGTGGCTTCGGCTAGATGATCTATGCCTAAGCGAATCGTTACGTCTTTCAGGTATCGGTCAATAAGCTCAGAAAACTTGATTGAAGGCTTCTCGGGGCCAAGCAACATGGAATACATAGGGCGAACGACTCCGAGCGATTCTTGCACAACGCCGAGCCGTACCCCGATTCTATGTAGTAAACTCAAGCCTTTGATCGCCAGTTCTGCCTTAGGTAACCTAGAAGATACCTTAAAAAAGTACCGTATGCTCGGTTTTCAGCTCGGTACCCTTAAATATGCAAGGTACCCTAGAGGTTACTTCGCTGATCAGCCTTGAGCAAAAGGCTTGTTTCTGGCGCCTCAGGCGAACGGCTTGAAGGCGAACCCGTGAAATTGAACTCCCTCATCGGTAAGGAGCTTCTCATCGAGAAGATTCTGGAGCTGCCGAGTAGCTATGGCGCCGAAGGCGCCGTCTACTACAAGGTGCAGGCAACCGCTGAGGGCAAAAAGATCGTATTCAGCGTGGATGGTCGGAGCATCCTCGCGCATGACTTGAAGAAAGCCATGTCCGGTCCGCTTCCAATCGCCTCGAAGATCGAGGAGAAGAAGAGCGAGAAAACCGGACGCATGTACCGAGTTTTCACAATGCTGGCGAAATAGATGAGTGGCAAAGGATCGAAAGTCGTATCTGTCCTGCTTTGTGTAGTGGCCATGATGAGTTTTCTCCAAGCTATCTACATTGGCGCAACCAAACGGATAGTTCTGGGGAAGATCACAGCGACAATCACAACCATTACCACGAGTCTTGGGTTTGCCGGCGATCATGGCGGAGAATTCGCTGTTCTTCTGCTAGGAACGTGTTTTCTATTGATATTCGGTTATTGGTGTTGGTCACAAACAACCTTCTAGAGGCGATGCTGATGATCGTTACTGTAGGAACCTACAGGCATCCGAAAGAAGTCGGATACAAGGGATGGGTCGCCTTCGAGAAGGCAACCGCGTTCGAACGGCTCGATGGCGAAGTTGTAGTAATTCCGAGGTCGGAGTAGTTGCCTGAGTTCCGACCTGTTTTCGGCTGGCTGAAAGACGGGTTCGACCCTCGCGACTACTATTACCGAGTGCCTCCAATCGTCAAAATCCCTGACTTTGTCGACCTGTCTGCTTTATTGCCGAACATCCGGGATCAGGGACAGGAGGGATCATGCGTTGGTTTTGGCGTCGGCATCAATCTCACGATGCACGCTAAGGCGCAGAACGTTTTCTCAGAGTGGTTTGGGCCGAGATGGATTTACAACGGTGCACGGGAGCTTGAGGGACGACTAGGCGAGGAGGGCGCGTATCCTCGTGACGCTTTTGAGTTTCTGCGGAAGTATGGATGCCTTCTCGAATGTTTCTGGCGTTACGTCGCCCTTGTTGATAGTGACCGGCCGGCAAGCACTCATCCAGAAGCACAGGAAGCAAAATACTATCCAGTCATTTCATACTCTCGCGTTGTGGACGGACTCGATGGGATTTGCGGCGCCCTCGCGGCCGGCAACCCTGTGAGCATAGGCATGCCTTGGTATAAATCATGGCTCTACGTCGGGTCAAACGGCTTACTTCCAGTGCCAGAGGCAAACGAGGAAATCGCTGGCGGACATGAAGTCTGTTTCTACGGCTACGACGTGAAACCTGCCCGTCTTTTCGTCGCAAACAGTTGGGGCATATATTGGGGTGATAGGGGCAAATGTTACATGCCCTTCAAAGCAATCGACCGCGCAAAGAAGGATGGAGGATACGACGCGCATGTCGTAAAAGCCGATTGGAGCGGCCGCCCGCAGCCACAACCAAAATCATGTGAAGAACAACTCATGGCTTGCATACAGGATGCGGATGATCTTTGGCAGGTGTTTAGCTGCGTGCTGGATTACTTCAACTGCGCCTTCACGACGGCGAAACGGATAAGGAGAGGAGGACCATGCTAGAAACCGCATGCGTCCTCTTTGCCTTTCTCGGCGTGGTTGTGCGTCAGATCGCGCAAAGAAAAATTCCTTCGGACCTCCTTGAGGATACGGTGGTCGGCGCCATTCTCGGACTTCTCGTTCCTTTCGGCTTAGGCGAGTTGTTAGGCGTGCAAGCGCCGCATCTCTATCTTGTGGCTTTCCTGATTGGTCTTGGTTGGCGTGGACTAATCAAAATACCTGCAGCGCTGCGAAGGAGGAGGCGTGCTTGGAGTTTCGCTTGCCAATGCGGTCGGCCTGTTGCCGCTTCAGATAGATTCTGCGATCAATGCGGCGCGTGGCTAGGGTAGTGGAAGCATGGACTGCTATTCCTTGGAAGGAGGTTTGGAGCTACGCTATCAATCTCGGCAGTTCAGGATTTTTAGTGATACACCTTACAGCATTGAGTGGTTCTATTGCTTCATTGAAGAAGCCTACAAGAGAATTAGCGATTGGTTCGGTTTTGAACCATCGCGATACCTGCCCATCAAATGCACAATCAAACAAGGAAAGCCGGGAGGCATCAGTGGCTGGACTGGAGGCGGCGAGTTTGGCGTTGAGGCAGCACCCTTCACGAAGAACCGTTGGTGTCTCTGTCTTTCAGTACAGGAGCTTGTGAATATTTTCACGGGCTCCCTTAGCAGCGGTTGGCCCGTGGATTGGTGGGCGAATCACAAGTCTCCGTTTCCCATCATGGCGGCGATTCGAACGGTGCGGAATCTTGGATATGTCAAAGAGGCTGAAGAACATAACAAAGAGTTTCTTCAAGATCCTCTTTACAAGTGGTTCGATTCTTTGACTCCTCTCTGGAAGGTTTTCAGCGACATGTTCGAAAGAATGTGGAGTGACGGCATAAGCTGGGATAGAATCGGAGTGAATCCTAGCAAGCTCCGGACGAACTATGTTCTTGCATATATGATGCGAGTCAGAGACGCACTCGACGTAATTCCAGAAGCAGACCGACAAATGGGTCTTGACATCGAGACAGCGAGAGGGAATCTTCAGCGGATTCCACGTAGCGACTCACGGTGGATCGAGTATCTACATGGCAACTATAAACCCGCCCTAGTTACCGGAAAACTCAAAGTCACTATTGACGGCAAAACCTACCGAGGAGACCACGTCGAGGTAGTTATCGCTTGAAAAACAAATCAATAATAACCGTGGTCCTCGTTGCAGGAGCGTTCTTGGTTCTCTTTGCCAGTCTATACAACGTCTGGTACTTCAGACAAGGGTCTGGTTATATGCGGCCCGGCGTTTTGGAGACTTGGTTCTTTCTACTCTTTGAGAGTGGTGCGAAAGAAGGATACCATCGCATGAAAGTCAGAACAACCATCACCTACGAAACCATGATCGTAAACACTAGATGCCATTTTTTCGAGACCACTTGGACCGGCAGTGTGATCGTGGAGCGATACCTCTTCGTGAGATCCCTAGTCAACATGGCGCTAATCCTCTTGGCTCTGGCCCTGATCTTTGAAGTCTACCGATACGTTGCTAAGGTAAGGTCCGAAACTTGAGAAGTCTCTGTACGATTTGTCGTCGGGAGATCACTACTCATTCTCCCTTCTTCCACGGACTACCGATGTGTGTCTTTTGTTACGAGGCTTTTGACAAAGTAAGACTGGCGATTTGGCGTGCAGTATATGACGCAACCGGTTGCGATCCCATGAAAGGGTGGAAACCCATCGAGAGATAATAACGTTGAGATTAAAACCACCTAAACAATGTTGCGATAGCTGCGGATGTTCCACAAGAGATGCAACCCCGTTTCGCGGACAAGTCTTCTGTAGAACCTGCTTCCTGAGAGAGTCGAGAACATAATGAGTTTGACCTGCCCGAAATGCGGAACGGATCAGGTTGAATGGACCCGGATCCTTGAGGCACCGGAAAGGCAAGATGATGACCCGCCTTGGTTCAAAGAAAGAATAGTTACCTTCGCGGCTGCCTGCGAGAAGGGGCATAAGTTCAAAATCAAAATGACCACGACCTCGGAGGTCGTAAAATGAACCTCATGAAGCGTCTCCCCATCCTTATTCTCTTAGTCCTTCTCGCCGCAACTGCTTACCTGTTCTATGAGTGGCGGATCACTCTATCTCCAACCGATTTCTACGGCCGGCCCGCGCTTCAGCATTACGCGCAGTTCTGGAACTATCTCATGCAGCACCCTGAATGCTTGGCGCCGGCGAATTGGGGGCCGCGACTGCAGCAGCTCATTCTCCTGCTTCTACCAATCGTCAGCCTCGGATTAATTTTATACTTAGCTCAAGGTGGGCCTTTCCGAGGGCGATCATGGCGAAACCGGCTTGGCGGAAGAAAACCAGTAGACGCGCCGTGGCTCTACGTCATAGTCATAATCCCGATTCTACTCTCCTGCTTAGCAATACTCGGCGTCGGCGCCGATTTGAACTGGTACACGATGGATATTGTCGTAGACGGTAAGGTTCACCGCGTTCCAAACTCTGCTTATTCATTCACTGCGCATGAATGTGCGAATCTTTTGATTGCGCTTCCTGCTGCGATATTTGATTTCGGTGTTCCTCAGAAGCAGAAGTGGCTAGCGATTCTTCTTATCATGCTCATCTTCGCTCTGGTCTGGGAGATCAAGGAAAACAGAGATGTAGCGGCGCATGGTCAGTCGCTTGAATACTACAACACGCCTGACGACTCGGAGTTCGATGTCTACGCTTGCGTCTCATCGTTCACCTTAGCGTTCTGCCTGTACTATGCTTGTTGGTTTGCCACCGCAACGCCGGAGAAGATCAGCCTGATGACACGGAAGTTTCTACATGCCCCGTAAAGGCCAGAGCTGGTACGAGACCCGGTACTGGTGCCAACGCTGCTCTCCTGTAAGCGTAGGACAGGGGCGTGGCTGGATACGCAAAGAAGAAGCAGTTCAGGGCCCGCAGCCTTGCTGTCCTTTCTGCGGTCGACGGCTGCGCGTTGTTCCGAAGGTGACCCGTCTAAATCGCGTAATGCCGAAAGTAGCGCAGCTTAACTTAGGAGTCGTCATGGTCAAGAGATCCAGCCTGCTAGTCTATCAGTCAAACAGTTAAGCAGTCGAACAGTCTAACAGTTAAGCAGTCTAGTGTACTCGCAGACTGGTACACTATCAGACTGCGCTACTGATCGACTAGTGTACTCGTGTTTTTCTTAAATAAGGCAACTAGGGCTAGCGTAGGCTACCGTCCGGGGCAGGGAAGAGATGTGACTCATCGCCCTACCTGCCCCGAACGGGCACGGAGGCTAAACCGTGCAAGAAACAGGAGAGAAAATACCCGAAAATAAAGATTCCGATGGGTTGCCGGCGCTAGCTAGAGATCCGGCTGTTTTGTATAAGATCAAACTGGATCTCGATAAGCGAATTGCCGGCGAAGACAAGAACAAACTTACGGTCTTGGTTGAAGCCAACACCGTCTTTAGTAAAGATCCCCAAGGCGCCGTCATTACGGGCGCAAGTAGCGCAGGTAAGAGCCACCTTCTAAATCAGACGCTGGGTTACTTCAAGAAACTCGGGCTTGTGAAAGATTATACGAGGATCACCGGCGCCAGCCCGGATAGGCTTCAAGGCAACTTCAGCGGCAAGATACTTGTAGTCCAAGAGATCGGTGGCATCGAGGCTGCTCAGTCGAAGATCCGTGTTTGGATCAGCGAGGGAGGACTGCATCTCCTTACAACGGAACGCGAGGAGAAAACAGGCAAGATCAAGACGGCTGAGATGCATACGACGGGCATCCCTGTATTCTTCACGACAACGACCAGTGTCCAGCCAGATCAAGAACTCTTGAATAGACTTATGATTTTGAGCATGGATGAGTCCGAGGCGCAGACCGACAAGGTCCTCGACTTCATCGTGGAGGACGTTAGCACTCCGAATCCCCTAACTGAAAGGAAACCAGACGAGGAGATCGTTGCGTTCTTTGCGGAATCCTTTGGCTCCAAGCAAGTAGCAGACCGAGTATTGATCCCTTACGCCGCAGACCTGAAGAAGATTTTCGCTCATAAGAAAGTTGAGGCGCGTCGAGACTTTCGCAAACTATGCAGACTCATCTGGTCCGTTGCGTTCATACATCAACATCAACGAATGATTGTCGCACAGAAGGAGAAGATGCCGGCCGCAGAAAAGACCGCAATAGGCAGGTTCATCGTTGCCTTGCCAGTTGATTTCTACATGGCTTGGGCGATTGCTGATCAAACAATGAGGCAGACGCTTCTGGGCCTACAGGACCGCGCGATCAGGGCACTGCGTTGCTTCCAACCTAGCAAAGCCATGACCGCACGGGACATTGCAGCGGCAATGGATGTGGGGCAGGATCTTGCGCGTGGCCTGCTCAAAGTCTTGGAGAGTAGAGGCTTCGTCCTATGCGATGAATCAACCAAACCTTACCAGTACAGCCTTGTTAGAGGGGAGGAGAAGGATGAAACAAGCCGAATATCGAATGTTCTGGATGATTTAAGCGAGTTCGGCAAGGAGAAGCTCGATTCATGGCTGAATGACAACGGGTTGGTGTGTGTTTTAGATATACCAGACCTGCCTCTAGACCCGAGCGAAGCGTTTGTTGACCCCATAACCGGACAAGTCTGGTCAATTCTCAATGGAGAAAACACACATGAGAAGTACCCATTGCTGACCAGAAAGACCGTTTCTAGCGAGAACAGGGCTGAAACATCCCGATCTGACGATAATCGGCTCGGACAGCGCCCATTGCTCTGGCTACTCGACCTCGGGGAGGGAGCCTGATGAACCGCATCAGACGCTTCTGCAGCCACGAGCAGCATTACCTGCTTGACAAGATCCATGAGCTAGCACTAGACTTTGCGCTATCAAACGACAATTCTGTCACCTATGCTTTGACGGGGCTGCTATCAGAGATCACAAATCCGACGCATCAGTTCGTTTCTTTCCGTTATCTCCGCGAGAAGCTGGCTCTGCTTGAAACTTTGACTGAACAAGCGGCTCATAGAGGGACAACTGATTCTCGTGGAACTTGTAAGGAAGGAATCGAAATGACAAAATCCCCGCTGCTAAGCCTTGTCGAGTTTACGACGCATATGAAACGCAGACGCCTCATTGTAGGCAGCGCGCTCAAAGGTGTCAAGCCTGAACTATACATGGAGGATCTTACTGCGGCCGCGTGGAGAAACTGGCGACGGATGGAACCCGACGTCCGTAAAGCCGTGGACCCGGTGAAGATCCTTCTCGACAATTTTGGAATCGGCATCGTTCATGAGCTGCTCCATTACTTCGGTGCTATCAGCGAAAGCTTTCCTGAGCGAGTAATCAAATGGCTATTCAAACTTGACCGTGAAGATGCGCACATCCTAACTTTACGTAAGATGGGCTGGGACCGAATCAAATGTCCAGCGAAAGGCGAGATAAGCTTCGATCAATGCTTCGCCTGCGACGACGTTCAGGCTACGCCGAATTGCCCGTTGCTTGCGATAAGGACCACGATGGAGCCTCGACCAGTGAGGCCCGGCGAGTATCATGTTACTGAGTTGACTAATATTAGGCATGCGTTCTTCGAGCGAACCGTTAGCTATGCAAAGGCTTGGGATGAAGCGCTTGATTTCTGGTGGGGCACCGCAGCGCACAAGCATATTCAATCGCGCTACGGCAAGACTGAGATAGAGATTTTCCTTTCCTTCACTACTCAAGAGGGCCTACGAATTGTAGGCAGCGCAGACGTTGTAGACATCAGACAAGGATTCCTTCTAGAGATCAAAACCTACGCAACAACTCGTTTCATCTTGATGCGTAATGTTCCAGAGGAGGACCATCTGTTTCAAGCTCAAAGCTACTATGCGCTCGGTATGCGCATAAAGCCGTGGCTTTTCAGTCGCGTCAGATCAATCAAGATCCCGTATCTGTCTAAGACGAAGAGCGCTGAGCATAGAGTCGTAAATTTCGACGCTGAACCCTGCAACGTTGACGACCAGCTTGCGAATCTCTCCGCGAGAGCAAAGGAACTGGATGAAGCTCTGAAGAAAGGAATCCCGCCGAGTCGAAAATACA
>Ga0315314_1002316_pt1 | contig 15855 bp, 16 predicted proteins | sample TDP9_MG_FD_203631 | JGI IMG/M metagenome (GOLD analysis project Ga0315314, IMG submission 203631) | Freshwater sediment microbial communities from Lake Towuti, South Sulawesi, Indonesia - TDP9 | ecosystem: Environmental > Aquatic > Freshwater > Lake > Sediment | place: Indonesia: South Sulawesi...
GTAGGATGGTAGTGGAGCTGCTTCTTTGTGAAAGAACCCACATCTGCTCAGTCTGTGTAGCTAACGGTAGCTGCGAACTCCAAGATATGGCTACGAATCTGGGTGTCGATCACGTCAGGTTAGCGCGGGAATGGACTAGTTACGAGATTGACTCCTCCCACGAGCGCTTTGTGCACGACCCAAATAGATGTATACTGTGCACCCGTTGCATCCGAGTGTGCGACGAGGTAGAGGGTGTTCACACACTGGACCTGATGTGGAGAGGAAAGAATTCGCAAGTGATCAAGGACCTGAACGAGCCTTGGGGATCATCCCACTCCTGCACCTCCTGCGGAAAATGCTCAGCAGTTTGCCCTGTGGGAGCTTTGTACTTTAAGGGTAAGCCGCTCTCAGAGGTCAAAAAGAAGGAGCTACCGGAATTCATCATGGAGATGAGGCGTAGGTGATAGAAACATGACGAAAGTCAAGCTGGCAACCATCTGGCTAAGCGGCTGCTCGGGATGCCACATGTCCTTCTTAGACCAGGATGAGCGGCTTATAGAACTCGCAGACAAGGTTGAACTGGTCTACAGCCCAATCATGGATGTGAAGGAGTTCCCGGAAGAAGTTGACATAACACTTATCGAGGGGGCTGTGGGAACCGAGGAACAGTTGGATCTGTTAAAGCTGGCGAGGGCAAACTCAAGGATACTCGTCTCGCTTGGTGACTGCGCTGTTACTGGGAATGTAACCGCATTGAGGAACGCGTTAAGTGATGGCGCTGAGTCAGTCCTCCGCAAGGCATTTGTGGAAAATGCTACCGAGCAGCCACAGATCCCAAGGCAGGTTCCGAGGCTACTGAGACAAGCGCACTCTCTACATGAGATCGTGAAAATGGATTTCTATATCCCTGGGTGTCCGCCACACGCGGACCTGATAAACTACGTGTTGACAGAACTGATATCCGGGGTGACTCCGCGTATGAATGGCAAGTTCAAGTTCGGCTGATGGAGGTATTTGAGGAATGCCTAACGAGACGATGATAAACCCTGTGACCAGGATAGAGGGACACGCGAAGATAACGATCCACCTTTCGGATAACGGGGATGTAAAGGAAGCCAGATTCCACGTGACGAATTTCAGGGGGTTCGAGAAGTTCTGTGAAGGACGCCCCTTCTACGAGATGCCAGCTATAACCTCAAGGGTATGTGGGATCTGCCCAGTCAGCCACCTGTTAGCGTCTGCAAAAGCTTGCGATAACCTCCTTGCTGTGAACATACCTGAAACAGCGATCTTACTGCGTCGTCTAATGCATATGGGACAGATAATCCAATCACACGCCATGAGCTTCTTCTACCTCTCTTCACCCGATATCTTACTTGGAATGGATGCGGATCCCTCCAAAAGGAATATCCTCGGCCTGTTAGAGAAGTATCCCGAGATAGCTAAGCAAGGCATTATACTTAGGAAGTTCGGACAGAACATCATAGAGAGATTAGCGGGTAAGAGAATTCACTCCAGCGACTGGGTTGTCCCGGGAGGTGTCGGGACCCCACTCTCCAAAGATAAGCGGGAGAGTATACTTGCGGGCCTACCAGGTGCCGTGAAGATCACACTAAAAGCTATCTCCACGTTCAAAAACAGCTTGAATGGCTTATGGGAGGAGGTGGATAATTTCGGAGACTTCCCAACATACTTCATGGGTCTCGTAACTCCTGAGGGCCATTTAGAGCACTACGATGGTAAGATACGGATAATAAACCATGAAGGAAGGATCGTAGCCGATCAACTAGACTCAACAAAGTACTTTGAGTACATCGGAGAGGCTGTAGAAACTTGGTCTTATATGAAGTTTCCCTACTACAAGCCCCTGGGCTACCCGGATGGAGTCTACCGTGTAGGCCCGCTGGCTAGGCTTAACATAGTCTCGCGTTGCGGTACACCCCTAGCGGACCAAGAACTCGAGTATTTCAGGAGTATAGATAAAGACGGCATAGTCCATAATACCTTCCTCTATCACTACGCACGCCTAGTAGAGATACTCTATTGCCTCGAACGTGTGAAGCAGCTACTCGAATACCCGGAAATACTTAAAAGCGATGTTCAAGCTCGGGCAGCCCTCAATAGAAGGGAAGGAGTAGGAGCCTGCGAGGCACCGAGAGGCACATTATACCATCACTATAGGGTTGACGATGAGGGTAGGATAACTTGGGTTGATCTGGTGATCGCGACTGTTCAAAACAACCTAGCTTTTAACAAGGCTGTAACCCAAGTTGCAAGAAGGTATGTGAATAGGAAAAGGCTAAGTGAAGGTATGCTTAATAGGGTGGAGGCGGTGGTACGCGCCTTAGACCCCTGCTTGAGCTGTGCGACACACGCATGGGGCGGGATGCCATTACGCATCCAGCTCTACGACTCTGAAGGCAAGTTGCTAGACGAAGCAGCGCGTGGATGAAGAAAGTACCTCTAGAACAATTGCTTTTTTAAAGAACCCCTCAGACTCCACATAATTCAACTTCTACAGTATATAACACGTTAAGAAAATCTTCAGATAACGTCTTGTCCAGTTTTGAGAAAGCTTAATATTTTCCTAAAGTTAGAATCATAACAGGTGTTTTTATTGAATGAAAGTTCTAAAAATTTAGTAGCCTATTGTGGCTTATACTGCAGTGCTTGTGGATTATGCCAAGGGAGGATAAAGCAATCGGTTGAAAATCTGCGAAAAGTTATAAGTGCTTATGGCTTTGACGAATTTGCTCTTGAACTAGCAAATCGGGAACCTGCATTTCAACATTATACAGAATTCGAAAAGGTTTTGGAGGCGATCGATCGCTTTGTTAAAAATCTTGGCGTTTGTCCTGGGTGCGTTGCTGGTGGTGGAGATCCAAACTGTGCAATTCGTGAATGCTGCAAACAAAAAGCCCACATCACTTGTATAGAATGTATTGAAATGGATATATGCGAAAAATTAATAACCCCACCACTTTTCCAACACCGCATCAAAGCGCTGAAAGCAGCATTGAGACTTAACCCATAAGTCGAACGATTGTTGTGAAGTGGTAGGAGCCTCAGGATGTCTCCATCTCCTTTTACCCAATAGCGGTCATCCTCTTTCGCGTCAATCTTAAAGACTAATAATAGAAATTCTTCATCCGCATCATTTATAACGCCGTGCACCTCGCCGGGCTCGCATAAGAAAGTGTCACCCGGTTGGGCTCTAAATCTCTTATCTCCAAAGAAGAGAATAGCGTTTTCCTTTAAAATATGGTATATTTCGATTGTTTGTTTGTGATAGTGGAGTTCAATTTCTGTTATTTTCGCTTAGAAAAATGACTAGACGTGTAGGTAGGCGCCTTGTTATGATCTTATGGAAAAAAGAAGGGTTGGTATAAATTCACGCAAGTGCGTTGGTACCCCGGGAGAGATTCGAACTCCCGTCTCTCGATTATTTCCTACGTATCCACAAATACCACATAACGCGGCGACCCCGCTTGAGCCTAGGACTTCTGGCTCGTTAATGTTTGTAAAAGAAAATGATAAAGGCTTCACGCTATCAAAATGAAGAATGTTGGAAATTTTAGAAGGCAGGTTTAACCTCCCTTCGCACGCCCGCCTAAGTAGGCCCAAAGCGCTACCATGAGCACGGTCAGAAAGGCACCGGCAATCCCTGACAAGACCCATTCAGCTCGGAGGATTTCTGGAAAAATCGCTAAGAGGACAGGAAAGACTCGGTAGTAAGCGAAGTTCGCCGCGACTCCAGCTATGAAACCCAGCAACGCGAACAATCCTAATATTTTTATTCTTTCGCTCATCGTGGTCACCTTGTCTTAACATTTTAAAGTTCGCCCTTTTGAGCCTAACTTACATGATTTTGTTTATTGAAAACAACTATGTTTGGTTTCTTTGTATGTGTGAATTTAAACTTCAAGACGAGAAGAAACGGAGACCATACTGCCATGTATATACTCGAATGTTTTCAGCATATTAATAATGTAATAATACGTTTAAACCGCTCGTCCTTTTGGAGGAATGTATATTGTCAGAAAAATTTGCGAGAAAGTGGGGAGAAAGAGAAATCGAAACGCCTTTCACTACCAAAGTCAAGGAAGCAGTTCGACCTCCAGGTCCACTGAAGCCACGCCTCGATTTCGCCATCAGGCGCATTGAGTTGCAGATTCAAAGGCTAGACCAGGCGACCGACCGTTTCTCCGAACGCGACAAATCCATCTTTGCAAGAATCGTTGAGGCATACTCGAGGCATGACATGCCACGTGCCAATGTTTTTGCCAATGAACTGGCAGAAATACGGAAAATGGAAAAGATGATAATGCACGCGAGACTTGCCTTGGAACAAATCGTCCTTAGGTTGAAGACGGTTTCAGAGCTTGGCGATGTTGTGAGCACGCTTGCTCCAGCAGTGGGCGTGCTGCGGGGGATCAGAACAGGGATGGCCAGCGTTTTACCCGAAGCTGAGAAAGAACTTGGACAAATCGGAACGATGCTTAGCGGAATAATTATCGATGCTGGACAAAGCACCGGATTGACCATAAACTTTGAAACAGCGAATGAAGATGCCCAAAAGATTCTAACCGAGGCTGCCTCGGTGGCGGAGCAGAGAATTAAAGAGAAGTTCCCAGAGTTGCCTGCGGGTGTGCCCGCTATAGGCGAGAAGGCTCCAACTCAAACCTAGCGACTTCACGAAAACGGTAGTGTCCATAAATGTGAGGAGGTGAGATCATGTCTAAACTTTCTTCCACTGACCCCTTTTTATTTATTGGTAAGTCAGTTAAAGACGAGTATGGGCGTCAAATCGGTCGAATCGCCTCGTTCATGGTCAGTCCCAATGGACATGTGGACGGAGTTTTCGTTGAGCATGGAGACGGAGAATTTTTCCGATACTCAAGCAATCAATTTAAAGTAGACGATGACGGCATTATGCTTTTGTCAACGATCAAGATGAGGGTCAAAACTCTCTGCGACGATATTCCCTTGATCTGGCGAAAAGACCAAGCGCTAAGTGAACTCTCAGAAAAGAAGAAGATACCGTCAGAAATGTTCAGTAGTCTACACAAAAATTTTGAAGCCATGTTAAATCAACTGAAAGCGGAAGCCCAAGCCACTATAGAGACCATAGATAAGCAAGTTGTTAGATGCGACCAGCAAATCAAGGAGCTCTACTCAGCCATGGTCCACTTGGAGATCGAGCGTGAGATCGGCAGGATCGACGAGAAATCATATCAGATAGCTGTAGAAATGTTACAAGGGAATTTAAAACGAACTAGTGCTGAAAAAAGTGATCTTGAAGCGATAAAAAGCAAGTTGTCTAACCTGCTTCTCGGGGAGACTTCCACAACGATAACGCCAACGGAGACCAAGAAAGAGGTTCTTCCAGTCCCTCCGACCCCTCCAACTCCAGCACTTCCAGTTCCTCCTGAATCTCCAGTTGTGGTTCACGTAAAGGGTTAAGCAGGCAGTTCTAGAGCCGGAAGCGGGCGGTGGTCGTGATCAAGGATTTTTTCCACTCTTCACCGCGGCTCGGAGATTTAATCTTTCAAACCATACATAAACTAAAGGTTCAGCGTGTAAAACTGGAGCAAGTCACTGTTAGGCTGCGTGAAAGAGACCGTGTTCTCTTCGAAACTTGCGCCTTTGCGGTTGGGAAGAAAAACAAAGAACGAGCAGTAATGTGTGCCAACGAGTTGGTTGAGGTTAGAAAACTACTTAACACCGTTGTGCGGAGTCAGCTTGCCATAGAACGTATCATTTTAAGACTTGAAACTATCCGAGAACTGAGCGACGTGATCGTAGACCTAAAGCCCGCACTCAGCGATCTCCAAAACGTAGCGAAGCATCTTGTTAGGGTCATGCCTGAGATTGCGTCTGAGCTAGAAAAGGTGAACGATAGCATAAGCGAGACCCTAGCAATGACCAGCGTAGATACTCCACAACCAGTCACACCCTATGAAGTAAAAACTCCAGACAGCGAAGAAGTTCTTAAAGAGGTATCCGCGTTTCTAGAGCAGAGGCTGACCGAAAAGCTTCCTGAGCCGCCCGCTTCCGTCCTTGTTTCAGAGAAGGCTGAACCTGCGAAAAACGTAAGGCAGATGGTTGCTCTCACCGCTAGTTGCTCAGAAGTTTGTGAGCAAGGGGAACCTCAAGCAAGCCTCTCCTACAGAGATGTGGAACTACAAAGCGTTTCCTTCACGATCCAACGGTCATCATCGCTAGAGGACACTCTGTTAGAATATGCTAAACGATACAAGGGAGAAATCGACGTTGACCGATGCGCGCTGGAGTTAAACGTTCCATCTAAGGATGTGAAGAGAGCGCTAGAGAACCTAGGTACAAAAGGAAAAATAGAGCTCAGGCGGTAATTGGCTATGAGCGCATCTCAGGAACTTGAAAAGGCTGCAACAAGCTATGCCATGGAAGCTGTTCGACTCGATAAGCAAGGCGCTAGAGGAATGGCCGTAACCATGTATCAGAAGGCCATCGAGACCCTCCTAAAACTTGTTCAGTTGTACCCAGATTACGGCTTGAACAAAGTCTACATTCAACGAGCTATGGCGTATCAAGAAAGAATACGAATGCTGCAAGGAGTTGGATCCCCAGCGGAGCCCTCAGCAACGGAAGAAGAAAGACCGCATGAAATGGCAGCGCCTTCAGAGGCAAAAAAGGCAAGCTACGACGAGCTTGTGCTTAAAGAGAAACCCGATGTAAAATGGGAGGAGGTAGTGGGTCTAGATCAAGCAAAGAAAGCTATCAAGGAAGCCATCGTTTACCCAGTTCAAAGGCCCGACCTGTTCCCGTTAGGATGGCCCAGAGGAATCCTCTTATTTGGCCCGCCTGGCTGTGGAAAAACCTTACTAGCTGCTGCCGTAGCCACGGAGATCGAAGCAGCCTTCATGTCAGTGGACGCAGCGTCGATCATGTCTAAATGGCTGGGGGAGGCTGAACAAAATGTTGCCCGACTTTTTATGTCGGCTCGAAAGTCCGCTGAGGAGGGGCGTCCAGCCATCGTATTCATCGATGAGCTTGACTCGTTAATTGGGATACGTTCGAGTGAGGTGGGCGGAGAGGTTAGGGTGCGCAATCAGTTTCTTAAGGAATCAGACGGCATCATTGATAAGGGAAAAAACCTTCACGTATACGTGATTGGAGCTACCAATAAACCGTGGTCCCTCGACTGGCCGTTTATAAGGAGATTTCAGAAACGAATCTTGGTTCCTCTGCCCGACTTTCAAGCGCGCATATCAATGTTCAGGCTGTACACTAAACACCTGAATTTGGCGGCAGATGTGGACCTTCATGAGCTTGCCAGAATTTCCGAGGGATTTTCTGGAAGTGACATACGTGATGTGTGTCAGTCAGCCCATCTTAGAGTGATTGGGGAACTCTTCGAGTCGGGTCAAGCCAGCAACAAGCAGGCTCAGCCGAGACCCTTATCCATGAGCGACTTTAAGGGAATACTGGAAGAGAGAAAGCCCAGCGTTTCACCCGACATGTTAGCGTCTTATAACCGATGGTTTGAAGCCTTCAAGGCTCTTTAGAACTAATACTCCCTTCTAAAATAAGCACTTCGGCGATGTATTTTCTTATTTATGAGTTTTGTCTATTCGATGATCTCCCAACCAGCTTGGTACTTGTCTAACTCCCTGATGGTGTACTCGTCCAGAAGGTGTTCACGTTCCGGAATCTCCACCTTCTTGGCTTCCCCGCATAGCTCAGTTGAGAAGTACCTCTGGCCAGTGTCGTTGATCATAGTCACTATGGTTTTAAATTTGGGGTGGCGCCTAGCGACCTTTATGGCTGCGGCAACGTTGCAACCCGAGGAGATTCCGCAGAAAAGTCCCTCCTCCATGGAGAGTCTCTTCGCCATCTCAATCGATTCCTCAGACGTAGTTGTCACAATGCCCCTTAACAGACTTAGGTCCAAGGTGCGGGGGACAAAACCGTCTCCGATGCCCTCAATCTTGTGAGAACCCCACCTCCGCCTCGATAATATGGGCGCCTCAGCAGGCTCCACCGCGTACAGAGTCACCTTCGGGTTCCTCTCCTTTAGGAATCTTCCAACACCAGTTAGGGTTCCTCCGGTGCCCTGTGACGCCACGAAGCAGTCCACCCTGCCTCCAGTTTGTTGCCATATCTCCGGGCCGGTCGTTTTATAATGAGCGTGGGGGTTGTGGGGATTGGTGAACTGGCTTGGCTCCCAGTACTTGTCAGGATGAGCCTCCTTTAGCTCCGTAATCTTTTTGATACATAGGTCGACGTCGCTTTCTCCGCCTAGGGTGAAAATGATCTTTGCCCCGTAGGCACGCATAATCTTCTTTCTTTCTTCACTCATCCCCTCGGGCATGACGATGGTAACCTTGTAGCCGAACATGCCGCCCACGAAGGTGCAGGCGATGCCAGCGTTTCCTGTAGATGCCTCGATGATCTCCATCCCTGGCTTCAACTCGCCGGCCTCGATGGCCTTCGTGATCATCTCGTAGTAGATTCGGTCTTTTAAGCTGCCAGTGGGGTTAAAGTACTCCGCTTTTCCCAAAATATCGGCGTCCACGCCCTCTGCTTTTGGAATCTTCTGCAACTTGACGAGAGGGGTTCTTCCGATGACCTGAAACAGGTCCTCTACAACGTTTTTGTTTCTATCCCAATCAATACCCATTTTCACCACCCATACCCATGTGTCATTAAATGGAATATTCCGTTTACCACCTTTACTTACTCCTTCTCCTTTAAGACCCTCTTAATAGTTACGAAAACGTTTTCGTCTCCTTTGATTTTTGCTCCTTTTAACGTAGAAACCATGGACAGGATTGTGTTCCTCACGATTCTTTGGACAAAAGGTTTTAAGGGCAAGACGTGTTCGTCAACATGGACGCTCAGCACCTCCTTGCGTTCTCGCCTCTTTCTAACTAAAGCTGCGACCCCTTCGTCCACCATGTCTACCAGTCTATCTGGCTCCTTCAACACATCCACGTAGGGAATTTCCAGTCTCGTTGCCTCGGTTGGTATGGGACCCACGAACGTGAGTATGGGCTTATACCTGCTAGAAGCCTCCGAGACTTCATCGACGGCTTTCACAGCCACAATCTTTGGTACAGCGGAGTCTTGTCCAACTAGCTTTCTAAAGCTCTCAAGAACGATGATGTCCACGTCTTGTCCGCATTCTCGGACGATTTCTTCCAGGCCATATCTTGCGGTGTCGATTTTCTTTATGGTGGCGAGCTCATGGGGCGCCACGCTGACTACTACGGATGCTCCCGCCCTCGCGTGTCTCCATGTATCTTTCTCCTCGGTGTCGATGGTGAAGTTGGCATCTGGAATATGTTTGACTGTGGCGACTCGGTAACCCCTTTTTGTTAACCCTTGAACGAGGTTTTCTACGGCGGTTGTTTTGCCGGACTGTCTGCTTCCCACGACCGCGATCATCGCCATCTTAACAGTTCTCCTCCTTCCTCACATATCTTAACATGCTTGTAGAACTTAAAATAAAACGTTTTCACCTCTGTTACGTGGGAAGCAACATATAAATGCACTTACGGAAACACGTATCTAGCCATGAAGTCGCACAAAATCTTGATAATGTCATCCATCGAGTACGGGTCCTTCTACTTGTGCCGATTCAATTTAGCACCGGTTCTGCCAGTCTTAATGGACTATTTTAAGGTTACCCACGGCGAAGCTGGAGCCTTAGCCTCAGCTATTTTCCTTTCTTACGCTGTTGCTTTGGTTCCCGCCGGAGTTTTGGGAGATAAATTCGGCCCCAAAAAAATTGTTGCCCTCGGAGCGTTCATCTCAGCGTTATCAAATATTTCGTTTCCTTACGTTTTAACTTTCTCACGCGCGCTGGTTGTTCAGTTTTTCAACGGATTTGGGCAGGGCATGGCTTGGGGTCCGTTAACGCGGTTAATGTCAAACTGGTATCCAAAGGAGAAAATAGGTTTCATTATGAGCCTCCTTTCAATACCCCCGTCTGTCGGTCCGGTATTAGCCTACATCGCAGCGGGCTATTTCACCACGGCGTACGGTTGGAAAACCGCGTTTTGGTACCCATCCTTTGCATTGCTGATCCTAACCTTCTTCTTTTGGGTACTGGTTCGCGACCGCCCTTTGGAAGTTCCTGAAACTCGTGAGGGTTCTTCAACAAAAGGTCGAATCCTATCAGTAGTTTCTAATAGAGATGTTTGGCTAGCTGCTTTGGCTTACTTATGTCTTTATACTTGTAGTCGAGGCATGTTCATTTGGCTTCCAACATATTTGACTGAAACAGCGAGGCTGTCGTTATTTTTGGCTGCTCTCCTAGGTGGAGTGGTAACGCTTAGCGGGATTGGAACAATGCTTTTCGGCGCGTGGTTGGCTGATGTGAAGTTGAAAGGAAGAAAAAAGGTTGTAATAGCGTCGGCATTTGTTTTCGCGGTGCCAACCATGGTTGTGATGCCCTACCTCACGGATCTTAATTGGGTCTTACTCACCTTTAGTTTAGCATTCGCCTTCCTAAATTTTGGAGCCAGCCTGTATTTTGCCTATCCCTCCCTTCTCCTTCCAGTCGAGGCAGTGGGTACAGCAGCAGGGCTGATCGACACGCTTGGATACGTGGGAAACTTCCTCGGAACCCTACTCATCGGTTTAATCTTCGACTTTTTCCACTCGTACGACCCCGCTTTCCTGGTCCTAGCTGCCATAGCAATGATAGGATCAGCGGTTGCTTCGCAACTGAGGAAGTGATTTCCTCCTACTCATGGATCTTGAGCGTCTTTATACACGCATGTAAATGTTCATGGTCTATATCCACTTAGGACGCTGACGGCTAAGACCGCTGCGATAATGTCTGCTTTTTTCCCGGGTTCAGCTTGTGGGCTGAATCTCTCAGTTCGTCTCGTTTAGCTGTTGAGCAAAATATGGGTAGCCCAGATCGAAGGTGATTGGATAGTTGTTTATCCCTCATAAGACGGAGTCGTATCCAGAGGCGATCTTAAACACATCAAAAGGGTTGTTCGATCGCCTAGCAGTCTTGAACTGAAATCCTGTATTTTGATCTTGATTACGTTAACTGCGGTATATCAAAATATTATTATGACTTATGATATACACGTGCATGACCGAAATGAGCGAGAGCCCCGCACATGTTTTTTAGGAAAGAATTAAGAACCTTTGAGACATATATTAAAATTGGAGGTTTGTGCCGTTAATGTATCTGCCTAGAAAGATAAAGAGAGCAAAACCGGAAGTCTGCCCTCTTTGTAAAGGAACGGGGAAGGTCAAGCTAAAAGAGAATGGAGAAAGGGAGATTCCTTGTCCCAGATGCGAGGGGAGGAGGTTCATCTAGTGTCTGTTGTCATAACGCGTGAAGAAGCCGACAAATATAAGCGGGAAAGGGAGCTGGAAAGGGAGGAGAAAGCGCGGGAATGGAGAACGGAAATCTACAAGATGCTTGCTTCATTAGTTATTAACGTATTCGTGATTCTCGTTCTAGTTTTGGGTGCCTTAAACACGACTGCGGAGCTTTCTTCACGTTTCATGAGTTTGCTCGAGATAGTAATCGGTGCGATATTCGGGGTAACTGCCACCCAAATAGCGAAAGAATGACTTGCCAAGTACCTACGTGCGCTCCTTTATTTTTCCAATTCTTACCTTCTCTGGACTGATCTTTCCAAAGAAAACTAGAATCCCTCGATTAGCCGTTTGTTTAAAGTGAGGACCTACAGCGACAGCTGAAGCTAAAAAGTGTTCACGCCAGGGGTCCCAGAAATCAGCCGCCCTCTAGACGTTTCCAGGTTTAGGATAAGCACTTACTTCAAGGAGAATAGCGAGCTGAAAGCATTCAGCCATATACTCCGCCGTTTTTGCGGATGAACATAAACTCATATCAGTTACCTTCGGAATAGTGTTGCAACAAGCTTTTTAATGCAAAGTTTTATTAATGTTGTGTAAAAAATTACACAGAATTGAAAATGTATACATAGAGGGAAGGCGAATGAGCAAAATAAGTTATTTCAGCGCGAAGGGTGTGGCTCTACTTGCTTGCTTAACTGCCGCTTATGTAGCTGTTGCCTTGGTGGTTCCTGGGGTTCCGGTCATCGGTGCCCCCGGCGCCAAGATTGCGCTTTCGGCGATGCTCGCTCCGGTATATGGGTTCATGTTTGGTCCGTACTTTGGGGCTCTTGCTGTCTTGTTTGCGAACTTCGTGGCATGGGTAATTCCTCCAGCTTATCCATTCGATCTATTCCTTATAGCAAGTCCGGTTCTCTCAGCGTTTACTGCTGGGGCACTGACTAAAAAGAGTAGAGGGTGGGTTTTAGGAGCAACTCCATTAGCTGTTCTCATCTTGGCGTGGTATGGCACTTGGGTTGGGCAAGCAGTGCCCTACATTCCTTTGCTTCATTTCGCAGCATTGGCTGTTGTCTTGTTCCTTCGAAATAGGTTAGCAGACTGGTTTTGGAATGGCAGAAAATGGCTAGGAATAACTATTCCCTTGTGCAGTTACGTCGGCTTCATGGCTGATCACATGTTTGGAAGCCTTGCTTTTATCGGGCTAGCACCACTACTGTTCCCGAAGGCGGTTCCTGCGTTGCCGATGCTTTTCATAGGAGCTTTCCCCGTGACTATTGCCGAAAGGATTTTCATGACTGTGGTTGCTTCTGTTATAAGTCCTGGAGTTATTCTCGCGTTAAGAGCAAGGCAGTATGTCCTTCGTGCAGAAAGCTAGACTGGGAGCAGCAATGAAGGCTCGGGAAGGCGATGTCATAGAGTCCTTCGACGGGCTCTTTTTTGATGTAAAGGGGCTGGTGCATCCTCCAGAAAGGGTCGTTTCTTTCATTCGCTTTATCCCAGACCCGAAAGGAGACAGAAAAAGAGAAGGAGCTACTTACCGCAAGGTCTATCCGCTTCAGGAGCGATACGAGCTACTTCTGGAGAAGTTTCCACAGTATTTGGTTTATGACCAAGTTTTCAACGAGCGACTCTGCGAAGTTCCAATTGAAGCAATAAAGCGCCATTATAAACCAGTCGACCACTTGCGAAAACTTCGCCACCAAGACACGTTGGATGAGTTAGAAAGTCAGGCTTTGCAGTTTGTTAAACTATTGAGTAAGACAGCAGAAGTTTCGTGGAGCAAGCTGGGCGTCTCGGGCTCTATTCTAGTGAAGCTTCACACGCTGGCTTCAGACATTGACCTGGTTGTGTACGGGTCTAAAAACTGTTACAAAGTTCATTCAGCGTTAAAATCCTTATTACAAGAGAAGGAAAGCTGGGTTAGACCATACCGCCTCGATGAGTTGGGGAAGTTGTTCGACTTTCGTTCGAAAGATACGGTCACGTCGTTCGAAGACTTTGTTCGAACTGAGTCGCGAAAGGTCTTGCAGGGTAAGTTCATGAATAGAGACTACTTCCTTCGATTCGTGAAGGACTGGAACGAAGTCGAGGAACGTTATGGCATGATTCACTACAAACCCGAGGGCTACACGAAGATTAGGGCTAGGGTAGTGGACAACTCTGAAGGAATTTTCACTCCATGCCGCTACAAGATTGACTGCGTGGAAGTTCTTGAGGGAGTTCCTGTTACGTCAATCGAGGAGATCGTGTCTTTTCGTGGACGGTTTTGTGAGCAAGCCAAGAACGACGAGACCGTGGTTGCGCAAGGTAAAGTTGAACGGGTGCAAAAGGAAGGAGAACATGAATACTACCGACTGCTTTTAGGAAACAAGGCTTCGGACCACATGGTTCTAGCGTAGAATAGGCGATTAAACTTAAAAGGTAGTTAAACATATTTTTCGGCTATAGGTGGTACGTCTTGTCTCAGCCAGTTACGTTACGGGACGTTTATGAGGCTCGAAGAATTGTAAGCAGGTATTTTCCTCGAACACCTCTCATTAGGTCTTCTGCCCTTTGTAAGCAGCTGGGTTTTGAAGCCTACGTGAAGTGTGAGAACCTTCAACCCACGGGTTCCTTCAAAGTGAGAGGGGGCTTAAACCTTGTTTCGAGGCTTTCGGAGGAGGAGAGGCTGAAGGGAGTTATCACGGCTTCGAGTGGAAACCATGGCCAGTCCATATCCTACTCTGCCTCCATTTTTGGCGTGAAAGCGGTTGTTGGTGTGCCTAAGTCTTGCAACCCGCTCAAGGTTGAAACTATGAAGGACCTTGGAGCCGTTGTCGAGTTTCGCGGCTCGGACTTTGATGAAGCGAGGCTTTGGGTGGAGGAGGAAGCCAAACGGAAGGGTTACCGGTATATTCACTCCGCCAACGAGCCTCTGTTGGTCGCTGGAGTTGGCACCCTCTATCTTGAGATCATGGAGGACCTTCCCGATGTTGAAGTCATAATCGTTCCCATCGGTGGTGGCACTGGAGCCACGGCAGCGTGTATTGTGGCGAAGTCCATCAACCCTACGGTGAAAGTTTTCGGGGTTCAAGCTGAGAAGGCTCCAGCTGTCTACCTATCTTGGAAGAACAAGAAGATGGTGGAAACTAAGTCGGCGGAAACCTTCGCCGAGGGGCTAGCTACGAGGGTTCCGTTTCATCTCACCCTCGGTATCATGAACCAGCTGATTGACGACATCGTTCTTGTGAGTGAGGAGGAGATGAAAAGGGCGATTCTTATGTTGCTTGAGACAACTCATCAGTTGGCTGAGGGAGCGGGAGTAGCCTCCACAGCAGCCGCGTTCAAGCTGAGAGACAAGCTTCAAGGGAAGAAGGTAGCCCTCGTCTTAACTGGAGGAAACCTAACCCTCCAAACCCTCCAAAGCATCTTTAAGGATTTAGATATTTCCTAAACATATCTTCCACGTTGTTCCCTTGTAAGCGGCTCCATGTGCCTGAGCCGCATCCTCAATTATTGTCAAATATCTTTATGATTCCCATATAAAACCTTGAAAAAACCAGCATCTTAAGAGAGGTCAGCGTCCAATTTGAAGCGGATTTTTTGGGGGAGCATCGAAGTAATTTAATTAAAGATAGCCTAGACTATATGGATGCCGGAGCGCGACAACCTTTGGAACGCGAAGTTCTTATCCAAGCTGGAGACCTCACCAAGAAATTTGGTGACCTTGTGGCAGTGGATAGTATAGACTTCCAAGTCTTTAAGGGGGAATGCTTCGGGTTCCTCGGACCAAACGGCGCTGGGAAAACCACAATCATGAAGATGGTTCACTGCGTGTTGCCGTTGACCGCTGGTAGGCTAACGGTTGCAGGCATGGACGTGGCTAAGCAGGCGAGAGAGATAAAGAAAATGATTGGTGTGACTCCGCAAGAAGACAACCTTGACCCAGACTTCACGGTTTTCCACAACCTAATAGTTTATGCCAGCTACTTTGACATTCCTAAAGTGGAAGCTCACAAACGGGCTGAAGAACTGCTGAGATTCGTGCAACTAGAAGAGAAACGGAACGTCATAATTGATCAGTTGTCTTCAGGAATGAAGCGAAGACTTATTCTGGCTAGAGCGTTAATAAACGAGCCCCAAATACTGATACTGGACGAACCGACGACGGGTCTTGACCCTCAAGCACGCCATCTGATATGGGATAAAACCCGTAGTTTGCAGAAGCAAGGCGTAACCATAGTTTTGACCACGCATTACATGGAAGAAGCCGCCCAACTTTGTGATCGAACAGTGATCATGGACTATGGAAAAATAATCGAGGAAGGCAGACCCAGCGATCTAATCAAGAAACATGTGGGCGAAGAGGTTTTAGAAGTGGCTTATGATGAAGAGGTCTTGAAATTCCTCAGAAACGCTTTCCCAGATGCCAGGCTAGAAGTCGTAAGTGACAGAATTCAGGTTTTCACCAATCAACCCAGGGGCGTGTTTGCTCAGATTCTTAATAAATTCAGTTTCAAGGCGGCTATGATAAGGGATGCTAACCTTGAGGATGTGTTCCTA
>Ga0315314_1002317_pt1 | contig 15852 bp, 18 predicted proteins | sample TDP9_MG_FD_203631 | JGI IMG/M metagenome (GOLD analysis project Ga0315314, IMG submission 203631) | Freshwater sediment microbial communities from Lake Towuti, South Sulawesi, Indonesia - TDP9 | ecosystem: Environmental > Aquatic > Freshwater > Lake > Sediment | place: Indonesia: South Sulawesi...
GTGCTTCCTCTCATTATATCATCAGGTCTCCATCTCTTAAGGCTTAGAAGGGCTGGATAGCAGAGTAATACATGCTCTCTTCTATAAGTAGCAATGAGAGGCTCTATCTTGCCATCTGGCCATAAAGGTGAGACAGCATCAAAATCATTTGCTTTATCTACCAATAGTTTGAGAACATCTTCCTTTACATAAGGAGTATCACATGGCAAGACCAATATCAGATCATTTTTGATTATTTTAGCACCAGTTACAATACCTACGAGAGGGCTATGCCCAAAGCCCTCCATATCTGCTATTATACTAAGATTAGGATAATTCTTAGAGAAGATATTTGAGTATGATTTTACTTGCTTTTCATTCCTCACTATTACAGCAACTTTATCAGAGACTTGATAAGCTGCATCGATAACCCTTTCTATCATTCTTTTACCATTTACAATTTCTAAGGCCTTATCTCTTTTAGTGTAGCCAGGCTTCTGAAAGCGTCTGCTCTCTCCACCAGATAGAATAGCAACACCTATGTTCATTAATTGCGCCTCTAAGCCTATTATTGCTTAACTTAGATTAAAAGTTGTAAGAATAAAGCAATTCTTTGGATATTTAACGTCTAATCATACGGCTATCATTGGTGGTCTTATGACAGCCATACCAACCATAATTTATACGCAACAACAGATCGACTTGATGAAGAAACAAATGGGATTGATATACGACTATCCTACCGTCTTACTAGTTGATGGTGATAATTATTTATGGTTCAATCCAGAAATAGGAAATGGATCAATCCAAATGATTATCTACGTCAACACGCCTCATAGTGGGTTTATCACAGTCAAATTAAAGGGAATAAATCTCAATTACAATGTTGTGAACACGACTTTTCCTTATAATAGACTATCTATGCAGGATGAAGAGATGATGATTCCAGTGAATCCGGGTGCTCAAAGGATTGACAAAGTAATCGTAATTGAAGGATATCTAAAGTTGCTACCGGAATATTATACGGAATATGGCGTGATAACTAATATGGCTTCTGGCTGGTTAAAGTTTGAAGTCCAATTTACTGACGTTCAAGCTAATCAAAATTATACTACCACGTTTTGGACTCAACTAGTCGCCTAAGTGATATCCTACTTAGCAATAATATTCATATATAGTTTTCTCTATAGAGTATGTGGAATGGCTAGTAAGGTGAAGCATTACCTAAACCTTAATGGGAAGTATCTGAAAGAGGCTGAGAAGTTGATAGAGAAAAAGGACTACGTTCAAGCATCAGAGAAGCTATGGGGTGCGTGTGCTGAGATAGTTAAAGCTGTTGCTGAAAAGAGAGGTAAGCGCTTAAGGACTCATAGTGATTTATGGGATTTTGTAAGAGAATTGGATATGGAGCATCCTGAATGGGGTTTAAGATATCTATTCCTTCAAGCCAGCGCTTTGCATTCAAACTTCTACGAAGATGAACTTCCAGGATGGGCTGTAGAGAGTGGGGCTGAGTCTATCAAAGCCTTCATCGAAAAGATGAAAAGTTTACTCTGACTCTCTCGAGTCTATAGCAGTTTCTTTCATAAAATCGGTTCTAGCCTCTCAAGCTCTTTAAATCTTCAAGTATTTTTAAGGTTGGCAACTCTTATTTCATATCGATCAATTATATGTATCTCCCAAACCCTCCCCCTACATCTATAGATGCACCAGTTATGTAGCTACTCCTCTCAGATGCCAAGAATACTACAACATTGGCAACTTCCTCAGGCTCTCCCCATCGCCCTAATGGTATGTAATCTATGAACTTTTGCATGAATTGCTCAAAAGTCAATTCTTTACCTCTTTTCTTATGAATGTTTATCCATTGGGGAGTCTTAACGAATCCAATATTCACGCTATTCACAAGTATATTGTATTTGGCTAATTCATCAGATAATGCTTTTGTGAATGCTAAGCAAGAGCCTCTATTCGTAGTAGTTGCCATGAATCCTGGTAAAGATTGTCTGCCAATTATTGCGTTTATGTTTATTATCCTTCCCCATCTTTGCTTCTTCATACATGGTATAGCCTCTCTAGAGCATCTAATCATGCTGAAGAGCTTAACTTTAATATCGTTCATCCAATCCTCATCGCTCAATTCATCAAAAGTGCCAGGCTGAGCCCTTCCAGCATTATTAACAAGTATATCGATTCTACCAAACCTTTCAATGATTAATTCAAAGAAATTTTTAACATCCTCATGCTCTGTAATGTCTGCAACCTTCCAAAATACTTCTACTCCTGTCTTTAATTCTATCTCATTTGCAGTTTCCTTTAATCCATCTTCTCCTCTTGCACATATAGCAAGCTTTACACCCTCTTGTGCTAATCCTATAGCAATTGCCTTTCCTATGCCTTTGCTTGCTCCAGTGACTACAGCAACCTTCCCACGAAGACCTAATTCCATATCTTTTAATAATCCACAAAGGTTTAAATGAGTTTTCAAAAATTTATCTCAATAGGAACAATCATGAATAAAGAGAGCATAGAAGAGAGACTTGCAAAGAAAGCAAAAGAGAGGGAGAAGGCTAAAAAGAGGAAGAGAGGACCTTATAGAAAGTCAGCACCCATCCCTAAGCCAAAGCCAAAAAAAGCATCTTAGTATTTTTAACTTTACTTTACTTTTCTCTTGCCTGGCTCAGTCATAGCATAAGGATCAAGTATTTTATCAACAATATCTCTAGGAAGCAATTTTTTCTCTAATACAACCTCTCTTATGGTCTTTCCAGTGGCTATAGCCTCTTGAACTACTTTTGCAGTAGCATCAAATCCAATGTATGGGTTTAGCGCTAATGCTAATCCTGGGCTACGCTCTACCATTTCTCTACATCTCTTTTCATTAGCAGTAATCCCTAATACAAGCCTTTCAGTAAACACATGAATAGAATTCTTCAATATGTGCAAAGATTGTATCAAATTGAAAGCAATGACAGGCATCATTACATTAAGCTCTAATTGCCCTGCTTGTGAAGCAAGAGTTATAGTCAAATCATTCCCTATGACCTGAAAGGCTACCATGTCCATAGCCTCTGCAATTACTGGATTAACTTTACCAGGCATTATGGATGATCCAGGCTGGACTGCAGGCAGATTTATCTCACCCAATCCAGTAACAGGACCAGAGCTCATAAGCCTAACGTCATTAGCAATTTTAATCGTATCTGCTGCTAATGTTTTAAGGACATTCGACAATTCTACAAAATCGCTCATAGATTGAGTTACTGCTATCAAGTTCTTGGCGCTACGAAGGTTGAAACCAGTGTAAACTCTTAATTTCTCTACAACCAATTTAACATACTCAAGACTTGCGTTCAAGCCTGTACCAACTGCTGTTGCTCCTATATTCAAATCTTCTAAAGCAATAGATGCCCTCTCTATCCTCCTAATGTTATCAGCAATTATAGAAGCGTATGCATCAAAAACTTGACCTAAACGAATAGGTGCAGCATCCTCGAGATGAGTCCTTCCTGGCTTGATAATTTTATCGGACTCTATGGCTTTCTTCTTGAAAGCTTCCTCAAGATTTTTCATCTCAAGAATCAATTTTTGAATTAAAGAGAGGCAAACAATGCGCATTATAGTAGGAAATACATCATTAGTAGATTGAGCCATATTAACATGATCGTTAGGATGGACTATGCTATAATCCCCTTTTTTACCGTCTAATAGCTCTATAGCTCTATTGGCAAGAACCTCATTAGCATTCATATTGTGGGACGTTCCAGCTCCTGCTTGGAATACATCTACCAAGAATTGATCATGCCATTTACCATCTATGATCTCATCAGCAGCATTAATAATAGCTTTTGCAATCCTAGCATCTAAGTCTCCTATCATCATATTCGCTTCAGCACAAGCCTTCTTTACAATGGCAGTTGCTTTTATGAACTCTGGATGAGCTCTTATCCCGCTTATGGGAAAATTCTCTATTGCTCTTAAAGTTTGAATACCGTAGTAGGCATCCTCTTGTATCTCCTTTTCGCCAAGATAATCCTTCTCTATCCTCTTCTTATTCATGCATAAAGATCGAAACTATGTTGCGTTTAACCTTTTAGAACATAAGAAAGAACCTTATGAGACAAATCAAGTTTGCTCAAATCTATCTCCAACAAAGTTCCTTTGCCTGCTTTCTCAAAGCCTAATCTATAATCTAATAGCAACTCATCCAACTTAGTGCATCTTTCAACTGCAGATGAGTCTTTGTTTGCAGGGAAGTCAAAGGCTTTAAATATAGTTGGGGCTATCAGCTTAGCCGATGCAAGCATTGCCCAGCACACATCTCTAATCTCCCACTGAGCTGCACTATCACATCTCTGGCTGAAGATATGCCTAAACTCTCTTGGATTTGCCGTTACGGTTATATTCGTTTTACATGCAGATGGTACTATGAACCTAGCATCTTCTTTATGAAGACCTTTTTCTGAATAGGCTTTATAAATTTGCTCGCTAATAGTCATGAGGTCATCATAACTAAGCTCGATTTTAGAACCATTCACTTCAACTTGAACCTTCTCATCTTTTATAGATGGAGGCTTAACAAACCAATCATCTTTTCCTATCCTTACATGCCTTTGGCTCTGCTGAGAGAAAGAAGCAATTCTATGCCTAACCAATTGATGAGTAAAAACTCTAGAGACATTTTCTAAGCTATAAGTCAAAGAACCATGCTCCATTACATCATGATGCCCTAGCTGAAGAGCCTTCTCAAGCATCCTTTTTACATCAGCATCGCTCAATAGATCTTTTCTAAGATAAAGCTCAGATGCCGAATATTCAGAGTAGCAAGACCTCATGGCTGAAGCGCATACCCTCTCAAGATCAGGTGTATATGAAATGAGAATTACTCTTGTTTCCATATTATTACTACCAACTCTAGCATTAATAAAAGAATTTAGACTTAAATCTTAACTCTAGTTTATGAGTTACAAAAATTCATTGTTGTGACCAAGCTATAGGTAGCCTTGCGCTCGTTTTCTTGACTAGCTTTTCTATGCTCAATCTCAAAGCTCTTGTAATTTCTGTAAATGCCGGGTTTGAATAATCCTCAAGCTTCCCTTGATCTGATAGTGTAGAAATTTTAGGGTCTACAGGAATTTTGCCAAGAAATTGTATCCCAACATCTTTTGCAACTTCAAATCCTTTTGAAGGTCCATAAAGCTCTACTTTCTCCCCACATTTAGGGCACTCTATATTACTCATGTTTTCTATAAGGCCAAGAATAGGGATGTTCATATGCCTAGCCATGTTCATGGCTTTTTTAACAACCATCACTGCAAGGTCTTGAGGAGAAGATACCACTATTACTCCGTCAAGGGGAATAGACTGAAAGACAGTTAGAGGCGCATCACTCGTACCAGGAGGAAGGTCCACTAATAGATAATGAAGGTCTCCCCAGTCAACATCTTGATAAAGTTGCCTTATTGCACCACTGATGAGAGGCCCTCTCCATATTATTGGCGCTGTGGGATCATCGAGTATAAGGTTCATAGACATAACTTTTATTCCTAATTTCGTCAATATGGGGTTTATTCCTAACTCGCCCTTTGTAGGTCTCTCATTTAAGCCAAATATCTTCGCTATGCTTGAACCAGTTATATCCGCATCTAATATGCCAACTTCATGCCCCTGCCTTCTCAGCTCTATAGCAAGCATTCCAGTCACAAAGGATTTTCCTACCCCTCCCTTTCCAGATACAATCGCAATTACATTCCTTATACTACCTTTCTCGAGCTTTTCTATCATCGGAACTACCCTTTTTGCTCCTCTTTTTTGCTGAATACTCTTTGAAAGAGCATCCAACTCTTCTTTTGTCATCGAAGTCAATTCTACATCAACGGCTTGAACGCCTTTTATACTCATCAAAGCTTTCTCTACATCGCTCTTTATAGTATTGGCAAGGGGACAATTAGGCACTGTAAGCGCAATAGTGACATTGACTTTATTCTTATCTATCTCTATATTTCTTACCATGTTCAAATCTACTATATTGATGCCTATCTCTGGGTCTATCACTCTCTTTAATCTATCAATTATTATCTCTTTATCTAACATAATGTTAACCTGCTTTTTTCTAAACTTCTTTATGATCGAACCTCCTTTTTGCCTTCTTTTATACCCTCTGCTTTAGTTGATTTTATGCTCATCATTAATAACAATTGTTATAACGATTATTTAAGCCGATCTAAAAAGCAGATAGTATCGATGATTAAGAGCTCGATAAAGATATCAAAAAGTTTAATTGATTATTCTCTGAGATTATATTTCAGAGAATAGAACAACATTGACAACGGAAGTAAGAATAAACCCAGGTGCATGTCAATCAAACGTGCTTATTAAAGCAAAGAAAACTGGGTCAAAGGTTAAAATAAACATCGAGTCGGATTGCTCCAAGGTTATGAAACTTTCTGAAAAAATAAAAGAGATGGATAGACTTGATGTCATAAGAAGAATGTCTAACAATATTGTGTATAAAGCTGCTTCTGAAGCAAATATGCATTCGGCATGCCCTGTCCCTTGTGCCATACTCAAATCGTCGAAGCAGAGTTTGATTTAGCGTTAAAAAAGATGTTAAAATATTGTTTGTAAAAGAGCGAGAAAAGTCTTAACTCAATTGAATTAAAATAAACTGATGAACTCAATTCCATATTAACGTCTTTTAGCGATAAGATAAACCAATAATCCAACCATGATTAGGCTGACGATAGCTACTAGAAAGAGAATTTTTATGTCCAATTTTTGAGGATTTACTTTAAAATATGCAGTCTGACTTGTAGCCCCTTCATAACTCGCTTTGACTGACCAATCCCCAGCGACGGTTGGGCTGAAAGTATAACTATATGACCCTGTAGAGGTTGAATTTGCAATGTAGGTTAAAACTCTCCCATCAGGTTGAATAAAGGTCAGCGTTACTTGTACTGCATTAGAAGGAGAAGGTATTATCAAGCCACTAACTTCAAGTGAAGAGCCTAAAGTTAAAGTTAGTGTAGATAGGTTTATAGTAATTTCAGATTCTGTCTGAGCTGATTCAGCGACTTTATAGGCAGTGTAGAGTATTCGTGTCAAGTTTCCAACAGCAGCCTTAATATGGGAAAGAGTCTGTTGGTAGAGTTGCTGCGTATAACCCCTAGCCCCTAAGTATTTCAATTCAGAATTATAGTTGTTAACATAATCTGTAAGCATTTGAGCATAAGTTGAGCCTACTAAAACGTTCTCTCCAATAGGAGCATCGTAATACAGTACAGTTGTGCCATTATAACTATTCACCCATTCTGCGAGCTGAATAGTAATATCTTTTGGGCTTGTTACAATAGTGCTAACCTCAAAATCATAAGATTCTAGGTCAGATATGAGTTGATCAAGAAAGGCCTTGTCTATCTGCCTCGATTCATAATTGTTATGATAAGTGCCAGAGCCTATGAGAACATTTGTATGATCTTGCTTTGTGTAATCTGTATGCCCAAATTGAGTTAAATCAGAAAAGTAATGAGTTAGCAATCCAGCTGCATAGGCAGCTTTATGCTCATCTTCAGACCTTGTAGGTCTACCATTTTTTATCCAATTTGTTAAGTTTCCTACAATCCAATTATAGAGTTGCTGTACTCTATCAGGTGCTCCTCTCTCATCATGAGTTCCATAAGGATGAACATAATACATATGGTTACTCCAATCCCTAAAATATGAGTCGGGGTCATCTGTATAACCAAGCCAATTGTCTGAGCTCCTGTTGAAAGAATATTCATAATCTCCCCATTTTTGACCGTTTGAGTCAAGGTAGAAGTCTGTAATCCACTGAGTCATAGTCTCGTTATGATTCCTTAGTTTCTGATAAGCGATATCCGCTATGGCATCATGAATGCCATAATAGGGATAATCGATGCTTGAGTAAGAGCCATTTCCCCAGCCATAAACTTCTAAGTTAGGCATCATGGCGAAAAGGATTAGAAAAATGCATAGTACTTTTGTCGTATTCTTCAGAAGTCTCATCCTAAATCTATAAGATAGCATAAAAATATATGGTTAACGAACCTTTATGAAGATGTTTAAAATGGATTAAAGCAAAGGAGAAGCGAATAAAATTGGGGGAGCATAGAGTCCTCGTATCTTTTTCTGAGAACATTGATGCCTCTTCTAAAAACCTTCTTGCTAGGCAGATATCTACATTTTTGAGATTTTCAGGGTTAAATTTCTCTAATAAAGAAATGAAGAAAAGTATTATTCTGATAGATGCAGAAGACTCTATCAAGGTGGCTGAAGCTCTATCAAAGATGCCAGGAGTGGATTATACTGCAGTAGTAGAAACTACATCATCGAATTATGAAGAAGTTGTTGAATCTATAGTAAGGGCTGGGATGAAGCTGATCTATCCTGATGAGACCTTCGCCATAAGGGTTGATATAAAAGGTTCTTTACCCTATCTCAGCAGAGACATAGAATTCGCAACTTGTGCAAGGATAATAGGAGAGCTAGGTGAAAAAAATGTGAGGCTAGACAAGAAGAACCCTTCAAAAGTAATCTATGCAAAGATAGAAGATGAGATAGCCTGCATGTTTTATTATAAATATGATGGAGCTGGGGGTATGCCTGTTGGATCACAGGGAAAAGCGTTATGCCTTTTATTAGGGGATAACAATAGTTCTGTTGCAAGCTGGATGATGGCTAGGCAAGGCATCTTTCCTTACCTTCTCTTTTTTGACACTAGACCTTATGTTGATCACTCTTATGTGAAAAGAGTAATCACTATAGCCACTCTCCTTAGGGAGTTCTTACCCATTAGAAGATACAATCTTATTGCTTTAAAGATAGGTTTCATCATAGAAAGTTTAAAACAAATCTGCTCTTCTGAAGTCTTGCCCTTTGTATTCAATAGAATGGTTATGAGAATTACATGCGCATATGCAGATAAAATTGGCATAAGCGCTATAGTTATTGGGGATAGCTTAGACAAAAGCAACCTTCAGACCCTTATAGATTATTTTGAGATATCTTCAAAATATAATAAGCAAATTTTATTTCCATTGATTGGGCTGAGCAAAAAAGAGATATTGGATTACTCAAAAAGGATTGGAATCTTTAAGTTCACAAAAGAAAGTGAGGGAGAATTGAAAATAATTTCAAGTAAACAAAATAGAAGAGCCATAATGGAGGCAGAGAGCAAGTTAGAAATAGATAGGCTTGTTGAAGAAGCCTTAAGTAAAGCTGTCTCAATAAATCTTAAGAATGGATTCGATGATTTACATAAAATTCTGAACGATTACTTTTCTCGAGAGCTTGAATAGTTCTTATAAAATTGTTATTATCTCGAAAAATAAAGATTCTCTCAATAGTATCTCATCAGAGCAGGATTAAAGATAGGCGAATGAGCATCTTGCAAAAAGTAGAAATTTCAAATCAAGGCTATCAAACAATTGCCTTTAATCAAGCTTATATGCTCTTTTAACTTTATATTACTATGCGAGCAATGAGGAGACTAGCCCTAGCGATAGATGAGCTAGATCTTGAGTTCTGAGCTCGCTTTCAAGCGCAAATGAGGTAATAAGTTCTAAAGCTCAAAAGAGAGTCTTCCTATACATTAAGCGACAAAATTGAAATCGTTCAAATGTTACTTTGAGATAGCAGGCAATCTTTTTGGATTTGGAAGCAAAGAGCAGGAAGCTGTGCGCAAAGGATGGGAGGACGTTGGGATAACCGTTAAGAAGAATCAAGGAAATAATGCCCAAAGATTCGGAATCTTATGAGTTTCTGTTTTCTCTTCCATTATCGAAGTATCTTACTGATCTCTGCCAGTATCTGCCTGCCCTTTTCGTCTAGTTTGGAAAACATATTTGAACTCTTCTGATAAAGTCTTATCGTGCAAGCCTGCTGTCTTGGCCACTTTGCCGAGATTATATACTTTCAAGTCTTCGATGGTCTGGGGTTTAGACATCACTTTTTCATGAGCATAAATCTTCTGTCAAAAGATTTAATTATCACTAAAAACAATCGAGTATGGAGTGTTACATTTGGATCCAAGAATAGAATTATCAATATCCAATCTTGGCTCTGCTCAAGTAATTGTCGTGTTGAAGCAGGATGTTGCCAGACGCAGTGGTAAAAAAGTGCCTTCAGAAGTAGCACAAAACCTTTCAGATAGTTTACCTAAGGCTTTTTCGGCCAAGTCATCTCTTGCAAAGAATGTGCCTCCTTTGCATTACTTTCCACTCCTAGGAGTTTGTATTGGTTATACTGACCGCAAGGGTGCGGAGGCCCTTGAGACCTCGAAAGCTGTAGAAAGCGTACTAAATGCAGAGCAACTATCTCTGATTAGACCTATAAAAGTTGCTGCTGCAAAGATTAAAGGTAAATTGACTTGGGGGCTTAGCATGTTAGGTGTTGAAAAGCTCTGGGAACAAGGTATCAAAGGCAAAGGTGTTCGCGTAGGTCATCTTGATACAGGAGTAGACGCTAAGCACAAGACTCTTAAAGGCCAAGTTAAGGGGTTCATGGAGTTCGATTACGCTGGTAACAGGGTTCCTAATTCCAAGCCGCACGACTCTGACTCTGAAGGCCATGGCACACACACAGCAGGTACAATTTGCGGCAAGTCTGTAAAGGGTTTAAATATCGGGGTGGCTCCCGCGGCCAAGCTTTATTCAGGGTTGGTCATAGAGGGCGGAGAAGTTCTTGTGAGAGTGCTTAACGGCATGGAATGGTGTTTGGAAGAAAAAATAAAGGTTTTGAGTATGTCTTTGGGATTTAGAGGTTACACCCCTTTCTTTCTAGATCTAACTAAAAGACTCCGAAGTAACGGGGTGCTACCTGTCTTTGCCATAGGTAATGAAGGTCCAGGTACTAGCCGTTCACCTGGCAATTACGCCGAAGCTCTCTCTGTGGGTGCAATCGACTCTGAAAAACAGGTTGCATACTTTTCCAGCTCTATAACATTTAATAGACCTGTTGAACCCCAGCAACCCAATGTTGTAGCGCCTGGAGTTGATGTGATTTCTGCTAAACCTGGAGGAGGCGTTCAGTCTATGGACGGTACTTCAATGGCTACGCCGCATGTTGCAGGCGTTGCGGCACTGCTCTTCCAGGCGAAACCTGATGCTTCTATCGAGCAAGTTGAAGAAGCCATTCAGACTACATGCGAGCCTCTCACAGGAATCCCTCAAGAGCGTTATGGCTTCGGACTTGCAAATCCACAAAAGGCTCTGGATAAGTTAATTGGCAGTAGATAGTAAAGCAGATTTGGAACCATGGTTAAGAATATAGACCCAGAGTTACTCGGTAGAATTAAGGCGGCTGGTAAGAAAGGGCAAGTAAAAGCAGTTATTATGCTTTCTCAAACCCCAGAAAAAGCTACAGTAACTACTCAAGGGGGAAAAGGGCTAGCTGCTCTTGAGAATGCTATAAAGGAGGTTAATGAAAAGCCTAGTTATGTACAGTACTTGCCTAAGCTTGGCGTTATAATCCTTAAGGGTAGTGGCAGACTTATAAGCCGGGTTCTAGATGAACCTGATGTTGTATCAGCAACTATCCCTGAAGCAGAATTTACTAAAGAAAAGATCTGCTAATATCTTTATCATTATTTTGGAAAAAGCTCTTGATTCCAAACCCAGCACTTGAGTGTTGAGCTCGCTTTCAAGCTTTTTTCATCATTTTGTTATCCTAGCATCAATATAAACAATGTAGTTTTGTATTCGAGTAGGTCATAGCTATAATGAATAGAAATAAGGATTTGGCTATTACACTTTCTTAAAGTACACGGAAGAAAAGTTGAGAGTTTTTCCCGATCGATGATATTACAGAAAATGAATATTGCTTAAATTTCTATCTCGTAGTACCACCGTTAGAGGTTTGAAGATGCCTCGGGCCAAGATTACGGTAAGCCTTCCGATAGATGTTATTGAGTGGCTTAATGCGAAGGTGAAGGATGGAACCTTTCCAAACGTCAGTGCTGGTGTAGAGCGTTGCATCAAAAAAACTAGGGAAAGGAATTACCATGATTGAAACCAAAGGTGTAAGCGATAAAGTAGCTCAAAGGAATTTAGATATGGTTCTGAAGAGGCTTTCAGAAAAAGAATCTGAACCTAAGGATGCTATGAACAAGATAAAGAGGTTTCTCTCCCGCACTGTAGAAAGGGCAAAGAGGCAGAATGTATGGAGGAGGTTCAGCAGCCTTGGAAGAAACTTCATAGGCTTGTGCATATCTCTTCCGATAAGGTTCAGGGGGGAAACCTTACTAAGAGCACTGGTCAAGACTCTAAAGGAGCTAATGCTTCTATTGAATCCTATGTACAGGTTCTGGTTTAGGGGAAGAGATTTTGCATATAAAATGTGTGAAGTAGCATACAATTTCGGAAATAAGGATGCCTTGAATTGGAGAAATGATAGGAACTTTATGATATACTGGGGGATGGTTTTGAGCAGTTGCCATATAGGAGGTGATAAATGCTGAGCAAGGATCAAGTGATTGGCGCCATAATTATGATTGTAAGTATATTGGGAATGATCATATATGGATGGCTCCTTTTCTTCATAGCTCCTCAGCTCGTATTGCAGGTTTCTGTCTTCATTGCAGTGGTAGCAATCTTAACGATATTGGCATGGATTGGTTGGACTATGTCTACTACTTCACCACCAACGTCTATAGAGGAGTTAACATCAATACAGCCAGAGGCTCCCACTACATCTGTAGCCGAAACACAAGACAAGCCTTCGAACTGATACTATATTGAAGCATGGAGAGTTGCCTTGAAAGCCATAATTTTGGCTGGTGGATTCGGTCTTCGCCTGCGCCCTCTTACTGATGACAGGCCAAAGGCCATGGTGCCAGTAAATGGCAGACCTATAGCAGAGATTCAGCTGTGTTGGTTGAAGCAGAATATAAAACTTGAGCAGGTCATCTTTGCATGTAGTCATAAATGGGAGAGGTTAAAGGAGTACTTCGGAAACGAATACGATGGTATTCCTATCGATTATGTGGTTGAAGAGCAGCCTCTCGGGACAGGTGGAGCAATCAAGAACGTGATTCACAGCATAGACATAGGGGACGAAGATGCATTGGTCATGAACGGTGATATCATAACTAACATGCCTCTATCGAGGATAATAGATTGGCACATCTCTGCTCAGACAATAGTAACAATGCTCGTAACATCATATAGATCGCCTTACGGCGTGGTGCATATCGATAAGCTAAGGATGGTTAGAAAGTTCGAGGAGAAGCCTGAGTTCCCCAATATTTGGATAAATGGAGGAATATACCTTATACAAGCAAAGAGGCTGATGCCCTTTCTGCCTGATAAGGGTGATATAGAGCTTGAAACCTTTCCTAAGCTCGTCACATATGGTGAAATAAGTGCCTATCCGTTCTATGGGATGTGGAGAGCAATCGATAGCATCAAGAATCTAAGAGAAGTTGAAGATGAATTGGCAAGCATCGAACTCAAAACCCTTTAGCCTAAATATGATCCTTAACATTCTTCCAAATCCGTAAGTAGGCTTATATATGAAAAATGTCTATTGTAAAAAGGCTAAATTGAGTCATAGTAAGAGCCTATTACTCCTACTTTCTACCTACGTTAGTTTAGCCCTATTTACAAGCTTGCTAGCAGTCAACCCAACCTTCTATGGGCTCTCAACCATACTCGGAACAACAGTACTTGGCACTACCGTTCTTGGAACGACGGTTTTAGGAACAACCGTCCTTGGGACTACTGTCATGGGCACAACCAGCTTGGTAGGAGTATATGGTGAAGTTTTATTCTCAGGCCAGTTGGCGATAAGCCTTCTTGCAATAGGGATACTCACTTACCTTGAGCTCTCTGACCCATCTTACGGTAAGACTAAAAGGTTGGTAGAGGAGTTAAGGAGGAGTTGGCTCCCACTCTCAGCAATACTCGTTATTCTATTCATGCTCATCGTAGCCTTTAGAATCTGGGCAATCATCGCCTAAATTAACAAACCTTAAAGGCAATCTTATATATTGGATTTCGATACTTTTCGTAGCTTTCCCAAAGATTTAGCCTTAAGTTCATCGCTTCTTATTATAGCTTCGATAGCCTCTTACTTTATATTACTTATTTTCTTCAACTACACTTACGAACTTCTTTTATCATCCAACATCATATTTGTAATTCTAGGCTTATCAATGCTGGCTTTGAGAGGATTTAGAGGAAATGCAATCTTTCGCCTACTTTACATAATCGCAATTCTCTCTTTATCTGAAGAAGTCTTGTTGAATAGTGCTTTTGCATGGTATGGTTTAGCATTGGCCTTTCTCGGGTTTGTATTATTGCCACTATCTGGAGCCATCTTTGAGAGCGAAGGTGAAGAGGCAAGGGTTGTGCTCGAGGTCTGTGGATTATTATTTGCTACTCGCATTGTATTCTCTCCCTTTCCCATAAACTTGCTTATGTCAGCATCAATCTTGCCAGCCATATACACTCTTGTAATGATGGGAATAGTATTCTATCTTTGGTTCAGGAGGATACCTTTAACTAGAGTAGGCTTTAAAAGAGGTTTGATTAGACTACCCTTTCAGATATTGGCAGGAATCTTTATAGGAGCAGTTTTAGGCTTGATGGAATATCCTATCTTAAGACCTCAGCCTGTTGATATAGGACCAAACATGCTTCATAATGCTCTATATCTTATAATAACGATGATGGTCTTTGTCGGCTTGACTGAGGAGCTCTTGTTCAGAGGTTTGCTTCAGAATCATATGCAAGGCTTTATGCCTAGATGGCAAGCTGTTCATTTAACATCACTGATATTCGCATTGTTCCACATAGGATGGCTAAACCCTCTTGAAGTTGTATTCGCCTATGGAGCTGGAGTAGTATTCGGATATATGCTCATCAAGACTGATAGCTTAATCGCTCCAACATTTGCACATGGATTCGGAAATATCATGCTTTATACACTCGCCCAAATCCTCTAGCACTACAAGCATCTTATTCGCTGAAGAATCTTGATCAGCCCAGATCAAGTTACTGTAGTCTTGCCAACATTGAATGAAGAGAAAGCTATAGAGATGGTTATCAAAGAGGTTAGAAGCGCTGGTTTTGAGAACGTACTGGTTGTAGATGGCTACTCATCAGATAGGACTGTTGATATTGCGAAGCAAAATGGCATCAAAGTGATGTTGCAACATGGTCGAGGCAAGGCCATGGCAATGGAGACGGCTGTAAATCATGTTGGGACGCCATATATGCTCGTTATGGACTGTGATTATACCTATGACCCTAAGGAAATTTGGTTATTGTTGAACCACGGTGAGCAATTCGATATGGTAATAGGTGCAAGAAGGAATTGTAGGAATAACATTCCCTCGATGAACAGGTTTGGGAACTGGGTCATAACTAAAGCATTCAACATTCTTTTAGGAAAAGGATTGTCAGATGTGTGCTCGGGCATGTACCTTCTTCGCACAGATATGGCAAAGAAGTTAGAGTTTAGTGCTGGAGGCTTTTCAGTGGAAGTTGAGATGGCTAGCCAATTGGCTATGGATGGCAGTGTAGCAGAGGTACCAGTATCTTATAGGAAAAGAGTGGGAAAGCAGAAATTATCAAGATGGAGAGATGGCTTAAAAATTCTCTTCAGCGTGTTGAACCTTGCAAGAAAGCATAATCCAGTCCTACTCTTCTCATCCGTAGCAGCCTTGACTAGCATCCCTGCCACGGCGATACTGCTCTGGGTCCTTTATGAAAACCTTGTAAATCACATCTGGCATAGCGGGTATGCACTCTTTGGTGTTATGCTTCTTTTATTAGCATCTCAAGGGCTAACTGTTGCTACCATCTCTGTCCTTATCAAGAGGATAGAGAGACACTTGATGAATGAAATGAAAGG
>Ga0315314_1002318_pt1 | contig 15848 bp, 14 predicted proteins | sample TDP9_MG_FD_203631 | JGI IMG/M metagenome (GOLD analysis project Ga0315314, IMG submission 203631) | Freshwater sediment microbial communities from Lake Towuti, South Sulawesi, Indonesia - TDP9 | ecosystem: Environmental > Aquatic > Freshwater > Lake > Sediment | place: Indonesia: South Sulawesi...
GAGGCCGTTGGCTCGCCCATCACAGTTAAACAGGCTGTGCAGATGGTAAAGAAAGGGGGTAGAGTTGTAATATTTGGCGTGGCGCCAGTCGAGTCTAGAGTCGATATAAGCCCGTTTGACACTTATTTCAGAGAGATAGAAATAGTTGGGTCGTATGCGATAACTCGAGAAGCATTCTGGAGATCAATTTCTATGTTGCGATCTGGTAGAATAAAGATAGAGCCCTTGATCACGGAGCGCTTTAAGCTGAGTGAGCTAGCGAAGGCCTTCAATCTAATGGAGAAGAAGGAGGGCCTCAAGAAGCTAATATATCCATGATGTACTACTCCAATGTTGCGTGTCTTTTTTCCAACTCTCTTGCTTCTTGTCCTGTCCTAGCCAGTAATTCAACTGTCAGAGCGACTATGAATGCAAGAGCGTTGACTTCGAAAAGCATGCCAGAGGAAAATCTCTCACCGAGGCCGGCTAGGTTTGGGTACCCCTCGTCTCCTGCTGCAAGCTCAACCGCACTGTCCGCCAGTTTTGCCAAAGAGGAGTTGACATTAGAAGTGATCGCGATAATTCTGCCGCCAAGCTGCTTCGCCTGCTGCGCGAATGAGATGGTGGACACCGTTTCCCCTGTGTGAGATATCGCTATCAAGACATCTTTCCTTGTGAACGGTCTCGCTGTTTGGTCTCCCACAATGCCAGCGCCAAACCCTAACTGGATTAGACGCATGGCAAGAAATCTCGAGATGAGTCCTGAGCCGCCAGCACCTGTAACGAAAACTGATCTGCTGGCCATAAGCAGTTGAATCGCAATGTCAACTTGTTCATGTGGGATTTTGGCTCGCTGCTCTTTCAACATTTTCGCGATTTCATCTATAGCCAGCTCTATTCTTTCTGACAAACAGATCCCTCCGATCTTTCCGTACTAAAGAGATATATTCTCATATAAACCGAACGTGGGCACCTCGACACGTGAGACATGATGGGCATTTTGGAAAAGCACTTGTACTACTAAATTCCATCTACAAATTGTGGGTCGATGATTATGGTTGCACGATTCAGATACTTCGCCGGTTTGGAGCAACATTCTCCCTCTACCTTACTTGACATGGCTGTTTTGGCTGAACAAGCAGGATTTGATGGCATAGCATGTAGTGATCACTTTCATCCTTGGGTGCACACAAACGCGCAAGCTGGATTTGCTTGGACTTGGGTTGCCGCTGCAGCAGAGAGAACGAAGCGTGTGAAGGTGGGAACCGGAGTTACGGCGCCCCTTTTTAGGTACAATCCTGCGATAGTTGCACAAGCCTTCGCCACTCTAGGGGTAATGTATCCCGATCGTATCTTCCTCGGTTTGGGAAGTGGGGAACCTTTGAATGAGATTCCTTTGGGCTACCGGTGGCCTTCACGTAGGGAAAGGATTGAACGTTTGGAGGAGGCAATGATAATTATCAAACGGCTTTGGACGGAGCAGTTCGTAAGCTTCAAAGGAAGATACTACTCTTTGAGGAAAGCTAACCTTTACACGAAGCCTGAAAAGTCTATCCCACTCCATATGGCTGCTCATGATTCAGCGGTAGTAGAGCTAGCTGGAAAGTACGCTGATGGCGTGCTCTGTCAATTCGCATCACCCGAACACTGCAAGAGTGTTGTGTTTCCTGCTTTGGCGAAAGGCGCGAAGACCGCGGGGCGAAATCTGAATCGAATAGAGAAAGCGATTCACATCATCGTTTCATATCACGAAGACTATGACTCTGCTCTTACTGCATGTCACCATTGGGCAGGGGTTACACTACCTGTATTTTACAAGTACGGCGTTTCTGATCCAAGGGAGATAGAGCTTCACGGGAAGATGGTTGCAAGAGAAGAGCTTGCGAAGAAGTGGGTAATCTCTACAGATCCAGAAGAACATTTGAGGAGAATTCGTGAGTATCTGAAAATAGGCATCACTGATATTCAAGTTCATAATATCAGTCCTGACGAGAGAAGATTCATCAAGGTTTACGGAGAGAAAGTACTGCCTCATCTGAAAGAAGAGTTCAAAGAGTGATTTGAAATCAATTCTAAGTGACTGCAGAATCAACCTTAGATCCAGTCGCGATCATCTTTAATCGAGGCACGGATAACTACCCAGACACGACAGCTTGGTAAGGACTGGAAGATGCAAAAGAAGAGAGTTTTCGAGAGTCTCGACAGCCGTCCGTCCGGCGCTCGTTCAGTCATAGTAGTAAGAAACTAGGATTCCCATTTCGGATTCGGAATGATGTCGGCCTTCGCGTTTCTTTTCACTATCAAGTATTTGAATCCCTTTTCCTTAATGTGACCGTATGACCAGCCTGCGTCGGTCGTCGTTGTGCCAGTGTAGATTATCTTTTCGTTACCAATGTTTACCACGCGATGGCCAGTATATGGAGGAATGTAGCATAACGTCCCTCTTTCCATTGGAGAAAACATTACAGGAACCTTTTCGTCTTTATGTTGCAATATTAGCACTCCAAAACCAGTGAAAGTTGTGTATATACCAGGTCTTTCAATAGTGTCGTGAAAATGCCCCTTCGTCATGAAATACTCGTCTCCAACAGTGCCTGGAAGCAATTCGGTAACGACGTATGAGAGAGTGTCGAACTCGCATGGAGCGTACTTGTACATCATTAGATTAGGATCCAGTGCCCGATAGGCTCTTTCATCCTGAAAGTATCCTTCCATATCACGGATCTTTCTAATATTCAATTCAGTCGGGCTGTGAACATCTCCGCTTGGGATTTTGATGTACTCTATGTTCAATCTTCGAACCAGTTTCTTCTGATATGTCTCTTGGAATTTCTCGAGCAATCGATCGGAAACTCTCACTTCCATTTCTTTAGTAACAAATGAAAAACCGTATTCCTTCGAAGGTACCGCTCCACTTCTCATCAGCCTCTGCCGAAGCTCAACATCTTTATCCGCCATTCTTCAACACTCTCTGCGTTTGTATGTCGAGGTGAGAGATTCGACTTTGCCATGTTGTGTAAATGGATCTATCTCTTCTCTCATTTCAGGAGTGCATTTTAAGAAATCTCTTACGGATCGTTCAACGTCCCTCGATTGAGTAATGAATCTGCCTACGACAATTATGTCTGCGCCAGACTTGATTGCATCACGGGCTAAGTCAGGGGTTATTCCGCCAGCAACTGCGACGAGCAGTTTTCTATCTTTGAACGCGTTCTTTATCGCTTGAATCTGCTCCCAACGTAAGCTTCCGCCTCTTTTTTCGACATCTATCCCTCTATGCACGGCCACAACCTCTGGAAGCTCTTTCAGAGACTGGAGCTTTGCTATAGGATTCTCAACTCCCATCATATCGACTATCGCACATATCCGCAGCTTCCTTGTTTCATGTATGAAAGCGTCCAGAGTCTCCACAGGTGCCAGTCCAGAAGCAGTCACCCCATCCGCGGTTTCTTCAAAAGCAAGATCGACTTCAATCTTTCCAACATCTAGAGTCTTAAAGTCTGCGATCACAAACATATCTCGGTCCAATGATCTAAGCTCACCTATGACCTTAGCGCCATATTTCTTGATCAGCGGCGTACCTACTTCAAAAATGATTCGATCACTCCTCGGGACTTGACTGACTATCCTCTTCGTTCTTTCCAAGTCTGGAATGTCCAAAGCTATTTGGAGGTAAGGAGGTCTCCGCAATCGTGGTACTTTGAATCCCATAACTGGATATTTCGCTCCGTCCCTCTCATAAAGAATCTTCTTGAGGCCTGGATAGTTAATCATAGTTCTTCTACTTTATCTGTGGATTTGCCTAATCTACAAATATCTAATATAAAATTTTAGCAACAAGACTGCTGAGCTTTGTGTAGTTCCTATTATGCGAGATCAGTGGTCAGTAAACTTCATGTAAGCGATTTTGTATAAGCAGAGAATAATTCGCCTAGTAAAGGTGACAAAGTTGTCCTATCCAAGAAATGCAAGGCCGAAAGTTGGCTTCATTCCTCTTACCAATACGTTCTTCGCATTCGAGCTCGCTGAGGATGCGAGAGAAAAGGCGCTAGATGCTTTAGGAAGGCTCGATGTAGAACTTCTGGTTACGGCGGACAAAGCGATAAACAGTGTCCAAGAAGCTTTGACAGCCTGCAAGAAGTGCATAGAAGCTGATGTGGATCTTGCATTGGTCTTCTTTTGCAGTTGGTCAAATGAGGAGGTCCCGAACACCGTTGCGATGGAACTATCCAACTATCCTATAGTTTGTTGGTCGATCCCCAGCCCTCCGGAACTGATCTCGCCATGCGGGTTGATTACAGCCGCAAGCAACTTCAAACATCTAGGAAAGAAGTTCAGCTATGTCTTGGGCGGTACGAGCGACGCTAAGGTCATGAGTAGAATATACAAGCTGTCGAAGGCAGCATCCGTTGCCAAGAAGCTTAAAAGGGCTAGAATCGGAGTCGTCGGATACAACTGTCCTGGAATGATAGATGTCACGTTCAACGAGATTGAGATGAGAAGTTTAGGCCCGGAGGTTGTGCATCTAAGTTTAGCCGACCTCATAGATCGATCGGCTGCTATTGACGAAAAGAAAGCCCTTGAAGATGCGGAGAAACTGATCGCGAAGGTCGGCAAAGTGATTGAACCGACTAAGAGAGAAATAGTAGACGCAGTGAAGGTCTACTACGCGCTCAGAGGCATGGCTGAAGCCCATAGACTCGATGCTATTGCAGTAAGATGCTGGCCTGAGCTACGAGAGCAACGAAAGATGCTTCCCTGCTACGGTCTATCGAGACTCAGTGATGAGGGAATAATGGGTGTCGACGAAAGCGATGTGACGGGAGGGATAACCCAGCTGATAGCTTACTGGCTGACAGGCCTTCCCTCTTTTAACGGGGACCTAAGCGCGATATTCCCTGAAGAGAATACAATTCAATTGTGGCACTGCGGAGCGGCGTCGACAAAGTTGGCCTCAGGTTGGCGTGATATTCACATCCGTGATCATGCACAGGTCGGGGTAAGCGTTGAAGTAGAGTTTCCATTGAAGCCCGGAAGAGTCACGCTCGCTAAACTTACGCGACCCATAGCCGGGAAGTACAGTATGCTCATTGCGGGCGGCAATGCTTTGGAAGTTTCTCCGAGGATGCGAGGGAACCCAGCGAAAATTCGATTGGACGTTTCCGTTGAAAAGTTCGTAAGCGCAATGGTTGAAAATGGTATCGAACACCACGTAATTATGGCCTATGGCGATATAAGAGAAGAGCTTATGACGCTCTGCGATCTGGTTGACATTAAACCAGTCGTTCCCTAGTTGAAGCGTCTTCAGGTAGCTCACTTGGCTCCAAGTATATTGGCTAGACATGACCGGTTACTTGGTGTGTTTTAAATTCTAGTTATTCAAGACTTTACAAAGAAGGTGATCCTAACAATGGATGAGATCCTCGATAAAATCGCTTATGCACTCGCAAATCTAGAGAATTCAAGTAATCTTAGGAAATTTGTTAGCGAAGCCTTGAGAACGAAGATTCCAGTCCTTGAAATATTGGAAAAGGGCTTAAGAAAAGGCCTAAATGAAGTCGGCCGGAAATACGAGGCGGGAGAATACTTTCTATGTGAGCTTCTCTTCGGGGCGTCGATGATGGAGGACGCTATGAAGATTCTTGCTCCACGATTAAAGGCTGAAAAATTGGAAAAGAAGGGGCAGATTGTCTTAGGTACCGTTAGAGGAGACATTCACGACATTGGAAAAAATATCTTCAAGATGTTTGCGGAAGGAACTGGCTTCGAAGTCTATGATTTAGGCGTTGATGTCGATCCAGAGAATTTTGTCAGAATGGTCATGGAGAAAGAACCCGATGTGCTAGGTCTATCAGCTCTACTAACGACGACCACACCAGAAATGAAGATAGTTATTGAGGAACTTGAGAAGGCTGGAATAAGAGGTAGAGTAAGAGTTCTTCTCGGAGGAAATGCGGTTACAGCGGAATTTGGGAAAGAGATAGCCGCAGATGCGGTAGCACTTGATGCGGTTCAAGGCGTAAGCTTTTGTAGGGAGTGGCTTAGCAAATGAAAGAACACGAAGGCATGACACCGAGGGAAAGAATAAAGAACACCGCGGACTTCAAAAAAGTCGATGTCATACCTTGGTGTGAAAGTTTCTACGAAGACACGCTCGTCGAGTTCTTCTCTGAGGGATTGCCAGCGCATGAAATCACAAATATAGAGTGGGAAATGTCTCTTGACGGTCGTCTTCTGGCAAACTGGCCGAAATTCATGGGTTTCGACCCGCATTCCTATTTCAGGTGCATTAACTACATGGGCTGCGCAGTTCCAGTCGATATAGGGCCAATACCACGATTCAAACAGCGAAGGATAGGAGAGGACGTAAAATACGAAGAATATATTATGGAAACTGGCGCGCGTTCTCGCCGATTCAAGAAAGAAATGGGGAAGATAACTTGGTATACGATGCCTCAATTCCTTGAGTTTCCGGTAAAGGACAAGAAGAGTTGGGAGCAGTACAAGAAACGATTGAACCCTGAAGATCCTAGAAGGTATCCTAAAGACTGGGAAAAAGATGGTTACCTCCGGCTCTTCGACGAATATCAGAAGGGCCCTACGATGCTTGTGATTACTGGGTTCTATGGATTCGGAGCAGAGCTTATGGGGATTCCCAATTTCAACCTAGCCTTCTACAAGGATCCGGGACTCATAGAAGATATGGTCTCTCACTGGGAGTATTTTACAATCGAATCCATAAGAGAGGCTGTGGAGACGCTCAAAGATCGGATCGATATGGTCTTCTGGTGGGAGGATTTGGCTGAAAAGCATGGCCCAAACATTTCACCCAAACTGTATAAGGAGTTTCTGCTTCCGCACTGCAAGAGAGTTACAAAGTTTTTGAATAAGAACAAGATCTACCGAATTATGATGGATAGCGATGGAAACACTCGACCAATATTGGACTTGGTTATCGAAGCAGGGATCACGGGACATTGGCCTCTCGAAGTGAACTCAGGCATGGATGTGCGAACATTAAGGAAGCATTATGGAAAGAGGCTTTTCCTAGCGGGTAATCTTGACAAGAGGGAGATAGCGAAAGGCGGTGAAGCTATGCGGAAAGAAATAGACTCGAAGCTACCGTTGATGAAGGAGACTGGAGGATACATCGCTGGACTCGACCATCTTGTGCATGTAGAATTCACCCTCGAAAAATTCAAGGAATACGCTGATTACCTCAGGACCTCGTTACCCGTTTGATCAAGTCATCCAGATATTCCTTGCTCTTCAACGCGATCTGGTCGATACTCGGTCCCCAATGTTCAACGGACAGATGCCCCTTGTAGTCGATCTCATGAAGGGCCTTTAAGAACGACTCGAAACCGAATTCGCCTTCGCCCGGAACGAATCTTCTATCGGAGGCTGAGACGGTGTCCTCACAGTGTACGTGCAGAAGGTTCTCTCCGCACTTCTTAACGGCATCGACTGGGTTCTCCCTCTCCAAGAATATGTGCTGCGTATCCAACATAACCTTGACGCATTTCGAATTCAATTCCTTCATCATCTTCAGTGCGTGGTCCGTCCTTGTGACCAAGTCGACCCAGTATGAGTTTATGGGTTCAAGCGCGAGTTTCACACCGGTGTCCTCAGCTAATTCGATAGCGTCTTTCAGTCCTTGTTTAGACCACTCCCAAGCTTGCTCGTAAGAGGTCGGAAAAACGGTCCATCCTGGAACTACCACGACTACGCTCGCACCGAAGTCGGCTGCGAGCTGAACGCAGTCTCTGTAATACTTTGACGAATCCTTTCTTTCGTTCTCTATGCAGCTTGCTAGATTGAAGTTGTAAGAGGATGGGCATATGGCTGAAACCTCCAATCCGCAACTATTAATGTACGCCTTGAGTTCGTTCCTTCTCGTCTTGTCAAGATCTGGGGGCCATGCGTGAGGCCGCTTGGCACCGATCTCGATCCCGTCGTATCCTAGAGCGCCAATCCTTCTTGCAGCCTCTTCCAGCATGTACGATGGGACCCAAGGCAAGTATGATCCGTATCCAAAACTGTGAAAACTGAGCTTCATTTCGCTTCACGATCTGAACATAACCAATGTATCTATAAATAAATAACTAACCGACGAGTGGATCGATTCTACGACTTTTCAGTCGGAAACTGTGCTTTTGAAACTCTCAGTGGGCAATTCATATCAATTAACGAACTAGAAATTATCAGGGGGAAGGATCGATGGGAGCACGCCAGTACCTCTTGGCTCACGACATTGGAACAACTGGCGATAAGGCAACCTTGTTTACCATAGAGGGTCGTTTGGTCGCGAGCGCATTTGTGGAGTACCCGACTTTACAGCCTGAAATGACTTGGGCTGAGCAACGGCCGTCTGACTGGTGGAAAGCCTTTGTATCTGGGAATAAACTTCTGATCAAGAAATCGAGCGCCCCTCCAGATAATATTCTAGCAATGAGTTTTAGTGGGCAGTCAATGGGATGTCTTCCCGTTGATTCTCGAGGAAAACCGCTACGAAATAGTATAATATGGATGGATCAGAGAAGCATTGAGCAAAGCAACGAGACGAGAAAACGTATTGGAGAGAAAGGCTACTACAATCTGACGGGCATGCGTATCAGCCCAACATTTACTTTCCCCAAGATTCTTTGGCTCAGAGACAACCAGCCAGATATCTACACAAGGGCCCGCAAGTTCTTGCAAGCGAAGGATTACATTGTAATGAGACTGACTGGGGAGTTCGCTACGGATTACTCAGACGCATCGCTCGCAGGGATGCTTGACGTTCACAAGGGTTACTGGGCTCAGAGACTAGTAGATGAATTTGATCTTGAGAGCGAGAAGCTACCGACGATCCATCCTGCTGCTGACATTATTGGAGAGATCAATAGCAGAGTAGAAAAGGAGACAAATCTAGCAGTAGGGACTTCAGTTGTAATGGGCGGTGGAGACGGCCCCTGCGCCGCTGTCGGAGCGGGCGTTGTTAGACCGGGACGATGCTACAACTATCTAGGCGCTTCTTCTTGGATAGCTATGTCCAGTGAGAAGCCACTGATGGATCCAAAAATGAGGATCTTCAACCAATGGCACTTGGACCCGAGAAGGATATGTCCGACGGGCACTATGCAGGCGGCGGGCACTTCGTTGAGATGGTTGAAAGATCAGATTTGCCATGAGGAAGTTCAGAAGGCTAAATCGCTTGGTGTAAGCCCATACGTCGTAATGGATCGTGAAGCAGCGGAGATAGACCCAGGAGCGAAGAAGATCATTTTTCTTCCTTACCTGATGGGTGAGAGGTCGCCTTGGTGGAATCCGAATGCAAGAGGCGTGTTCTTTGGATTAGCTCTTGGACATAGACGAGAACATATGATAAGGGCAGTTCTTGAAGGAGTTGCTTTCAATCTGAAGATCATTCTCGACATCTTTAAAGAACTCGGCGCACGGCTGTCTGAGGTCAGATTGATCGGTGGGGGCGCGAAAGGAGAGGTTTGGAGGCAGATAATCGCTGATATCTACGGGAGAACCGTTCTCGTTCCGGAGCACTTGGAAGAAGCGAACTCGCTAGGTGCGGCGATCACAGCAGGGGTCGGCGCAAGAGTCTACAAAAGCTTTGATGTAGCTGAAAAGCTGGTGAAGATCGTAGGAAGGAATTACTCAAACGCTAAAACTCACAGGCGCTACGAGCGCCTATACAGCCTATTCAAGAAAGCATACTTAACCATTCGTCCTCTGTACGATGATCTCTCTATCCTAAATACATGAACGATTCTCCTTCAACCGGTCACCAGAAAGTCTTATTAGCCCTCAGCCTCAACATTAAGCTCGGGAAAATTGCTATGACAGAAGAAAAAGTTTCTAGACGTGGCTATATGAAGTACGTTGGTGGCATTGTCGTTGTTGCAGTGGTTGCGGCTGCCGGTTACGGTGTCTATGAAGCGACCAAGCCTGCTCCGACGACTCCCACTCCGACCCCCACGCCTACTCCAACCCCGACACCTACACCAACGCCTACTCCGACGCCGAAGAAGCCGTATGAGGGTGTGACTCTCAAACTGGTAACGCAGACAGGTCCCTTTATCGCTGGTCCGCAGTACGAGCATGGTCCTGAGTGGACAGCGCAGACAGGCGGAAAGATAGAGGTAATCGAGGTGCCTTATGCGGATCTGTATTCAAAGATTATGACTGCGCTAACGACTGGAACGAAGGCATATGACATTTTGGTTGCGCCTTCCTGGGCTACGCCTGACTTCTCGCCATACGTGGTCAACTTGGACGACAAGATCAAGCAACTAGTCGACTACGATGAGATCCTCTATCTGAAAAACACGTTTTGGGGAGGACACCAATACAATGTTCCGCTCGATGGAGATCACCACATGCTCTTCTATAACAAACTTGCATTGGAAAACCCTGATCACCAAGCAGCTTTCAAGAAGAAGTACGGCTACGATATCCCAGCTAAAGACGGTCTCTTGGAAATGATTACTTGGGAGGAATATCGAGATATTGCAGAGTTCTTCAACGGTTGGGACTGGGCTGGAGACGGAAGAAAGCATTACGGTGTACTCGAATGCTGTGCAAGAGGAACCCAAACGCCTTGGTGGTTCTGGGATAGAACCGTAGCGTACAACGTTCTGCCCGGAGGGCCTGATCAATATCACGGAGTGCTCTACTTCGATCCTGAAACAATGGACCCACTGGTTGACCAAGAGGGATTTGTCAAAGGCCTCACGAATTTCGTGGAAATAACAAAATACGGGCCTCTAGGGATGCTTAGCTTCTCAGTTGGTGAAGTCAGATCTGGATACCAGGTGGGGGACGCCGCGTTAGCCGTCGACTGGCCGGATATAGGACCTATGTCAATTGACAAGAAGCTCTCGAAAATCATTGGGCAGTGCGGCTTCGGCCAGGTTCCAGGGTCATCAACGGTCTGGGATAGACAGAACAAGAAGTGGATTGACGCTACATGGGGCACCAAGAAGGATCATGCAGGTAAGCCGGTAAATCATGTGCCGATACTCAACTTCGGAGGATGGTCCGGATTCGTTGCTAAGACCGCGGTTAACACGGACGCAGCCTTCGACTTCCTGAAGTTCATGAATAGCCCTGAGACGAGCATCAAAGACGTGGTGAGAGGTTCTACGGGATTCAACCCATATAGGAAGTCCCACTTCTCTAATTTGAAAGCATGGGTTGATGCAGGATATACTGAGGGCGACGCTAAATCCTACTTGGAAGCAATTCGGAGAAACATCAGTGATCCGAGAGTATTACCTGACCTGAAGATCCCGGGAGCAGCGAAGTACACAGAAGTCATCGACATATACACCACTAAGACGCTAGCCAAAGAGATTAAACCCAAGGACGCATGCAAGTCCATCTTCGATGAATGGCAGAAGATAACCGAGGACTTCGGCAGAGACAAACAGAAGAAAGCCTACCACGAGATGCTGGGTATCCCATAAAATTCCCTACCCTTTTTTTTTCTTTTTGAGAGTGGAGATGTTGAACCAGAGGTATGTGAAGTTCATTCTTCTTGGACCATGTATTCTGTATCTACTGGCAATTGGAATATTTCCTCTCATTTACTCTCTTTACCTATCGACTCAATGGATAGAGTTAACAGCCGGCCCGGAAACTAGATTTGTTGGTTTGGGAAATTTCATCAAGCTCTCTCAGGATGGAAGATTCTGGGATACGCTACGGAACACAGTCGTCTTCGTGCTGTCCGCTGTGGGACTGGAGTTCATCATAGGATTCGGTTTGGCTCTCATTCTAAATAGAGAGATGAAAGGGCAGCGGTTGTTTCGAGTGCTTTTCCTTATGCCAATGATGTCGACACCTGTCGCTGTCGGATATATGTTTCGAATGATATTGAACTCGGAATGGGGACCTATGAATCACTTCTTGAGCCTTGTCGGCATCCCACGGGTAGACTGGCTAGGTAATCCGGCAGGCAGTCTATTTTCGATTGTGCTAATAGATGTGTGGGAGTGGACGCCATTCATGTTTCTATCGCTTCTCGCAGGTCTACAGGCGCTCCCGGTAGATCCTTATGAAGCATCGATAATTGACGGAGCGTCCAGATGGCAGGTTTTCAAATACGTGACGTTGCCTTTGCTTTCTCCAGTGATAGTCGCCGCAAGTTTGCTTAGATCTATAGATGCCTTCAAGATATTCGATGTTATCTACGTGACGACCGCGGGTGGACCAGGTACTTCTTCAGAGACCGTAACAATGTACGCGCAGACGATCGGTATGAGATACTTGAGCCTTGGATATGCTTCCGCAGTCGCCTTTACGCTGTTGGTAGCGGTATTGCTGGTCTCAATGATTTTCATCAATAGGATGCGGAAGCAACAGAGATAGGTGGAGGAATCGCAATGCCCAAGTCTGTTAAACTATTAGACGTGTTGGCATGGATCGTTCTTCTAGTAGCCACTTTCGCGGTCCTGTTTCCTATCTGGTGGACTGTGACCACTTCCTTCAAGAACCCCAGAGATATCTCAACGTGGCCGCCGCCGTACGTCCCGTTTCTCAATTTTGAGCCGACTTTGGACGCTTGGAAGAGTATCTTCGGTGGTCCTGGTCAACTTTCAAGTGGAGGTCACGCAGGATCAATGATCTATCGGGTTGTTACAAACAGCTTGATCATAGCCGTGAGCAGTTCGGCTCTAGCTATTACGATCGGTTCTTTTGCGGCGTATAGCCTATCAAGATTTGAATTCAAGCGATGGAAGAATAATGACATAGCATTCTGGATTCTGTCAAATAGAATGTTTCCGCCAGTGGCAATGGTTATTCCCTTCTTTCTGATGTTCAAGGTGCTGAATATGCTCGATACTTTGCCTGCGGTAATAATTGCGCATACGGCTTTCAGCCTTCCATTCGTTGTATGGATGATGAGAGAGTTCTTCCTCGAACTGCCTAAAGAGATCGAGGAATCCGCTATGATCGACGGATGCTCCGTCTTCAGTGTTCTTCGAAGAATCGTCCTGCCCCTCGCCGCACCTTCACTAGCAGCGGTAGCCGTATTCTGCTTCATATTCTCTTGGAATGAACTGCTCTTCGCGCTCTTCCTAACATACAATCAGGCGCAAACATTGCCTATGCTCGTGGCTGGAGAGACCCACACAGGAGCACCACTATGGTGGTTGATCTCTGCGGTCGGGACGGTCGCGATAATTCCGCCAATACTGTTCGCTGTTCTGGTTCAAAAATACATTATCAGAGGGCTAACGCTGGGCGCTGTTAAAGGATAGATCTCTTCGTTCATAGCGAGTATTCGGGAACTCACGGTTTAACTATTACTTTCATGTAGCCCTTCGGTTTCTTGCCCATTATCTCGAAGCCTTGCAAGATTTTTTCCAAGGGTACAGTGTGACTAGTCAACTCCCTGACTCTCACAATTCCAGTCTGAATCGCTCGAACAGCTTTCTCCAGCGTATACGGGTTTAGAAAGGCACTTAATAGTGATATTTCACGATTGAGAAGAATATAAGGCGAAATTTGGACAAAGTCGCTTTCAGAACATCCTCCGAATATTACGGCCTTACCACCTTTGCAAACGCAGTCTATAGCCTGTTTGACAACGGATCCTTTCCCTACCGCCTCTATTGCGACATCGACGCCAACTCCATGAGTTTCATCAAGGATTCTCTTGACCGCATCTTCGCTTGTGGAGTTAATGACTATGTCGGCTCCCAGCAACTTGGCTTTTTCCAATCGTTCGTTTCTCGTTCCAATGTTGATAACGGGTTTCCCGCCAGATGCCTTTGCAAGCTGTACGAGTATCAAACCTACTGGGCCTGGCCCGAAAACTGCGACTGACTGCCCCGGCAATATTGAAGCAGTCTCTATGCAATGATAGGCGCAGGAGACTGGTTCCATGTAGGAGCCTTCTTCGTAGGTGACTTCCTCGGGAAGTCTTACGGCGACACTTGAGTGGACCTTACAGTATTCTGCGAAGCCTCCGTTCTGAGTTATCCCATAGGGCTTCATGTTCAGGCAGAGGTGGGGTTTTGCTCTTCTGCAGTAGATGCATTCGCCGCAGTTCTTGTTTGGGTTGACGGCCACACGGTCGCCTACCTTAATCGTCTTGACATTGGATCCTATTTCCGTTACAAGTCCAGAAAATTCATGGCCGAGTATGATCGGAGGAACTGCATAAGTGTATTCGCCTTTGAGCATGTGGAGATCAGTACCGCAGATACCGCAAGCTCCTACTTTGACTAACACTTCATCTTGGTTTTGAACTGGCTTCTCAACTTCTTCAATTCGTATGTCAGCTATTCCATACCATACAGCCGCCTTCATCCTCTTAGCCAAAAAACTATTCCTCCAATTATTCATTGAAGAAACGCAAATTCTATTTAAAATTTCAAAGCCAAGTGAGCCAATTCGATAAACGCTTATATGAAATTCGCAAAACGTATTTTCAAAGAGTGGTTTCGATGAAAGTCACGAGGTCGAGGTTGGCAAGGATGATCGATTACATACCATCCTATGAAAGGGGCTACGTAACCAAGGAAGATATCGTCAGAGCCTGTAATGAAACCAAACTTTACGGCTATGGCGTCCTATATGTTCTTTCAAACTTCTACATCCCACTTGCAGTCAGGATACTGGATGGAACAGAAGCAAAGGTTGGCGCAGCGGTTCTCCACCATTTTCACGCGTTCGAGGAACATTCATCTGAAGTTAAGGTATTCATGACAAAAGATGCTATTGAAAAAGGCGCTCGAGAAGTGGACATGCTGATGAATATAGGCGCTTTCAAGTCCGGTGACTATGCATCGACCGGAAAAGATATAGAATATGTTGTGAAGACAGCGAAATCAATGGGAGAGGTCATCGTAAAAGTCATTCTTGAGACAGGATTTTTGACCGATAAAGAGATAGTCGAGGCATGTCTCCTCGCCAAAAAAGCTGGCGCTGATTTCGTCAAGACCTCTACGGGAATAGGACCTTGCGGAGCAACCGTTCATCACGTTCGATTGATGAAAAGAACGGTTGGAAACAGTATGGGTGTTAAAGCCGCAGGCGGGATTCGAAATGCAGGCGAGGCTATTGCGATGATCGAGGCCGGGGCAGACAGAATAGGTGCTAGCCAAGCGAAGGCGATAGTTGATGGTCTAAGTTGATCGGGATCTTTATGTTTTGAACTAAGGTCTTAGAATGATTTTTACTACGTTTTGCTGTCTGCTCTCCAATAGTTTGAAAGCTTTTTCGAAATCTTCCAGAGGCATGATATGAGTTATGAGAGGTCTAACGTTAATTCTCCTAGATCGTATAAGTTCTATCGCTTCTTCCCAGACACCTGGACTTGAAAAGTTCCCTAGGACATGGAGATCCTTGAAGACGATCTTCTCGACATCTATCTGTGGCTTTAGACCGCCAGTAAGACCTACAATAACTATTCGCCCGCCAGGTTTCACCATATCTATTGCCTCAGTTAGTGACTGCGGACTTCCAGCGGTCGAAATGACTGCTGCGTCGACTCCGCGCTGATTAGTAGACTTCATGATGCTGCTTACAGGGTCATCTGTGTCAACATTGATTACTTGATCTGCCTCGAGTTTCTTGGCTATTTCCAAGCGGTATTTGCTTCTTTCTGTTCCTGTTACTGCAACAAAGCAGGCGCCAGCAGCTCTTGCTGCTTGTAATGCTAGAAGACCGATAGTGCCCGAACCCAATACCGCTATGCTTTCGCCCACAGACAGTTTAACCCTCTTGACCGCCCTTACACTAACAGAGGTGGGTTCAACAAGAGCAGCTTCCTCAAACGCTACATCTTCCGGAATCTTATGCAGCGCTCGAGATGACGGTGCGATGTACTCTGCGAAGGCACCTAGCAGCTTTCCTTTCTCCCA
>Ga0315314_1002319_pt1 | contig 15837 bp, 19 predicted proteins | sample TDP9_MG_FD_203631 | JGI IMG/M metagenome (GOLD analysis project Ga0315314, IMG submission 203631) | Freshwater sediment microbial communities from Lake Towuti, South Sulawesi, Indonesia - TDP9 | ecosystem: Environmental > Aquatic > Freshwater > Lake > Sediment | place: Indonesia: South Sulawesi...
AAGGGTGAGGCTGCTCGCCTATTAAAGGGGAACGTGAGCTGGGTTTAGACCGTCGTGAGACAGGTCGGTCTTTATCTGCTGGGAGTGCTGGTCGCCTGAAGGAAAAGGGTCCCCAGTACGAGAGGAACGGGACGTTGTAGCCTATAGTTTACCGGTTGTCCGATAGGGCACTTGCCGGGCAGCCACGCTGTCGCGAATAAGGGCTGAAGGCATCTAAGCTCGAAGTCGCTCCCGAAAAGAGGCGGCCATTCCATGACCCGAGACTTTGGCAACGAAGCCTTTTTCATGGACGAGGGCTCCCATAGAAGATGGGTTTAATGGAGCTGGGGTGTGCGCATTAAGGTCTTCGGATCGAGGTGTTTAGCCTGCAGCTTCCAATCGCCCAAGGTGTCGGGCTGAAAAAGACTGTTCGAGTGTCTGAACGATATTGTGAGACTTTAGGCTATTAGGATGCATGGTGTTTCAAGGAACTTTGGGGTTCTTCTCTCTAAAATGAAAAAGCAGGAAATTTTTGTCTTTTCATTATCAACTTCTGGACAGAACCTTTTTAGCTTTCTGTTTTTGGTTCAAACGTTGTTTTGGGGTTTGTTTGTTTTCAATTTTTTGATAGAAGTTGAAAAGCAATTTTTCAAAAGGTTTTCTTCTTTTTCTATCGGATTTTTAGTTTTGTTTTCTTTTCTGTTCGTCTTTTCTAAGATAGTTCTTTATGAGAACTATAGAATTGAATAATAGAATCTGGTTTCATAGCATCTTATATGTTACGAAACAAGTAGTTTTAGGTAAGAACCTACATGAGAAAAACGCGTTAAGATGAAGATGGACAAAATGAATGAGCAGTCATCATCTCATGCTGAACATGAATTTGAAAGTTCAGATCATCCTCCCAAAACTTCCTTGAAATGGGAAGAATTTGCCAAAGAGTTAAAAATGCAGTGGAGAAAGATGTGGCGCGAGAGAATTGACGACAAGGTGAGAGCTGAAGGTATCGCAAAGGAAGACTATCCTTTGCTTTTTCTGGAATGTGGAACGATTGTTATAGCTACGAGAAAATACAAGGCTCCAGATTTCTTTGAGATTTTAAAGCATCATGGCGAACTTTTGAAAGTTGAGAAAACTTTTGGGTATGTTAATCCTTTTGTCGGTGGATGGGGAAAATTCATCAGAAGTGCTTTGAGCAAGCAACAATACTTTACTAAGAGGAAGAGGCCAGAACCTCTCAAACCGAAAGGCAAGGAAACTTTGCAGAAGAAAAAAGATGGAAGAGGGTGGATACATCAGTTTTAACTGTTTCGTTTTGAATTTTTTATTTACTTACACATCTTAAAAAAACTTAAATACGCAGAACTACTCATGACTAACATAGTTTTTGCATTGGTGCAGGAAATGGAACGTACTCAAAGTGATCTAACTGACCTTCGAAGTGCTCCAGTTAGGAGCCGTACTGACATTATGGCCAACATTCTAAATGAGACACGCTTGACTCCTGTGGGTTCGAGGAAGACGCGGCTTATGTACAGATGCAACCTTAGTTTTACACAGCTCAAGATTTATTTGAAGCTTCTTGTTGATAAGGGATTTTTAAGGGCATCTCTGACAAGAGGGGGTAACGAGAAAGTTGAAGTTTACCAGATTACAAAGGAAGGCCTATCTTTTCTTGAAGTCTACAATGATTTGAGGGATCGCCTTGGCGAGAAACGCTTAACCCCTTGAAGTGAATTCCTCCTTTCTTCTTGTCTGATTTTTGTGAGAAATTCATGTGTCTCATCGGCGACTTTTGCCTTTTCGTTATGTTCATCTAACAGTATGAACTTATATCTTACTAGGAAGTTTAGGATGCAAGAGGCTTCTAGTTTGGAAAGAGAGGCTTTATCAACGATTTCTTCTATGTTGTGCCATGCTTTTCTTTTATTCAGTAGTTCTAGAAGCAAATCGATTATTAGCAATGTTTTCTTCCTCACTTTGACTACGAAAATCTATTATATTAGTGATTTTGGAAGATAAAGGGTTTGTGAACGCTTTTTCCATAAAAGAAGTGAAAATCTTATAGAAAATGAGAAACGTGGATATAGAACTGTCTGGATTTTTTTATGGAACTATTTTACATAAGTTATAGAAAACGTAGACTAAAGATATAGAACTTCCACCTAGAAGTTCTTTTCTGATGGCTTTATAACAGACCATTTGCAATTAATTAACGTAAGTGTAAAATAGCACATTTAATGTGGCAATTTTCTATCTGCTCCCGTTCAGGGAGAGATTTCAGAGCTTTTTTGCTTTTGATTGAGTGGTTGAGTCTTGGGTCAATATAGGAGTAGATTGCAGATTATAGCTGATATTCTAACGGTTGTTAGAAATGGGGCTAGGAAAACGAAGATTATGTACCAGGCTAACTTGAGTTATAGTTTGTTAAATCAGTATTTGGACTATGCGATGGAAACTGATTTGATTTCTGTCTCTTCTGAGAATAAGGGTTACTATATTATTACGTCGAAAGGATTTGAATTTCTTGAAAAATACAATAAATATTCGCAACGTAGTAAACAGTTGGAAGAGCAATTGCAACAGGTCGCCAATGAAAAAGAAATGTTGGAAAAAAACTACGTTGCAAAATCGGCGAATTCGGAACCAAGAAATCCATTGTAAAACAGAACAAGTCCATGGAATCTTCAGCGTAATGGGTTTACATTGTACAAAGGAAGGGCTGTGATTTGGTTAAGTCAAAATTCCCTTTAGGTTTATTAGAAACCTTTTTGTTTTGTTTAGTTGTTTCTCGTGTCTTTGCGGTCAACAGTGATGAGGCTCAAGCTGCGATCAGTAGGGCGGAGTCTAAGATGGGTCTAGCGCATAAATCTGTTTTAGAGGCCGAAAAGGCTGGTGCAAACGTTTCAAGTCTACTGTTCAAGTTGAATAATGGTTTAATGTTATTGTCTAGGGCTCACATGCAAAATCGAACTGGAAATTTCAGTGAAGCAGTTAATTTTGCCAATCAATGTTTTGAATCTTTGAACGGAGTCGAAATTGAAGCGAATAAATCGAGAGATAGCGCTGTTATAGAGAGAAACCAAAAAATGCTGATCTCGGTTGTTGGATTAGGATTTGCAGTCTGTGCAGTTTTATATGTGGGTGTTTTTGGTTGGCGTTTTTTCAAGGGTAGATATTACAAGCGAGTTTTGAAGATGAAGCTTGGGGTGCAAGCTAGTGACTCTAGATGAATATAAAACATTGTTCATTACGCTGATAATGGCGTTAATTTTGATTGCGGCTTCGCCTACATTAGGTTTTATTTTGCCTTTTCCTAGTAGAGAAAGGTTTTCAGAATTGTGGGTTTTAGGTCCTGGGCATATGGTTGAGAATTATCCTTTCAATGTGAGGGTTGGAAGAGAGTACAGCGTGTTTGTTGGGATAGGTTGCCATATGGGGGGCTCCACGTATTATGCCGTTTATGTTAAGTTTAGAAACAGTACTCAGCCTCTTCCAAACGCTACTACTTCTCAGCCTAGTCCGCTGCCTCCCTTCTACGAGTACCAGTTTTTCTTAATGGACGGTGAGGAATGGGAAAGACCTTTAACCTTTACAATTCAGAATGCGCAGTTTCACAATCGTTCTGCTTTCATAGGGGACATCTCGATCAATGACACTCTTTTTACGGTTAATTGTTCTTCAACATGGGACTCTGATGATGTAGGGTTCTTTTATCAATTGTTTTTTGAACTTTGGCTATATGATGCGTCATTGCAAGGATTTCGCTATCACAATCGTTTTGTGGGAATCTGGCTGAACATAACCGGCTAATTCCCCCAGAGATGATTTCAAAAGAAGACAAAACTGTTGTTTAGGACTTAAAATTGATAGAGCTTGTCAAGTTATACGAACTCTTAATCATAATTCACGTGTCCATTTTCATTCTCGTAAACCTTTTGCTCCTCTATCTATCGAGGAGAACCACCAACATAAAGAAGAATGAGAACAATCAATTTAGTGTTGGCATGATTATCCCATGCTATAACGAAGAGGCTATTATCAAAAGAAAATTAACTAATTCAATCGATATTTCTCGCCCTAGTAAATCCTTTATGATCTATGTTGTAGATGACGGGAGCGCTGATAACACTTTTAAAATCGCTAATGAATTTAAGCAACTCAATCGTCTCGAAAACATATTTGTATGGAAGAATCCTGGAAAAAAAGGTAAAATTAGAGCCTTGAACTGGGTTTTTAACAAGATTAGAGAGGACATAATCGTAATCACAGATGCTGATGTACTATTAGAAAAAAGTGCGCTTGTTAGATTGATTGCAAATTTTGATAATCCAACAGTTGGCGCGGTAACTGGAAAAGTGGTAATCAACAAACAAGGCAAAGAATTTACAGCAAAAACAGAAGATTTGTATAGAAAACTATATGATGTTTGGAGACGAGCAGAATCAAATTTGGAGTCTTGTTCAATTCCTAATGGATCACTTATGGCATTTAGAAAACAAGTACTTCAAAAAGTTAGGATTGATGAAAATATGCAGTACGATGATATTTCCTTACTTTTCAAAACTAGACGACTTGGCTACCGAGCAGTTTATGAACCCGAAGCACTCTTTTATGAAACTGTTGATCCATCTTTTCTACAGCAAATGAAACGAAAAATTAGAAGAGCAAACGCATTAACACACGTTCTTCTTAGGAATCTCGGTGTGATAGGACGATACGGTTCCTTTGGAAGAGTAATCTATCCAATTTCAATCTATAATCACGTAATTTGCCCCATACTTACTCTTATATTATTGCTACTTTCTCCTGTTATCGTGCTTAGATATCCAGTCATCTTATTACTTAGTTTACTATTACTAGTACCTATTATAAGGATACTAGTTGTTGGATTTATCACTGCCCAAATTGCTTTGGTAATGGGACTAGTCATGCTGGAAAAAGGAAGATGGGAAACAACTCATACATAATATGTGCCAAGGCTCGAATTTTATACCAATTGACCACTCATGCGTACTTTCAGTTCTTCACCTTTTCATATGTCTTTAAAGTGGTGTAAGCAAACCAATGAAAGAGAAATTTGTCACAGACATTGCACAAAATGTGAAATCACCAAACGTGAGCATAGTCATTCCTGCATACAACGAGGAGGAGAACATTGAAAAAGTTTTACAAAGAGTTCAAAAGCTCTTTACAACTCTGCGATCTATAGAAGTCATAGTTGTTGATGACGGCTCGACAGATCGAACTGCGACCAGAACTGAAAATTTTGCCTTTGTAAAATACGTGGCTCATAAGAGGAATCGTGGGAAGGGCGCTGCTATTCGTACTGGTTTTCAGGTTGCGACCGGAGATATTGTCGTCACTCAAGACGCTGACCTAGAGTATTTCCCTTCTGATATCCCCGCCCTTATTGAGCCAATTGTGACAGGTCAAGCTGATGTAGTTTATGGATCACGATTTAAAGGCCATCAGAGTGGCATGAGTCTGTTGCATCACGTAGGAAACAAGATTCTTTCTCTAACTGCAAGACTTCTCTACCGGATTCCAATTACGGATGTCGAGACAGGGTATAAATGTTTCACTAGAGAAGTTGTTGAGTCATTAGATTTGAAAGAAGATGGGTTTAACATAGAAGCAGAAATGACCGCCAAGATTTTCAAAAATGGTTGGAGATTCGTCGAAGTACCGATAACCTATTCTATACGGAGTGCTGGCTACTCTAAAATCAAATACATTGACGGCATATATAACATGGTGAAACTCATAAAAGAATTTAGGGGATTTTCAGTGAAGAAAAAGAACAAGAGCGCTTCACAAAGCCATTGAAGGGTAACGTGGCAAATTCTCTAGACGACACTTCGAAACAACTACAAAGACATCGAAATATCCCCTTGATTAATGCTTTTAGAATACGAGTTACAGACATATTCCTAGCAGTGAAACAAGCCGTATATTAAGGCATAACACTGCTGTTTTTGGGAAATTCGCCTTATGATGGTCAAGGTCACGAATACAACATATCCGAGGTGAAAAGTTGGAAACAGATAAAACTACATTAAGTGGCAAGCGAATACTTGTAACTGGTGCAAATGGCTTTGTCGGCTCCAATCTTTGCGAACGCCTGTTAATGGAAAATGCTGAGGTAACAGCTTTCGTTAGAAGGTCGGCTACAAGTAAGCCGAATAACATAATCCACCTGCAGAATAGGCTTCGAATTTCCTATGGGGACATACGCGATTTCAAAACGTTATACGACGCGACAAAGGAGATTGATGTAATTTATCATCTTGGCGCCCAGAGTCATGTACCTGATAGCATAAGAGAGCCCTCTGGAGCTTTTCAGGTAAATGCAGTTGGTACCCTAAACTGTCTCGAGGCGGCTAGGATGAACGATGTTGACCTATTCGTAAATGCTGGAAGCGACAAAATATACGGAGATCCATTGTACCTACCATTGGATGAGAAGCATCCTCCTCGTCCACGCTCTCCTTATGACGCCAGCAAAGTGGCTGGTGAAGCTTTGTGTAACGCATACCACAAAACCTATGGTTTGAAAGTATGTCTACCACGTTTCTCCAACATCTACGGGCCAAGGCAAGACCGCCGCAAGGTTATCCCAGATTTCATCAACAACCTTTTGCAAGGCAAGTCGCCAATCATACGCAGCGATGGAACTCCTATACGCGACTACATTTTCATTGACGACACAATCGAAGCATATCTTATGTTAGTTGAGGAACGAAAAGTCTACGGTGAAGTAATTAACTTTGGTACGGGAATAGGGACAAGCGTCTTAGATTTATGCCACTTGCTTATTGGCATTTCACACATTCCAGTGAAACCAACTGTACTAAGTGAGCCTTCTCCTGGAGAAATTCATAAACAGTATTTGGACATCTCTAAGGCCAAGAAGCTCCTTAATTGGTCGCCAAAAGTAGACCTTCATGAAGGCTTGTCTCTGACTTGGGAATGGTATAGGATGCATCCAGAATTCTTGAGAGAGAGTTAAAATGGGCATGCCACGTTGCTTTATCTTAATAGGTGGTCAGGGCACAAGACTGTATCCTTTGACCAGCTTCATTCACAAGTCAATGATCCCGATACTGGGCAAACCTGTACTCGAACACATCATCAATCACATTAAGAATTGTGATATTACAGATATCATTCTTTGTGCATCAAATTCGACGAGCAAAGAACAATTTAAACACTATTTCGGTGATGGGTCGCGATTTGGCGTTACTTTGAGATACTCGATTGGCCCAAAAAGACTCGAGACTGCAGGACGTATACTGCACGCAAGCAGTAAAAACCTCATTGATGGCGAATTTATGGTCTACTATGGTGATATTCTGACAAATTTGGATTTGAGAGAAGTCTACAAGTTTCATCGAGAAAAGCGAGGCATTGGAACAATCGTGTTTAACCCTAATCTTCCAGTAGTCACAGGTATTGGCGTCCTTGATAGCAGCGGACAAGTCATGAAGATCGAAGAAAAGCCTGTGCTTTCACGCAATACGAACATCGGCGTTTACATCCTCGAGCCAGAGATATTGAAATACATTGAACCCAGCTCCGACTTCTTCTCAGACACCTTTCCACAAGTGGTTCGGAACAAAGATAGGCTCTATGGATACATCTCCAATTGCAAGTGGTTAGATATCGGTTCATTCCAAAGTCTGCAAATTGCAGAGACATTTGTCAAAGAGAATTTCAGAGGTAAGTGAAGTGCATCAGATACGTTGGCTCATCCCTACGTATAACGAGGAACAGAACATTTGTCAAGTCATTAAGCAGATTCCGGTCGGCGTTCCTTACGTATTCGACAAATCGTCTGATAAAACAGCGACAATCGCCGCCGAAGCGGGAGCGATAGTCATCAGCAGAAAGGGTTCAGGAAAGGGCGATGCCATCCGCGAAGGCATCGAATTATTAAGCTCAACCTCAAACATAATCGTCATCATTGATGGCGACAACACATATTCACCAATGGAAGTATTTCCGTTACTCGAAGAGATCAAGAATGGCGCGGACATGGCCATCGGCTCAAGGTTCCTTGGCTACATGGAGGAAGGAGCAATGTCTAGGCTCCACAAGTGGGGAAACAAACTTTTCAACTTTGCATTAAATAGACGTTTCAATTCGAAGATTACCGACCTTTTGTCCGGTTTCCGCGTTATCCGTGTTTCTGCCATGGAGGGAATCGATTTACGGTCAAGCGGATTTGAGATCGAAGTGGAGCTAACCGCGAAGTTCCTTAGAAGAAGCCTGAGGATAATTGAAAAGCCAATTACCTACCGCCGAAGACTTCATAATTCAGATAGTAAACTTAATGCCCTTAGAGATGGCTACAGAATTTTGTTAGCAATCTTAAAGAATTAACAAGTCGCATGCAAAGATTCAACTGTTTTTGAAGAGATTCTGGAGGCATACGATGAAATGGAAAAATAAGAAAGTCCTAATTACTGGTGCGGGTGGCTTCATTGGAAGTCATTTAACTGAAGAACTTGTAAAATTGGGCGCAGATGTAAGAACATTCGTGCGCTACAATTCCCGCAACGATTGGGGTATGATCGAATTTATACCTCGTGAAATGAAGGGAAAAATCGAGATATTCGCCGGGGACGTTCGAGATAGTTTTCAAGTAAGAGAAGCCGTGAAGAACGTTAATGTAGTTTTTCATTTGGCTGCTCTAATCGGCGTTCCATATTCATATTATACTCCGGAAAGCTACGTAAAAACGAACGTTGATGGCACGCTAAATGTGATGCAAGCGTGTCTAGAGGAGAATGTGGAAAAAGTTGTTCACACCTCGACCAGTGAAGTTTACGGAAGCGCTCAGTATATTCCGGTCGATGAGAAGCATCCGCTTGTAGGGCAATCTCCATATTCTGCAAGTAAGATTGCCGCAGATAAGATTGCTGAAAGTTTTTACTTTTCTTTCGATCTACCAATCGCAACCATACGACCGTTTAATACTTATGGTCCCATGCAATCTGCAAGAGCGATTGTTCCGACTATTATTATTCAGGCTCTTGTAAGAGATGAAGTTAGGCTAGGGTCTTTAACGCCTATTAGGGATCTGACATACGTGAAAGACATCGTAAATGGGTTTGTAATGACTGCTGAATCAAAACATTCTGTTGGCGAGGTCATCAACGTCGGATATGGAAGTGGAATAACAATTGGTGAGCTGGCAGAGAAGATAATACAGAATATTGGCAAAAACACAAAGGTGGTCTGCGACAAAGAAAGAATAAGACCTGACAAAAGTGAAGTTACTGAGCTAATCTGCGATAATTCAAAGGCAAGACGATTAATTGGGTGGAAACCAAAATATAGTTTAGATGAAAAACTAGATGAAACAACTGAATGGTATAAGAATCATCTAATCCTGTTCAAGGACTATCTGTACAACATATAAGGATTGAATTTTATGCAAGCTGTGATCTTGGCAGGCGGTAAAGGAACAAGGTTAAAACCATATACTTTGGTCCTTCCCAAGCCCTTAATGCCAATAGGAGATATGCCTGTGTTAGAAGTAGTGATTCGCCAATTGGAAAAGTATGGATTCAGGAAAATCGTGATGTCAGTAGGTTATCTTGCAGAATTGCTAGAGGCATATTTTGGAGATGGCAGTAAATGGAATGTTGAAATATCCTATTCAAGAGAATCTGAGCCACTTGGGACTGCAGGTTCAGTTGGACTAATTGAACATGTTGAAGACGATTTCATTGTTATGAACGGAGATATCTTGACCTCGCTTAATTATTCAAATTTGATGAAGTACCACATCAAAGAAAACTCGATGATAACCGTTGCAGTTTGTGAAAAAGATGTGAGCATTGATCTTGGAGTTCTAAAATCAAATGAAAAGGACGAAATATACGATTACATAGAAAAACCAACTTTTAGATACCAAGTTAGCACGGGAGTCTACGCTTACAACAAGAAGGCCCTGAAATACATCAAAGGAAAAAGATATCTAGATTTTCCAGATTTAATAAAAATACTCATCAACAACAAAGAGAAAGTAAAGGCATTTCGTTTCAATGGTTACTGGTTAGATATTGGAAGGCGTGAAGATTACGAAAAGGCAACTGAGGAATTTGAAAAACTGAAGACCGTGTTCTTGAAGTGATTTTGGGAGATGGTGACGTTAAGGATTCTCATTACGGGCATCACTGGTTTTACAGGCTCATACCTTGCAGGATATATTTCAAAAGCTAAGAAAGATGTGGACATCGTTGGAGTGGGCAGGCATACGCCTAGCAAAGGATGCGACTATGAGTTTATTAGATGCGATCTCCTAAACTCAAAACGTGTTGAGGATATCGTCAAAAATCTAAAACCGGATTATGTATTTCACCTAGCAGGGTTAACTGCAAGTGATGATCTTAAAGCTTTGTGTGATGTCAATGTTATTGGAACTTCGAACCTTCTTAACGGATTAAGAATTATCAAAGAAAAGAATTGTCCTACGATTCTCATTATAGGCTCGTGCGCCGAATATGGCGATGTAAAACAAGATGAGCTACCAATCTCAGAAACGAATCCCCTGCGTCCTATAACCAGTTATGGCATAAGCAAGGTGTCTGAAGACTTTCTTGGATTTCAGTACTTCTATAATTATGACATGAAGATAATTAGAGTTAGACCATTTAACCTTCTTGGCCCTGGCCAACCTCCTCACTTTGTCTGTAGTTCACTTGTGAAGCAAATAGTGAAAGCAAAACAAGAAGATGCGAAACATGAAATACTTGTCGGCAATTTGGAGTCCAGACGCGATTTCATTGACGTTCGAGATGTTGTCAAAGCATACTGGAAATTAATGTCCACAGAAAAGTATGGTGAAGTGTACAACATTGGTTCCGGCAAGTGTTATTCGATAAAAGAGACTTTGGATATTCTGCTAGACATGGAAAATTTTGAAGTCCCAATAAAACAAGAATCCAGCCGAATTAGAGAGCATGACATACCCATACAAGTGAGCGATATCAGCAAAATAAAAAGGGAGGTCAACTGGAAGCCAAAGATCCCTTTTGAGAAATCGTTGGAGGATATGTTGGACTACGAGAAAAAATGCAGGCCATGCATGTAGTGAGTCGGTTCTCAACATTGGGTAGAGGAGGATGAAAATTTGCATATCTGTACCATTACACCAGAATACCCTCCAAAAATTGGTGGGGTAGGCTACTATGCTTCCAATGTATCTAACAAATTGGTCGAAAAGGGACATAGAGTTACAGTGATTACACGTGCCCCAAGTTCAAAAGCCTTGTCAGCTTTGATCGCAAAATTCTCTGATAATCCAGTTGATACTCATGGCTCTTGGGAAAGACCGGGTGACGAGCATGTAAAAGGAGTAAGAGTATACAGAATGCAATTTCTTCCTATATATCCATTTCATGTTTATTTAGACGGAATCTTCGCTAATCGATTCTTTAAGTCAGTAGAATCTAATTTTGATGTAGTTCACATACATCATCCACTTGCTCCTCTAATCCATACTTCGTTGCCAACCGTAGTCACCGTGCATGGTACAATGAAGAGAGGTTTAATGGGGTTTAACCCAAGCTTACAATCGTTAGCTCACAAGATGTTTTCCGAATTTATTTTCCCCTTGGAACTCAAAACACTACGCAATGCAGACGTTATTACCTCCGATTCTTATACAACTGCAAAGAAATTAGAGGCATTTTATGGATTTAGTGTGAACACAATAAGGGTCGTAGGTAACGGTGTGGACGACAAATTCTTCGTTCCAGGAAAACCAAGCAGAAACCCCTCTTACGTCTTATACGTTGGTCGATTGGTTTACAGCAAGGGCTTAATCGATCTAGTAAAAAGTGCTGAATACGTATGCCGTGAGGATCCGTCAGCAATTTTTATTATTGTTGGTGATGGCCCCCTCAAGACTCACCTAATAAAACTAATTAACAAAACACCGTCAAGCAAAAGGATCTTATTAGTGGGTCCAGTCGATAGAAAAAGCCTTCTTAAGTATTATCAAGAAGCGACTGTTTATGTGCTTCCGTCTTATTATGAGAGTTTTCCTAATACCACTCTTGAAGGTATGGCATGCGGTTTGCCGGTTGTCGCAACCCGGGTTGGTGACTTGCCCAAAATAGTGAAAAACGGTAAAACCGGTTTCCTCGTCCCCCCAAGGAATCCCAAAATCCTTGGAGACGCTATTCTTACATTATTGAAAGATGATGCTCTGAGGGAAAGAATGGGAAAAGCTTCTAGAAAAGAAGTTGAAAGAAACTATGGTTGGGATTTTTTGACTGATAAGGTATTGGATTGTTATAAACTTGCCATGAACCGCAAGTAGCAAAAGAAAGGGCTTCGCCTCAGAAATTATGCGCGTAATTATTGGTTCCATTTTCCCAAATAATAGCAGTTAAGGAGGTTTATTTCTGAGTAAAATAATCTGGGTAAGTTTCTTACCTTTAGACACTCAACTTTACAAAACATTTCTGCTAGAGATTTCAATACATTTAGCAGAACTAGGTCACGATGTTAGCCTAATTGCCGTACGGTCAAAAAATATTTTTAGACTCAAAAACTCGAAAATCTCTATTATCCAAATCCCCATAAGATACGTACCAATAGTTTCACCTTTCATATTCATTGTCATACTATCGTTTTTTCTGCCGACATACGCTCTTTTTCGGAAGACAGATTTTATTGTGACACAATCTGATCCATCTATTTTTGGTTTAATATCAACACTTATACTTTCCCGGTTCACTAGGTTCAAAGTCTTTCTAGATATTCGAACGCCTCCAGAAACAGTTGGGCCACGCGCCGGTTTTGAGACATTATCCTTCAATGTCTGTATTCGCCTAGCAAAAAACTTCTTTAATGGTATAACAATTGTGACGTCCATGCTGAAAAAAGAGATTTGTAAAAAGTTTAGCATAGATCCCAGCTTTGTTGGCGTCTGGTCAAATGCTGCTTCAACTTCTTTTTTTGGGAGCGAAAAATCTACTTACTATGGACAGGAGTTGAGAAAAAAATTCGGACTGTCTAATAAATTTGTAGTTTTCTATCATGGAGAATTCTCCAGAAATAGAGCGATAATCGAGACTGTAAACGCCATATCCATTACTAAAGGTGAATACCCTAGTATAGTCCTTTTTCTGCTCGGAAATGGGCCAATAATCTGCAACTTAAAACGAATCATTCAGGAAAAGGGGATTCAAGACAGTGTGATCTTACATGATGCTGTGGATTACTTAGATGTCCCAAAGTATATTGCTATGTCTGATGTAGGGATTGTCCCGTTACCGAACTCACAATACTGGCGGTATCAATGCCCACTAAAGCTACTGGAATATCTTGCAATGAGAAAGGCAGTAATAGTGACGGATATTCCTGCTATTAGGGAAATCATAGGAGACAAAAAATGTGGTATTTACACTTCATCAACCAACCCGGAGGAAATTGCAAGTGGGATCATACACGCATACAACAATAAAGATAAGCTCAAAGAATGGGGCAACGCAGGACTAGAAATAATAACCAAAAAATACAACTGGAAAAAAATGGCACAAGATCTGGACAATTTCCTTTTAGCAAAGTCTGGCGAAAAGCGTGAATGTTGTATCGACTAAATGTCATCAACAATTTTGTAAATGGTCACGATGTTAACATTGAAAATGGATGAATGAGGCTTTGTACAGACAGCTAATTAACTTGGCAGTTATTGGATGTGGGGCGATCACCGAAATAAATCACATACGCGCTCTTAGAAAGGTTCCTTTTCTTAGAATAGCCAGTCTATGCGATGTTGACATAAAAAGAGCAGAATACATTAAGAGAAGGCATGGTTTATACTCTGCAGAAACAGTGACAGATTACAGGGAAATACTTAGAAACAGAAATATAAACGCTGTCTTAATAGCAACCCCACCCCCACTACACTCAAAGATGGTTATCGAGTCTGCAAGAGCCAATAAACATGTTTTTTGTGAGAAGCCCTTAGCTATGACTTCAGAGGAGGCCTACGATGTTGCTGCTAACATTCATAAAGGTATCAAGTTTATGATTGGCTTTAATCGACGCTTTGTACCTGTTTATGCAAAGGTGAAGGAAATGATTTCCGAAGGTTTAATCGGTTCTATATTATGTGTGAAAATATTGGACCAGGGAAATATAAGAAGTTGGCCTTCGGTGTCCAAGTTTCATTATTCCAGTGAAGAAGGAGGTGGAGTGCTATTTGAGATAGGCTGTCATTTCATTGACTTGGCAAGGTGGCTTGTTGGAGAAGTTGCTGCAGTTTCGGCTAAAATCTTTTCAAAAAAATTTAGAAATGTTGACGATACAGCAAAGGTCGATCTAACTTTTAAGAGCGGCTGTAAAGCAGAAATATTTGTGAGTTTCTCCGCTTCGAGCTTGAGAAGCGAAATGAATGTTCGAGGTCAAAAAGGAGAAATTGGTGTTCGATCTGGAGACCTTTTCCTAAGTATAAAAGATAAGTGCATATTTAAGCGTGGTCCATTGGTATTAGGATTAAATCGATCTTCAGAAGACAGTTATCAAAGGGAATTTTTACACTTTGGAAGAAGTATATTAGAAGGTTTGGAACCCTCTCCCAACATTGTTGACGCCATTGAAAACATGAAGATTATCTCAGCAGCGAATGAATCTTCAAGATTAGGTAAAGAAATATATCTTTAACGGAGTTCTTCTGTTGGAAAAAGTTTCGATAGTGAGAACGGATAGTTACAATGTTGATGCCCTTTATCAATCGCTTAAGAAGGCTATAGAGCTAGTTGATGGTTTCGAGATCAAAGATGGCATGAAAGTAATCATAAAACCAAACCTATGCGAATTGATCAGTTCAGAACTAGGAGGGACCACTGATATTAGGTTAGTCGAGGCATTGATAAAACTATTGAGCGAACGAGCCCACGTAAAAATCTTCATAGTTGAAAGCGATCATTGGGCAGCAAGCGCAGAAGAGGAATTTAAATATCTAGGCTTCGCTGATTTGGAGAAAAAATATGATTGTGTCAGTCTAGTGAACATAAGCAGAGATAGAAACATACTAGTAAGAACATCCTCCAAGCGCCTTAAAACATTAAAAGTGCCTCTAGTACTCTTTGACTGCGATAGATTTATTTCAGTTGCTAAACTAAAGACGCACAGCAATGAAAAAATATCGGGAATATTGAAAAACCAGTTTGGACTACTACCTGAACGTTATAAGGGAAGGCACCATCCATATTTGTCTGAAGTTTTAACTGAGCTAAACAAGGTGTATGCTCCGGACCTATGTATTGTCGACGGCATCACTGCCATGGAAGGTGATGGGCCAACTGAGGGAAAACCTCGTACATGTAACATCATTCTGGTAGGCAAGGATCCAGTAGCTGTTGATGCTGCTTCAGCATGGTTGATGGGCTTCAAACCGACTAGCATTCCTCATTTAAAACATGCTGCCAGAATGGGTGTTGGATCATTAAACTTCATGTTAGTTGGCGATCAGGTAAAACCAGAGAAGTTCGAATTCATCCCCATGCTAGCTTACATTTCTAATAGATTCTCCCTTCTTTTTGCAGGGAGCAACCTAAAGTTATTGATGAAAGCCACAAGTTCGATCTCACGTCTTTTGACTTTTATGGGTACAAAGGAGATGCCAGTTAGAAGCAAAATTGCTAGACTCCTCAGATACGTCAAATATGGGGTTTAAGTGACGACTTTGCAAAAGGATAAGTTGATTCCACTGTTCCCGTTAATCGCAGGGCTAACTCTTGTGCTTTACTCGTGGTTCCAAAGCTATCCTTTATCCATGGATTCAACATCTGACTTTGTGTTTTACCACATCTCACCCACATATTGGTTAGA
>Ga0315314_1002320_pt1 | contig 15834 bp, 11 predicted proteins | sample TDP9_MG_FD_203631 | JGI IMG/M metagenome (GOLD analysis project Ga0315314, IMG submission 203631) | Freshwater sediment microbial communities from Lake Towuti, South Sulawesi, Indonesia - TDP9 | ecosystem: Environmental > Aquatic > Freshwater > Lake > Sediment | place: Indonesia: South Sulawesi...
CGAATCAAAAGTGTGCGGGCTTCTTCGTAGCTTGTTGCTTTTAGATTCTTCCTTTCAATCTTGATTCCTCCATAAGGGTATGCTTTTATTCCGGAAAGATCAGTAACATAGGCTGAGGTTTTGCGCCAATCAATGGACGCAGGCGAAGTGTAGAACCTTTTGGCAGTGGGAAAAGCGTGAATAAGCCTAGTCAAAATTTTGTCCACTCCATGTTCGCTGATGAATTTAGTTGATTGCTCCTTAAGTTTTTCTATCACGTAGTAAGGATTTTTCCAGTTTGGTTTTTTGATCTTTGGGACCAAAAGTCCCATTCTTCTTAAGATCTCGTTTATGTTAAGCAATTTTAGAGGGCGTCTGCACTGGCCATGGTCACTGAAAACAATGATAGTAGTATCAGGGTCTGCGGCGGCAAGGAAACGACCGATCATTTCATCGTAGAGTCGGTAGAAGTCTAACATTAAATTCTCGTATTGGTTAGGACCAGGGTAACTCGGGTCGGTTTCATCAAAATATGACCATAGACTATGACCTACCCAGTCAAGAGAAGCGGAAAAAATGAAGAACAAGTCCCAATTATCTTCTTTCCACATTTTCACCCCGAACTCGGTCTCTGCCAAAATGAGATCTCTATGGGCCTCGATGTAGGTTGGGAAGTGTTTTCCTTTAGGCAGTGCTATAACCCTTGATAGACGCGAAAGGTCATATTTTTCCCTAAGATAAGCAGGAAAGGCTTGGATTGGGGCATCTTTTCCAAATTGTGCAGATCTACCGAAAATTACTCCATTAACTGGCCAGACAGGGTATCCCAATTCAGGGAAGAGGATACACACTTTCTTACCAGATTGGCTAGCATAATCCCAGAAGGTCTTTCCTTGTATAAGTTTATTATTCGCGCTCTGGAAAGCCAAAGTGGTGATCCTATCCAAGGGGTCGACAAAAAGCACGACTCCGTGTCTTGCTGGAGTTAGTCCTGTGTAGATGCTAGCCCAGGCTGTAGGGGTATCTGGAGGAAAAACACTTCTTGATGTGATGTTCGGGCTTTCTCTTCTCATTTCTTTGAAATTGGGGAGTTCTTTTTCAAACCTAAGCAGCAAGTTAGAATCGAGGGCGTCTATCCCGATCATCAAAACCTTAGATAACTAGGTCACCTTCTTATTCTGCGCAACCTGCGGTTGGAGTAGAAAATGCGAAGGGTTAAGCTGGCTAGTATGTTGCAATCGCAAGACAGATGCTTTCCTCACGAATGGCGTCAACATGGCGCATTCCCATATAATAAATATAGAATGTGTTATCTTTAGTAAAAATGCTGACGCAACGTAGACTATAGCTGTCAGCTTCTCCGGCCGCTCCATTTTTTATTACCGGATTTAATGATGATTTAAGCCAGGTCCTACCGTCAAGACTCACTGCGTAGCCTATCTCTCCAATTAATTCCCCTACGGGAAATTCAGGTTCGGGGCTAGCAGGTAGTCTCATTCCCGAATAGAACATATGAAAGAGCCCCTGATGATAAACTACGCCACTTTCTCCTAAAACTGCTTGATACTCCCAGGTGCCAGGCTTCCCGCGGCTTAAAACAATTCCTTGATCTGTCCATGGTCCCTCAGGTGTTGGGGCAGTAGCCAAGCGCACTGCCCATTCCCCTCCATACCACATATAATAAGTGTTATTAATTTTCTGAACCGAACCTAGCCAGCCTCTCTCTCTACCCGTGACTTTTGGTATAAATATAGGATTGATTCCATATTTTGTCCACGGACCGACAGGACTGCTGGCAGTGGCAAGACCAATCGCACCCTTTTCTGTAGAACTCCCTGTCTTTCCTTGCCCGGTATACCACATATAGAAGGTTTCGTTAACCATCAAAACATAGGGACTAGAAACAAAAGCACTTTCCCAGCTGCCCGCTACCTCACTGAGGATGGGGTCGGCGGCTACAGTCCAGGGTCCAGTGGGGGATTTTGAGGTAGCTACACCGATACGGTATACATCCGCGTTCGGTGGTCGTGCACAGAAGTATAGGTAGTAGTTGCCTTTATACTCTATCATCATCGGATCTTCTAGGTAGTCATTAGCCCAGGCGATAGGAGCCTTAAGAACCGGTCCAACTTTGAGGAAAGTGAAGTCTGGTATATTAATATACTCATATTCAGGTGGTTCTTTTGGCGGTAGCACTACTTCCTTCTGAACATACCAAAAAAGGCCAATCGATAACAATACTAGTAACATTATCAGAACGACGTGCCACTTCACACCCTGAAAATGATGAATCATCATCAAGGCTCTTTCAGTAGCCATCTACTTTTAGCGTTTTGCGCGAGCCACAATTACCTATTTATTCGCTTCTAAGTTGTGTGCTCTTGCGAATTCGAGAAGCTTTTTCCTATGGTGTTTCAGCTCTTCGTTAGACATCTCATCGTATTCAAAGACGAAGTCCTCTTTATACTCCCCATCGTCCAAGCCGAAGATCAATCTATACTTTGAAAAATTCTTGGTCCTCAGTCGCATGCCAAACTTAGCAGGGTTTTCATATATTTCGCTACCAGGGAATGGTGACAAGGTTGACAAGTCTACACCGTCAGGTTTCGTTGCCTTTATGAAATCTATCATCCGGCCACTTAGGTCTCCGAAGTCACCAGGCAGACCTATTACAAAGTACAATCTCACTTTTAGTCCGACTTTTTTCGTGTTCTTTATGGCTTGTATCGACTGTTCAACAGTAATTCCCTTTCTACATAAATCCAACGCGGCTTGCGAAGCCGTCTCAACGCCATAGCCAATTTCATCGCATCCCGCCTCTTTGAGTAGGGTCAGAGTCTCAACATCGGCTGTATCAACTCTTCCATGGCAACGCCATTTTATGTCTAAAGGCTTCAATTTCTGACTTAACTCTCTCAAGCGAGGCTTATTTATAGTCATAGTGTCATCATGGAATCTGAATTGGCGTAGGTGGTATTGATCCATTACTAATTTTATTTCCTCGGCAACGTAGTCGGGTGAGTGAAACCTCACCCACCTCCCCCAGAGTTTTTCATTTGCGCAGAAAGTGCAGTTATAGGGACACCCTCGAGATGTGATTATGGTGGTTGCTGGTTGACCCTTCTCAACTATTTGAGTATTAACTATTGAATCGTATGGTAACAGGTGTCTTGCGGGAAAGGGTATGGAGTCAATATCGCTAGTGGGTGTGAAACGGTAGCATTTCTTCAGCTCGTCGTTCTGAACGTCTGAAACTAACTGTAAAATCGCAAGCTCCCCCTCTCCGTTAACTACAGAGTCAAAGACTCTGTCTATGGAGCTGGTGTCAACTATAGTGGCGTGAACGCCACCTAATACGATGATGCCTTCGCGTTTTTCCTTTATCTGGTGAGCCAAATCTACTGCAAGGTTGTATTCCATTGAAGTTGCTGATATGCCATATACGTCAGCTTCGGGAAGCCTTTTCAACCACTCGCTTCTATCTACTTCTCGCAGGTCTGTCACGCTTACAGAATAGCCTGCTCGTTCCAGTACTGCCGCGACATATAATATGCCCAGTGGCGCATTGCGCTTCTGATCTCGCAGAAAAGGAATCGGCAATATTGTCAACGCTATTTTCGTAGAATCACCTTGACCAAGCCCCGTCATGTATCAAACATATTCGCATTATCGATTCAACCTTACCGTGTGTCTATAAACTTCAAGAGCGATTTACTCACTTTTCTAGTTGTTCATCGTATAAGTGTTCTAGTCTTTTCGCAACATTTTTCCAAGAGTAAGGCAAAACCTTTTCTCTGGTTTTAACTTTCTCCTCAGATTCCTTGATCTGATTTAACGCAAGAATTGTTTCATCTTCTGCATCGACATAGTGAAGCCCTTCGCCTTCAGCAAATACTTCAGGCAACGCTCCGAATTTGGTTGAAACTATGGGCAAGTTGCAAGACATAGCTTCTAGCACGGAAAGAGGCATTTCTATGGAACTTCCTCTATGAAGGGTGGGGAAAACATAGCAGTCGGAAAAGGCGTAGATTTCAGCTATGTTCCTTAAATAGGTTCGCCATACCAAACATCCCCCGTTCATCAGACTATGACACGTATCTCTCTCCAAAGGAGTACTAAGAGAGCCAACAATAAGTACCTGAATATTTGTTTCCTTTGCTATTCTATTAAATATAAGAATATCTCTACTCCTCCTTATGGGTCCGATGTGGAGAGCTATGAACTTTTCCTCATCCAGTTGGAACCTTGCTCTTAGTCGTCGTTTTGCTTCCTTTGAAACGGCAACAAATCTTTCTGTGTCGACACCACTGGGAAGGAAGTGAGTATTACAGCCGAGGCGTGTAAACATTCTTTGGCTCTTATTTGACTGCGTTAAGATTAGATCAGGCTTGAACAAAGGGATGAACTTCTCCGAAAAATAGCCTATGACAGGGTTAGTAGCGGACATTATCTTCTTAGCCTGTGGGTAGTGAAGCTTGAAAAATTTCATTAGTAGAAAGGTTTTGATAGTCGGGCCAGGAATCAGATGAATTATCTGGGGACTGAAATCTTGAATTTTCTTCCAAAGTGTTCGAGAAAATACGTTTCCTAAAGGTCTCAGGCACAAGTGCAAAACCTCATGGTGACGAGATAGCTCCTTACTTATGTGGAAAGCGATATTTCTCATCCCCTCGTCTAGAACCCCTGAATACTCACTTAATATGCAGATCTTCATAATCATCTACTCTTCTCGAACTTCCATTGTTCCGTTGCTAATTAACCACGATCTCGTTGTCCAAATAGAAAATTCTTTTTGTTTTGAATAATATATAGTCTTTCTTTTTTTTCATTTTGAATACGTTTTATTGCATCCCAAAAAAGAGCATAGGGAACATAGAAAGGGGGAAAGTGTCTCGTATAAAAACGGGTCAATTCATATAAGGACAATGGTCCTCCTCGGCTTCTTTTGCTGATAGCGAAAAATAGCGTTGACAGGGGCAAATTCAAGAAACGGCGATTCGTATAAATTTTCTTTGCAGTACTCGAAACTTTATGCCAGATTCGGCTTTTCGGTTGATATATTATGCGATAGCCCTTTTTACCAGCGCGTAACATAAAATCCACTTCACCTCTCCAGTGAGGGAAGTAGCGCCAATCTATCATCCCGATATCAAAGAAGTCGGAGGTTTTCACAAGAAACCCCATGACTCCATATTTTACTTCGTATGCTTTATTGTATTTCTCCTCATCTATCTTGTCATAGCCACATAGAAAGAGACCTCCTCTGAGCCAATCGATGCCTCCTCCCGCGTCTATTAGCCTTTTCGGGTCATAGAAATACAAAACTTTGGAAGTTATTATAGAATTCGGGTATTTTTTAGCAGTATCTACTAAAACTGAGAGAAACTCTGGGTCCACCCTCGTGTCATTGTCTATCTGCAGAATGTATTCGGCCTTCAGCCTCCTCGCTTTACGTGCCCCCAAGTTAAATGCGCGACTCCAAAGAAGGTTCCCATCGCCCTTAAGTAGGCACACATACGGGTACCTGCTCCTTATCATGTCTCCAGTTCCATCGGTTGAGCCATCATCAATAACGATTATTTGGAAATTTGGATATGTGACGCACTTGAACGATTCCAAAAACTCTTCTGTATGTTCCTTTTTATTGTGCACTGGAACTATGATAGCAACAAGCGGATAATTGTTCATGTTACTCATACTTCTGCGAATGCTTTCTCCTTCCCGTCGTCTACAAGCTATCTCTTGGTATCTAGCACTTTCTTATATGCCCTTTCCGTCTCTTCTGCGATCCTCGGCCAAGAATGCATGCGAACTTTTTCCTTTCCGTTCTTTGAGAGCCTGTTTCTTAAGCGCTCGTCCTGTAGTAATCTGACTGTCGTTTCCGCTAAAGCTTTCGGGTCTTTTGGCGGTACCAATAATCCATTTTCACCGTCTTTGACTACATCCGGAATACCCCCGATATTGCTGGCTATTATGGCAAGACCACATGCCATAGCTTCTAGGTTGACCAAGCCGAAGCTCTCCGATGTCATGGTTGAAGGTAGAACAAAGATGTCTGAAGCGTGATAGAATAGTGCCTTAAGGCTGTCATCGACGTAGCCAACAAATCTGACGTAACTATCCACACGTAATCTGCAGGCCAACCTTTCGAGCTCGCTTCGTAATGGACCGGTCCCAACGAAAACCGTTTCAACATTAGGAACTCTCTTTATGATTTCAGGCATAGCCCTCACCAAGACATCTGGTCCCTTATGAGGAGATAGCTGTCCTAAGAAAAGCACTAAATTAGTATCAATAGGCAGGCTGAGTTTTTCCCTGCACTCGGCTTTCGAATAAGGAACGTAAAAATCCTCTAAGACTATGCCATGGGAGATAGCAATCGTTTTATCTCTGTATTTTCCTAAGAACCTCGAATTACTTATATAACATTTAGTGGGTGAAATTATGATGTCAGCAGAGGATAAGAGCTTATGATGAAGAAAAAAATTGTAGAAAAGTGTACCCGCTCTTCGGATGAAAGTGCCGAATCTCGCATCAAGGTCACCTGAATAGCCCACTATGAAGGGTATGTTCCTCAATTTGGCATGCCTTAAACCTGCAAGAGCAGCTGTTGGGGCAGCCAAGTGGGCGTGAATAATATCAAACTCCTTCTTCATAGGCTTAAGAAACATATTAAAACAAAAAGGGGCAGAGGCAATAGTGAAGTTGGCCTTATACTTAAGTATCGTCATATTGTTATGTTGTTCATATGAGTCTTTCGAGCTCAAAGACGACGTAACAACAGTCACCTCGTGACCCCTTAGCACCATGTAACGCGCTAACTGAAAGGCAACAACTTCCATACCACCTGGGTAAGGAGGAAGATATGTTGTATAGTACCCTATCTTCATTGATTATCCTTCTTAGCTTTTCTGACGGTGTCTTGCCCTATCATGAAGTATCCTACCTTTTTGATTCCGCTGCAACGGCAACATTATCGGACTTTAAAAGCCACTGTCGTTGACAAATTTGTCAGACATAATTACCTGCTTGTTAGATCCAAATTGCGCATGAATTCGGGAAGCTTTCTCCTAGCGACCGCGATTTTCATTTTGGGCAAAGAATCGAAGTGTAGTCGTCTTGTAGGGCACTTCTTCGCCTACCTTCCATAATTGGACGTCTATTGTCTGTTGATACAAGGGATCAAAATCGAGAAATGTACTCACCTGCCCCATCCATTCTTCCTCATCGCCAACTTCAATGATATCTTCCCCATACTCCGACGTTAGTCGTGTATGTGCTATCCACGATTCCAACAGGTATAGTCGGAACTGTACAGCTTCGCCTTCGTGGTTTACTATCACCACCTTTATGTGGGCGGTCTGATTTACCACCAGCTCGGATGGGTCAATATTTGCATAAAATTCGGTGAACCTCTCCTGCTGCTCTTTCACGTCCAACCATAAATAGACTGACCTATAGGATTCTATGCTTCCAGTCCTGTACAACAGAAACTCCACTTTTTGCATTCCAACCTTAGAAACTGAGAAAGCCATTCCTTGCTCCTTTTTTTCTCCATCATCAAGTGTAACCGACCAACTTTCGCCTATTATTTCTCCTCCAATTCTTATTTTTACTAAATAGCTAATCTCTTCACGCTCGTGGTTTATGATACCGACCGTTACCTTTGCGATCGCCCCTACCTTAAGCTCTCGGGGATAATCCGCAGCTTTACCGAATCGGCCTAGAATGTAAAACTCACTGAACTTCTCCTCTACTTCAGAGGGGTAGAACACGGTATAACTCATGAACCCTACAGCAGAAAATATTGAAAAGACCAAAAAAATGCTTAAGGCTTTGTCCAAGGCACCCATTTTTCGCCAACCTGATAGAGGAATGTTGAGGGTGATGGTGAAGCGCTCATTCTCGGGTAGCTTCAGCCGACGATACCATGTAGCAGCCGAAAATATGAACACGATAAGAGCAAGATAAAAAAGATTAGTATGAAGTGTTATGCCCCAAGGGGAAAAGTGGAAGAGAAATCCGACAAGCGGGGAAACAACAATGGTCCAGCAAAAGCTCAAAGCTACTCTCTCAAAGACGTTCAGGTCCTTCTTTTTCGGAAATATTAGTGCCACAAAGCTGTATCCGGGCATGAAAAGCACGAATGGAAGCCCTATGAAAGAACGCAAGATGTTTACTGGGAAATACGTAATGATAGTGACAAGCAAAGCAACCATAATATTCAAGAGCAGAAGATCTTTCTCTATCCTAATTCGCATCAAAACGCCCTTTCCATATCTTGTATTTTGATGATAACTGGGAAAACATCAAACTCTCCATTGGAGTAAGTGCATTTAGCCTTTCAGGAAGTGAATAAGTGTGCCTATCTTCTTCTTGAAGTGCTTATAGGAGTTACGCCGTAATGCCATTCGAAGCATATATCTTGGCATCAGATAGAATCTTCTGTAAGCAAGTTTGAAATACGGTTCAGCAACCTCTTGGCCTTTAAACATTGCTTTACCTTCCCAGTGACCGAAGTAATCCCAATCATCAGAAAGAAGTTTATCTTTCACTTGCCAGTATAGCTCTGTACCAGGGTAAGGGCAGGCTATCGAAAATTGTGCATAATCCGGATTCAGCTCCATTGCAAGATTTATCGTCTCTATCATATGATTTGGGGTTTCGCCAGGCAATCCAAGCACAAAGAACAGATGCACCTCCATGCCTGACTTTTTTGCGAGCCGAACTGCTCTCCTAACTTGCTCCAACTTTATGCGTTTTTTAATGATATTGTCGAGGACATACTGACTGCCCGACTCGACGCCGAAACAGACTCGTGTGCAACCAACGCTTTTCATAGTCCTGAACATTTCTTCGCTAACTAAGTCTACTCTAATTCCATTAGGTGTGTCCCAAGTAAAATCGAAACGTTCTTCCTTTATTCTCGAACAGATTTGAAACAAACGTTTCATATTTGCATTTAGCAGGTCGTCATTAATTCCTATATGATCAACTTTAAAGCGTTCCTGAAGGAGATGCATGTTCTCGATGACTCTGTTGACGCTCAATGGCCTGAAGGCTCTTCCATGCAGGTTACGTATGGAGCAAAAAGTGCAACTGAACGGACAGCCCCTTGAAGTGATCATCGACCCTGACTGTGCCCCCCCTCTTTCAGGGCTTTCATACTTAGAGAGCGGGAAAAGGTGATAGGCAGGTAGAGGTAGTTTATCGAGCTCACGGTTCAATGGACGAGGTTCATTTGATTTGACAGCCCCATTTACCTTATAAGTCAAGCCCAAAATGTCTTTAAAGCTCTTACCCCTCTCTATTGTTTCGCATAATTCAAGCATCGCATATTCTCCTTCACCTCTGATCACCCCATCCACATCAGGTAACGAAACTGACTCTTCTGGGAGAGCATTTACATGATGCCCTCCCAACACGGTTAAAATCTGGGGATTTGCGCACTTAGCCTCCCTGCACAGCTGCCAAGCAGCCTTAATGGAGGAAGTAACTGTTGTGATTCCAACTATATCATACCGTGACCACGGAATTTTTAGCTTGGGCTCTACGTTTAAATCAAAAACATCTGGTGAGTAACCATTTTCCTCAAGAGTGGCAGCTATGTACGCCAGACCCAACGGTAGTACATTTGAGGGCTCAAATACGTGAGGTCGAGGGTTTACCAATGCAACGCTCATCCTATCGTCCTCCACAAAAGGTAAACTTTAGAAGTGCGAAATTCTTCATTGGGGGCTTCGCTTTGTAAAAGGACCAGTTGATTCTATCCCCGTGTGTTTCTTCAGAAGGGGTAGCTTATGGCAAAGTCTTAACCAGGAAAACATCAAATTCTCCATTCGAGTATAACTTGTTAACTGAAGGGTCCAAGCTTAGCTTTTCAAGATCTCCGCTATTGAAATCTAAACGCCCTGATTGAGTGCTTCCCACCATTTTCTCCTGTAACACTGGATCGTTGATACCTTGCTTGAAGCGCGCAGTGATAATCATAAGGGCATCTTCGACGGGATATCCATGCTGGGCAATCTGTTGAGCCCTAGCCTCTCCTAGAGTTTTATGGCTCTGATACCCAAAGTGCGATGGTATGTCCATTGTATTTAAGCTCAGAATGTGAGTTTGGCTATTAACAGTATCACGGTCATCAAACAATTCTACCCATCCCTTTGTCAAGTGCACAATTCCGTGCGGATAAGCTAGACCATTGAAGATCCAGCCTGCCTTTTTATTGAAGATAATCCAATATGTGCCGCTGAGATCCATACGAGTGACTTGGTCATTGGATCTATATACTAATGGGGACGAATAGAGACCAAAGATGCCTATCATCGTAGAAAGGACTATGAGAGCCATGGCAGCGAAGAAAATCATCTTCCTTCGAATAGACTTATCTGGCCTTCCATTGGTTCTTCCTATTAGTTCGTAAAGGAAAAAACCGACAAAAATGGGCGATATAGGTACTATAGCCTCCCTATTCACGATTGCACTTGTGATACCTCGGGCATGATACAACGTTGTCAAAAGGAAAAACGCAAATATTTCCCCAAGGAAACCCCATATAACTAAGTGAAAGGCGTTTTCTAGCCTTACCTTGCCTTTCCTAGTTTTTATCAAAATTATTACTCCCGTAATAAGGAAAATTATGCCGTATATCATTATGTGACCCCAAGACATAATGAAATAGTTAATCACGTCTAGCCCTCTCACCTGTAAACTTTCTGATCCTACCACGCTAAACGTTTGTCCAGGCTGGGCGTAGGTCAAGGCCCTAATCTCGAACCCCCAACTATGGCTATAAGGTATCCATGTAAAGAAGGCTATGGCAGGTATTAGGGGCATCCATGTTAAGAGAGCAAAGGTTCGGAACAAGGTTTGGAACTTCATTTTGTCTCGCAAACGAATACCACCACAAGTAGCTTTACCATGACTATACAAAGTGGCATCGTAAATTGACTTGGAGAGTGGCATAACTATGAGGAATCCAATCAACATCAAGACGTAGTGGGGATGCACTAAAGCATATGAGATTGAAAGCAAGATTAGCATCAGTAAATATCCTCGTCCATGACTCTTCAAATGTTTAAAGTATAGGTATATTATCAAAGGAAAGAAGAACACACCGATAGCGCGAGGAGCAATTTGGGTTTGAGATAAAGTCCCGAGAAGAGTAGCACTCGCCGCCGCTGTAAGCAAAACACGCTCCCTCTCCCTCCACACCACGGTAGCTAATACATAGATACTAAGCATGTACAGTACTGAGAGAAGTGCTGGTAAATATCCCATGACGATGAATACTGGAATGTTGGAGATGGTCGCGATGTTTGCTACTAAAATATGCGTGATGGGATACATATCATAGTAAGGATCAGCGCGTCCAGTGTTAATGACGTCGGTTGTCATTGCATAGTGAGCCATTGTATCAGCATAACCATATGTAAGATAGTTCCTGAACGCAGGCAGAGAAGTGATCACAAAGGTAGATAGGAGGAGAAGAAAGACCCCCATCAACCACCACTTATCCTTTTTGCAAGTGACCGCCTGATAGGTGATGATGGTCACGCCACCCGCAATACCGCCAATTAAGACGACCCAGACAAGGGGCGGTGTATGAGTGTAGATGGAAATCTCATAACCACGTGAGGGTGAGTTTCTAAGTTGAAAAAACGCCACAGCCATAAGCATAAAGTAAATGCTAAGAGTGAACTTCAGTACTCTTGATTTCATTCTTGTTTCTCTAGCTCCATTACGGCAATGGATCGGACATTTGTTGGTTCAGATTTGACCCTTTCAGCTTCACTCCTCGTAGCCGGTAGCCAACATTCATCTCTTCGTACCCAGAAGAATTCTTTGATAGTCTTAAACTCTCTAAACAATTCTTCTAACGATAAGGAGTCATAGATTATATGGGAGGGGAATCCTTTCAAGTAAACGATGTCTCTTCTTCCGAAGGGTACAGCAATTATCGCCTTTCCGCCAACTTTAAGGATCCTAGCTATTTCCTTTATAGCTTTCTTGTCGCCCTCAGTACAAATCGGATCGTTCCAACGTCCCAAACCTATGTGTTCGATGGTCGAGATAGCCGTTACGATATCGAAGGAGCCATCGCGAAAAGAACATCTTAAAGTGTCTCCTTGAACAAAGGAAAAATTCGGATGTTTAAGTAAGTAATCCCTTGTATCGATGCCATAAACCTCATGCCCTAGGCAGGCCAACGCGATAGGTAGATTGCTTCCACAGCAGCCCACATCCAGTATTCTAACCTTTGCATCAAGGCCGATTGCTGAATAAACAAAGGGATATTCGATAAATCGCTCATCAACGTATAGCTCAAATAGCCTATCTCCTAACAATGGCATCTTTTCTAGTATTATCCATGCCAAGGAGCCATGGAGAAATAGTAGCTTCTCGTTCTTTGGTTTAAACCAGAATATTCGAGGCGTGCCCATATAGCGCGATCTAGGCCTCAATGCTAGTGTCCTTCATTTTTTATCCCACTTACCAACCAACTGCTCGTCATAAACTTAGGCAGAACATCGGCAATTTTTGTGCTCAAATAGGCAAGACGACTTCTTGGTCCACCTAGAAGAAGGGGAGTAAAGGGCAATCGGGCGGCGTATATAGCAGAAATAAATCAGTAGTCAAAGCCCACTTCAATAAGCATTCGACGAATTGTTCCTAAGGTGAACCGTTGGATGTGGGGATTTCGCGGGGAAGATTTGTGGAAACGTCGACAAAAAGACTCTGCGAATAACTCTACTTCTCCTAAGCCGTCAGGAACAATAACCAGAAAAAGACCTGGCGAGCGAAGCGCTCGGTAAGCTGTCTTACAGAACTCAAAGGGCGCTCTCATATGCTCGAGTACATCCAAAGCAAGAACTATGTTGAAATGTTGCCCACTACTCTCCAAATATTCTTTCGCCTCCGCAACCTCAAACTCAACATTCCAGAATCCTTTCGCTTTCTCTTTCGCTACTCTTATTCCTTCCTCCCATATGTCAACCCCCTTCACCGAGTAACCTAGACTGGCTAAAGCCGAAGCATAAATACCGAATCCGCAACCCGCATCCAAGATGGTGACCTGAGTGCGCTCAAGGCATTGGTCTTTGATGTAATTTTCCACCTCCTCCACAACTTTGAGCAACTTTTTTAGTTTATAGTAGCTCGTGAACCTAGCGTGTTGCAGATATGGGCGGTCTTTGAACTCATATCTTCTCGTTGCTTCGGTGAACCAGACAATTAATTGCCGCGCTGTCTGGGGATCTAGCGTACCTTCAACAATTTCAGCCTCGAAATCGAGAGTATAAAAGAACTTCAGCCTCAAATAAGAACCACAGATACAGATGGGGTTTTCTTCACTGTTCCCCCTTCAAATGGGAAGAGCGATTGATCATATGATTCATTTGCTCGTACGGACCAAGGTCTTTCTTATCATTGTTATCAAGATGAAGAGTGGCTGAGTTCATATGAAGACCCAGATTCATAGTGGGCTTGACAATTCTTCTGCGCATTTGCTTAGAACATTCCCGACTTCATCAGCTTCTGAATGTTTGGAAAATACCTCTTTTTAGCCATGGTCAGATAACGTTGAAACACACGGCGTAAACCTATAACTACAACTTTCCTACGATGCCTTATCAGGCTTTTACCAGCGTAGTGCATCCAAAGGAAACACATTGTAAGTAAACAATACTTCAGCATCCTTCAGAGGGAGTCAACTACGCGCCATTCACCCATCGTTTATCAAATTCCGAAGGATAACTTAACAAGTCTTCTTAGGTTAGACATAACAGTCCTAGGCTTAACGAGTAACTGTTGGAGTCCAATCTTGAAGTATCCCAACCGGAAATAGTAGTTTCTATAAGCTTTTTGGACGCTGTTGCATATCTCTTCAGCTGACAGGTTCGGGTATTCAAATACAGGGCTCATAGGCGCATACTCTTCCCAATCCAGAGTGAGCAAGTAATCCCGCTGTTTTAGGAATTGGTAAAACTCAGTTCCAGGATAAGGTATTGCGGTACTGAACTGGACAGTGGTCGGATCAAGCTCCTTAGCAAATTCTATCGTCTTCTCGATCGTCTTTTCGGTTTCACCAGGCATCCCGAAGACGATTGTCGCATGTACATGAAATCCGAACTGCTTCATCAGCATTATTCCCTTCCTGACCCTCTCGACCTTTACGCCCTTCCGCATTCTGTTCAGTATCTCTTGGCTGCTGCTTTCAAGTCCCACCTTCAGGAGGAAGCACCCAGCCATCTTAAGCTTCTTTAACATCTCTGCATCATCTAAGTCTGGCCTCGAATAACACGCCCAAGGTAAGTTCACTTTCCTTCTTATAATCTCGTCACATATTGCCATGGCATGTGGCTTATCTGCTGTGAAGGTATCATCATTGAATATAAAGCTCTGGAAGTCGTAATTCTGCTGAATACACTCTAACTCGTCCACAACATTCTTTGGCGATCTCACTCTATATCTATGGCCCCACAACACCTGAGGCCAGTTGCAAAAAGTACACCTGAACCGGCAACCTCTGCCCGAAAGAACAAATGTGAAGGGATTAAGGAGTATAGGGTCGAAGTACCTGTAGTTGGGCAGGAGGTCCCTCGCTGGGTAGGGGAAGGAGTCTAAATCCTCCGGAGGAGGTCTTCTCTCATTCACGACGATGTCTCCCCCATCCGCTCTATATGCGATTCCCTTCGTACCCTCAGGACCCTTTTCAACATACTCTAGCAAGGGACACTCGTACTCACCCATAATAACAGCGTCTAGACATGAGTTCGCCAAACTTTCATGCGGCACAGCAGAAACATGCGGTCCTACGAAGATTATCTTGCAACCGATTCTCCTCTTTACTTCCTCAGCCACGAGAGTATCGCTCTTAAAGGAAGCAGTTGAAGTTTCAAAGACGGCAAAGTCCGGAGCCCCTTCCTCAATCTGCCTGAAGAACTCTTGGACGTTCATCGAAAGGGCTTGGGCATCAATCAGCTTTACTTTATGACCCTTGGATCGAATGTAGGAAGCCGCGTACGCGAGTAAGAGAGGCGGGTGTAGAACCTCCGTTGCGTAGCTGAACGCTGGAAACCTTATAGGCCTGTTAAACCTCCTCGTGTTCCCATAAATGGGCGGATTAACAAACAATACACGCATTAACTGAACACATCCAGAAGACTGTTTGAACATCGCATCTTTTCGAATGAAAGCCTGCGCACTAACATGAGCTCGCTTTAACCTCGCCCAAGAAGGAACCTAATGAGACCGTAGCAGGCCCCGAGACACCACACAACATTTCTGAGAAATACCGTGAGAAAGCTAAAGAGCGTGAAGGTTATATTTCCTCTTCTCTGATGCACCCATCGAAGAAAGCGTAGGTTTAACCCAATCAAAGAAACAACTCCAACCGCTAACGCAACAATTGGGATCATGGATAAGGGAGCAAGGATGAAGCCAGAAACCGATGCAAGAAAGGACACTGCAAGGATCAGAGGTTGGGTTAAAGTGCTTGGTCCAGCGTACTTGTCGCCTCTTATCCACCTGACATTCTTCCTGTATAGGAGTACTCGCCACATAGCCCGCTTGAACTGCTGTTTAGCAAACTGTCGGACGGTGGAGGGGTGAGGGTGCATTACCAAAGCATCAGGCTCATAGGCAAGCTTATACCCTTTCTCCAAAATCCGGTAACAGAGGTCATTGTCTTCAGCATTCGCATCTTTAAAACTTTCATCAAACCCCCCTACCTCGACTAATACTTTCTTCTGAAAACATGCATTATAGCTCCCCACAAAGTCCGTGTATTTTCCGATGCGCTGGTGGCGGAACTCAATGTCAAGACCTATAAAGTCTGCAACCTTTCTCTCAGGG
>Ga0315314_1002321_pt1 | contig 15833 bp, 9 predicted proteins | sample TDP9_MG_FD_203631 | JGI IMG/M metagenome (GOLD analysis project Ga0315314, IMG submission 203631) | Freshwater sediment microbial communities from Lake Towuti, South Sulawesi, Indonesia - TDP9 | ecosystem: Environmental > Aquatic > Freshwater > Lake > Sediment | place: Indonesia: South Sulawesi...
ATCGGGCCTGAGCCGATGAGTAAAAGTTTCTTCAGGTCTTTCCGTTTTGGCATAATGAAACAAATCGGTCAAAAAGGTATTTATTATCCCACGGTCCGGGTGAGGCCTCAGGGTGATATTGAACCGAAAAGACAGGTAGTTTTCGGTGTTGTAGGGCTTCAACGGTATTATCACTTACATTAACACCGACTACCTCCACTTCCGATGGACAGGAATCCGGGTCAACGGCAAAGCCATGATTCTGGGCGGTAATATAGACTTTACCGGTGCGAATATCTTTAACCGGTTGGTTAGCCCCGCGGTGTCCAAATTTAAGTTTATAGGTTTTGGCTCCAAAAGCCAAGGCGAGAATCTGATGCCCCAAGCAGATACCCATAATGGCGGGGCTCTTGCCAGAATTAATTATCTGCCGGATAGTTTTAACGGTCGTCGCCATAATCTCCGGATGAGCGGGATTACCGGGTCCATTTGAGATAAGAATACCAACCGGAGAAAGTGCTTTTATTTCCCCAGCCGATATACAATACGGCACGGTAATAACCTCGCAGCCCCGTTGAAGCAGTTCTCTAATAATATTTGCCTTTGAGCCACAATCTATCACCACCACTTTGGGTGTTTCGTTCTGAGTGCCAGAAGGTTTGCCCATAGGAGCAATCTCTTTATCCCGATTACTCGGGATCAAGTTGCTTCCAGATCCCGCTCCAGCGGGACAAGAAACGTCGGCCACGAGATTTTGCTCCTCAGGCCAAGGCATATCTTTTAGTTCTTTAAGAAGATCGGTTAGTTCGCTCGGAGAAGGAAGGATTTCACCTGCTTTTATCATCGCCTTCATCGTGCCATATTTTCTAATCTTAAGGGTAAGCATCCGGGTATCAATCTCGCATATCCCGGGAATATTGTATGACTTGAGGAATTTATCTATATCTTGATTGGATAAACGATGCGTGGGAATATTACAGACCTCCCGCACGATAAACCCCCGAACCTGAATCTTTGGTGACTCCTGATAAGAAGGGCTGACGCCGTAATTCCCTATCAACGGATAGGTCATCATCAGGATTTGGCCATAGTAGGAAGGGTCGGTAAGTGCGGATTCGTAGCCGCTCATCCCGGTATTAAAAACAAGTTCTCCTGCGGCTTGTCCGGGTGAACCAAATCCCCGGCCGTAAATAATGGAACCATCCTCTAAGAGGAGAACTGCTTTCAAGGAATGCATTATTTTTAGAAAAGGATTCTACAGGAAAAGAAAAGGATTGTCAACTAAAATATATTATTTGAAATGTTTGGGCAAATCTGGCAGAGGGTTAAACATTTCTTCCCTAAAGGGGTTCTTAGTAAGGTTTGACTGTTTAAGCAACTCTTTAAATTTATCTTGAGCCTCAGATGCTTTTTTCTCCAAGATGTGGGCTAATTCAGGCTCTTCCATAAAGGACTCGGGGCGAACCGGCTCGGTTCGGTAGTTTAGACTTTTAGCCAGCCAATAGAAAAGACCTCGCTCGTCCACAATATAAGCACCTTTGTTAAGTAATCGATTGGCTTCCGCTATATCTTTTACACCCATTAGAGACAACCAAAATATAACCATACAATTATTGATTTCTATCTGCTCCGTTTTTATTCGCTCGCTGGTTGGAAACCATTCGCCATCCTTTATGATGCGTTCCAGCAGAGTGTTTGACACCACATTACTCTTTTTAAGCGGATAGGCAATGAGGCGAAACTGATTGTTTCCAACCACGGGATAAAATTTCTTGAACTGTTCATATGCTCTCAAGAGATGAACCGCGGATTCTTTATGCTTCCGGTAATAACCGAGAGAACTCTGGGAGAGATTTCCAAGTTTTTTAATTCGTTCCTCGGCAGGAAGTGCTTTATCAGGCATCTGAAGAACTTTCTTCCAGCCCAAGTGATAGGCATTGCCGAGATGCAAATAAGCCGCTCGAAATCCGGACAGAATAATTAAACGGAGTATTTGTGCCTCCATCGTATAAACCTGACCGGATACCTGAATGCGGACAAATTTATCCAAGTCATCTAATGCCTCTTGATACTGGGCATCGGCTACTTTTTGCGCAATTTTAGTATAAGTATGTTCAGCCATCGGTTGACTTATAGGAAGAGTTGGTTTTGAGGCGTCAGACGGCGGTTCCAAAAGCGGCCTGGCAGGAGAAGGTTTTTCCTCCGGCAGTGCGGCAGGGGTGGGTTTGGGCTCTTCGGGTTTGGGCTCGCCTTTATCAATCCAAGGAGAAATTTCACCAGAGGAACAACTTATTAGAAAGGAAATGCCAACGGCGATAAATAATATATTTTTAATGGGTACGGGAAATTTAGTATTATGCATTGGAAGAATTTATTACAAACAGGCGAATCTAATTAAAAAGGCGGGATTATTTCTCTCGTGTTTCACCTAATCTATCTTTAATAATCTTGTTCTTCAGGTTCTCAATTTGATCCCGCTGGGTTTTGGTAAAGCCTTCTTTATATTCATCAACTAATGCAATCCATTTATTACATACTTCAACCAATCGCAAATCTGCGCTTTCTTTCTTTTTGCGTGCCTCTTGATATTTGGCTAATCTTTCCTTTTCATCTGGGCTACCTTGAAGCATTGCCGAGAGGACCTCATCAACAATGCTAACACTTTTAAGGTTCTCCTCGGCTACCGAAAAGGCCAATTCTTTAATTTCTCTGGTCAGGTCTATCTTTTCAATAGAAGTTAATTTCTGGAGATCAGTTTGGGCGCGGGTATATCTATCTTTTGCCGTTCGGACAAACCTAATTGCCTGAAATTGTTCCTGCCTCGTTTGAGCCTTGGGAAAGTCAGTCAAGCCTTTTATAAAATAATCATCGCCCTCATCAATCAGAGGAAATAATATACCATTTAGTCTATTAGAAAACAAAACGACTTGTTGGGCAATTTCATTGAGTATCCTAAACTCAGCTAATTCTTTATTAGCTGCCTCCATAGCCGCCAGCGCGATGTCTCGCCTTTTTTCAGCCGCTTCCCGGGCCTCTCTTTCTACTTCAGCCTTGGCTAAAGCCTCGTCACACTCCTTTTCCATCGCATCCCGTGCTGTGAGAGCGGTATCTTTATCTGCCAAGGCTTGGTCCCGTTCCGCATCGGCTTTTGCTTTGGCCTCAAAAGCCTCTTTTTTATCCTGCTCTGCGGCCGTAGCTTTAGCCTCAGATTCTTTTTGCTTGTTTTCTGCTTCCCTCATCTTTTTTTCCGCACGGTCCTTATCATCAATAGCTATGCCACGCTCTCTTAGCGCCGCCTTTTCGGCAGATTCTGCATCTTCCTGAGATTTAATCGCTTTATCCTTCTTCTCTTCCGCCTTTATTTTATCCTCATGAAACCTCGCTCGTTCGGTCAAGCCAAAATAGCCCGCCGCCATACCAGCCAGCGTCCCCAAAATCATTATACCCAATAATAAACCTCTCATTCTTCTACCCCTTAAACCGAGACTTTATCAATTATAATTATGACAATTACCCAATAAAAGTCAAGAGAAATATATGTTTTTAGATGATTTATTTTTCCCCCTTCTCTGAAGGGCTCCAAACACCGGGAATTGCGGTCTGGCAATACTCACACTTGCCTTGTTTGAGATGATTCTCTTCTATAGCCCACCCAACCCGTTTGATAATCGTCTTGTGACAATCAGGGCAGTAAGTAGATGCCGCCTGATGAGGAGTAACATTACCCAGATAGACGAATTTCAGGCCGCAATCCTGGGCAATCTGCCGGGCGGTCTCCAAGGTCTTGACCGGCGTGGGTGGCAGGTTGGTCAGTTTATACATCGGGGTAAATCGGCTGAAATGAACCGGCACATCTGAACCTAATTCTTTCTTTATCCACTCGCACATCTTCTTGATTTCCTCTTTGCCGTCATTGAGGGTCGGAATAATCAGCACCACAATCTCGTACCAGATACCTATCTTTTTCAGATTAAGCAGTGTATCCAAAACCGGCTGGAGTCTGCCACCACAGGTTTTCTTATAAAATTCGTCACTGAATGATTTCAGGTCAATCTTTACGGCACTTAAATGCTGACAGAGTTCAGTAAGTGGTTTCTCATTAATAAATCCGTTAGAAATCATTACAGAAGTAATATTCTTTTGCTTCGCCAGTTTGGCAATATCATACATATACTCATAAAAAACAATCGGTTCGCTGTAGGTGAAGGCAATTATTTTGACATTGTCTTTCTGAGCTAGACCAATAATCTTTTCGGGGGACAAATAAGTATTATTCAAATCCTCCGGTTTGGCCTGAGAAATCTGCCAGTTCTGGCAATATTGACACTCAAAGTTACAGCCCGCCGTGGCCAGAGAAAGTGCCTTCTCCCCGGGCAGAAAATGATAGAAGGGTTTTTTCTCTATCGGGTCAATATGCAGAGAACACACCTGGGCATACGCCAGGTTATAATAAATGCCTTTCCGGTTCTCCTTATTCCGGCAATAGCCACGCATCCCCTCTGGTACCCGGCATAACTTCGGACAGACCAGACAATCTACTACATCGTTCTTCCCCTTTTCGTAGAACATTACCTCTTTAAGAGGTGGTTTATCTTCCCCGAAGACCTTGCGGGGTAAGACCAGACTATTAGCCAGTGTAAAGGCTCCGGCTGAGACTACTGTGGTTTTTAATAATTCCCGACGAGTTATTTTATTTCCCATGAGATTCTTCCTCAATTATCTGTCCAGTATAGACATAGAATTTGGTGTCTTTATCTTTCCAGGCACCCGAAGGCAGACCGGCTTTCGCGCAGAGGTGTTCTAACATCTCGTTCCGGTTCCAGCCTTGTTCCGGGGCTACTTGGGGTAGAAAGGTAGCACTATAACCGCCCTTTATCAACCAGACACCATGTTTACCCACTACAATATCATCTGGTCCCCCTACCCGCTTCAAGGAACTCAAGACGGTAATCTCAATATGCACATCCTTTTCTTCGTCCAAGGTTATTGAGTTAAACCGCCGGTCATTTACCGCCGCATTAATCGCATTATCAATCACATCTTCATAAAGCGATTTGCTTGGCCTGAGCGTCCCGATACAACCCCGCAATCGCTTATTTATCTTTAGCGTAACAAAAGCACCTTTGGTCCTCTTTAATTTTGGCGTAAGTTTACCCTGAACCCAGTTCAGGGTTGAGATATCAGGTTTCTTATTATTACCCAGATAGGTCTTCAGGGTATCCCGGGCCAGTTTAAGAAGGGTTGACTGTTCATCCTTATTCAATTGATATTCGGTCAGAACCATAGAAGCATAACTAACCGAATTGGTGTAATCATTCTCCAGGTCACCCGAAGTATAATAATGGAGCAATTCCCCTTCGGTGTCCGGCAGAATCGTTTCCAATAAAGCAATGGGCTTATGACCGCAGATGGTCGCCCCGGTCTTCTTGATATAATCCAGAAACCCTGTTGGATTAACCCCTTTAATATACTCAATCGCCCCGAAATCAAGTTTCTTAATATTCTCTTTAAGGTTATCCTTAAAAGGGGTATATCGGAATCTTGCTCCGTAATGGGTGAAGTCCGAACTGGCAATTACCAAGGTATCATCATCCACATATTGCTGGATAATCTCGGCGGTTTTCTGGTAGTCATCGTCTTTCAGTTCACCCACAATTAAAGGAACGAGTCTGAAGTCTTTCAATACGGACTGTAAAAAAGGGAGTTGAATATCCACTGAGTGTTCCTCTTGTTCCTCAGCCGGCACATCTCTGAAAAGCCCGCCCGTCGCAAGGAAGGCTTTGCACACCTCGGTATCCACTGGAATCTCGCCCAGCGAGGTTTCGTAATGCGTGGCTTCACTTACCGCAATCCCACGGAAACCAGCATAATGAGCGGTCCCCAATATAATTACCCGCTTATAAGGTTTATCCTTAATCACCTCGTAGGCGTAAGCGGCCGCCTGACCGGAGTAGCGATAACCCGCGTGCGGAACGACTAATCCCAAGACCTTGTTCTCTAACCTGACTGTTTGCTTGACCTGGGAGAGAAATTTATCTATCTGTTTGGTTAAATCCTCTTTGGTGCGGGCAATCCAGCCCCGCTCCCCCAGCGTCACTTTATGGATAACTTTATTCTTAGTCATATCGGGCGGTGCGGGTTTATCCTGTCCAGGACAGTTAAGACAGCCCAGGAGTACCATTAGTAACATACCATAATAATAAAACTTGTCCATTCTATTTCACCTCCTATCCACCGAGAATCTGCGGGATGAGCCAGGCATAGACCGCGGGCAGATAGATTACGGTAGAACTGCCGACCTTCTCGTAGGCGGATTCATTCCGGGTCAGGATAATGACTTTCTTGGCCTTTATCTGCCGTCCGAAGTTGACCAGGGCCCAGCGCCCGGCCTTCACCTCAGGGAAATCATAAAGCACACCCGCCAGATTCCACACAATACCATACCTGAAACAGAATCCCGTCACTTCACTCGTGCCACTCTGCCAGAAATACATCTCTTTTACCCACGGGAGAATCCGTAACCCCTGATACAGGAAATTATCTAAGAGAATTCTACGGTCTGGTCTGGTCTCTGTCGGACCAAAGATATCAAGCAACATATTGCGCAGACCGTTATCATTAAAATAGGCCAAGGGACTCCCCTTCTCGGCACGGCTCTTCTCCGGACCCGCCTGCCTAACAGCGCCCACCTTGGCGGGCAGGTAAGGATAGACCTTATTAATCAAGAAACTGCTTTCCAGGTGGTCAAGATATGCCAAGATAGTCTTGTGATTAAGTTTAGTCCGGCGGGATAATTTGCTGATATTCAGGACAGACCCGTGGGCGCTCGCCAGTTCCCCGAGTAATTTTCTCTGCTCGCCTGAATCCCAGGGTCTTTTCCCGACCGTGAGGGGGCCACTAAAGAGTTCCTGATAGACCTGCTGCAAAAGCCCCGGCCGTTTCTCTCCAGTAAACTCCTGAACCACCCGGGCATAGCCGCCATAACGCAGATACTCATCCAATAAAGGGGTTAAGCCCCAACTGTCCTGACGGAGTGTCCCGATTTTTTCAGGCAGTTTCAGTTTAGGCTGTCCATGCTCCCCATCCGGCAGGAAGATATTCTGGGGATTGAGCATCCGGTTGAGGAATTCCTTATAATTGACCAGGCCGACCTCAAGGGTTAAAATTCCCTCTTGCGTAGCGACATCCCGCCAGGCGGGACCCAAGCGGGGAGAGGGGTAGGGGTGTGTAACCGAACTAGTCAGGATTAGTTTTACCCTCTCCAGTCTCCCTTGGAGTTCTCTCACAAATCCCAGAGGCTCAAGACGGTTCTCGGCGAGATGCCCAACCTCGTCCAGAAAGACCCATAACTCTTGAGGTCTATCCGGCTTAAATCCCTGGATAAACTTGACCACTTCGTCGGTACTGGTAAAGCCGTCACGGGTGATGAGGTCGTCCAGATTAAAATAGAAGATGGCTGAGGTGGGGGCGTACGCCTCCTTGACCAGATATTGAATCGCCAGTTGGAGAAGAGTGGATTTACCACTGCCCCGCGGTCCGGTGAGTAAGATGGGCTTATCATCGGCCAGTGCCCTGACCAGGTCAGGCCAGATGGCCCGCTCCAAATAACCCGTGCCTATCAATTTGGTTTTATCCAGCCGCCAGGGGTTCTGTTTGAGGAAGTGTTCTGAGTTAAACATACGGCCGAGAAAACTTCGTAACTCTTAGGCTAAAGCCTAACATCCAGTAGTCTTCCGGCGTTCTGGATGCCAGACTTTAGTCTGGGAATTTTATACTTTCCTATACGGCTAAAAAACTATCTTTTTTCTCCCTGTCAGGGAAATAAAAGTAGGTTTTATTTCTGGACAAACCCTAATTTTAGAGGTCAAAAAGACCTAATCTGCAAAATATTGCAGAATTACCCCCTAAAAACTCGGTTATTTCTCCCTGACCGGGAAAGGGGTGGGGGGATACCCTACCCCTGCATACCCTATACCCCCACCCTGCATACCCTATACCCCCACCCTGCATACCCCATACCCTACCGCTATATACCCTATACCCTACCGCTGTATACCCTATACCCTACCGCTGTATACCCTATACCCCACCGCTGTATACCCCATACCCTACCGCTGTATATCCCATACCCTACCGTTGTATATCCCATACCCTACCGTTGTATACCCTATACCCTACCGCTATATACCCCATACCCTACCGCTATATACCCCATACCCTACCGCTGTATACCCCATACCCTACCGCTGTATACCCCATACCCTACCGCTGTATACCCTATACCCTACCGCTGTATACCCTACACTCTATCGTTGCATACCCTATACCGGGGTCCCGACTACAGTTAGGCGGTCTCAAATCCGGAAAATTGTGTCTGCAACCTCAAGCACATCAACGCCTAACGGACGGAGGATGTGTCCCTTCTCTAAATCGCCATTAATATCGCCCGGTCCGGCAAAGAGCCAACTAATGGATTCGGTGGCAACCTCCTCGCCTTCCTGGACCAGGTCAATACTAATTACCTGCCAGCCGATGGGCGGGGTGGAGATATTGACAGTTCCCTGATAGGTGCCGGGTGTAGTAAACAAGATGATTACTCCTTCTTCTCTCCTGATTTTTCCGGGGGCTTCTCGGGCTTGGCCTTGATGGCCTTTATGATTTCTCTGGCCGCATCGCGGTAGCGGTAAAATCTCAAGGAAAGACCCGTAATCTGTCTAATGATAGCGGCTTCGAACCTATCATCAGGCGACTCGATAATTTCAATTTCGTTAGAGGCTGTTTCTATTCCGCCATATTCGACAAAATGTCCGTGTCTAATTGGTCTTCTATCCTCAAGTAATTTTTCCAGGACCGGCAGGGCGGGTGCCCCAATCTCCACCAGTTTGACCGAGGCATTACCGTGGTCCAGGATACGAACCCTTCCTCCTCTGAGTGGTTGGAAGAAGGGAAGGGAATATGGGCAAGGGTCATCCCTTAATTTATAGATATAGTAGTTAATCTGTTCGTCAAGGGATAGTTTAGAGACATCCGCGGGTTCTTTCCAGGCCCTATCTTCTTCAACCATCTTTTCCAGAAAGTAGGCCATCTCTACATAAAAAGGTGAGAGAGGGGAATCTATATATTCTTTAGCAAGTCCCTTAAACAGGGTTAATGCCTTTTCCCGATTTCTGGGGATGTCGCTAAGATTCTTCTTTACGGCCTCTCTGTAGTATTTGTTAATTTCTTGCTCAGGCACCTCTATATCTCGCTTAACCCAAAACCCTCCGTAAGGCACTCTGGAGTCCTTATAAGCATAAGGAAACATAAATGAATGGACGGTATAACCGGCCCAGAAGAGGAGGCCAGAAAGTATCAGGATAAAAACGATGCGTATAAGTCTTTTCATTATTAAATTAAGGGTCTTTGGTGTCTGGTGGTAACGGTGGGTAGCGTTCTTTCTTTAATTGGTCATCAAGTATTCCCCGCTGGTCGGGAACCCATTTGGGTGTATCCGGGAGTTTAATAAGTTTAAGTGTATCATCTATAGCCTTTTTATCTCCTTTCTCTCCCAGGATAAATTCCATCGTAAAGCCCCACTCAAGATAACCGAAGACCTTAAAGGCTTCTGTAGAAATGACCCAGGTTTTAAATTCCGCTGTCACCGTTACTTTTGTTCCCGGCACAAGTGGTTTTTCCTTCCATCCCGGTGGTGGTTTTACACCCTTCTCCTCATCCATCGCCTCATAAGGATCATCACCAACAAGGTCTTGGGGATTGTTAAATCCGGGGGAGTCTTCCATCATAAAGAAGTTCTTGGGCTTGGCTTTTTTGGAGCCTTGAAGATTGTAATATGGGATACGCTCCTCTTCTCTCAGACAGAATCTTCTAGACCTCTCAGCACCGTCAACCTCCCAATCTCTCAGAATCTCTACTTTTGAACCATCCGGATATTCAAACACAGCCGTATATTTCGCGAGTTGGATTATTTTAAAATTCCGGTATTTATCTTTTCTAGGACAGGCCACATCAATAACGGTATCCTTTCCATAGTGCCAGACACCTTCTTTAATCAAATCTCCTGGCGCCAGAGCCTGGTAGAGGGTAATCATAACGCCAAGTTCAGGGAAAAATACTGGATACTCGGCAGGTAATGTTATCTGCAAATGTGAAGGCCACTTAATTGTAATGAAATCTTTGCCTAAAATGCTCTCTCTTTCAAGATCCATTTTCCCATCAATTGGAGTTGTCCATTTCCATTTCTCGGAATATTTATATTGTTTCTCCCAATTGCTTACCAGTGTCTCGGCGTCAGAGATATTCACTTGGTCATCGTCCCCGGCCAGGTCACACTGTTCGTTATAATTAGGGTCGCCTTTTCGTGTGCCATAGGCCGCTTCTAATATTGTGTGGTCAGCCTCATTTACCACACCATCGGCATTGATATCGCCCACACCAGCAAAGAGCCAACTAATTGACTCGCTTGCGACAACGCCGCTTCCGGTCAAGTCAACACTAATCACCCGCCAGCCAATAGGCGGAGTAGAGATATTGACAGTTCCCTGATAGGTGCCGGGTGTGATGGTCTCGGTGAGTTCTATCGGCTCACCCTGAAAGCCGGTGGCGATGAATGCCTCTGAGGGAAGTCCGCTAATGGGCTGGCCAAGAGGGTCTCTTACCTCCACCAGCACCAGGGCAGACTGCTCTGAGCCGACGTAATACCAGTCCTTCACGGGCAGGGTCGGGTCGTTAAAGAGACTGATTTTCATCGTAATAATTCCGAATTCTGGATATTCATACTCTTTTCCATAATTATTTGAGACGACCGCCGCATCGGAGGTATCTATGATATCATCGTCTCCAATCAGGTCGCACTGTTCAATATAATTAGCGTCCCCTTTCTGGGTATTAAAAGCCTGTTGCAATAATGTTTGGTCGGTTGAACCCACATAGCCATCGCCGTTGATATCACCTGGTCCTGCGATGAGCCATCTTAATGTAGCCGTTCCAGTGATAATACCTCGGTGGGCCACGGTCGCCTCAACCCGGTGCCAGCCCATTGGGGGTGTAAAGATATCCACGGTTCCGGCATATGTGCCGGGTGGGACGGTCTCGTTTACCATTATGGTCTGGTTATAAAAGGATACCTGAAAGGCCGTGGAAGGAAGCCTGCTTACGGGATTGCCATCTTCGTCCGTAACCGCTATCCGGAGAACGGCGATGTTTTCGGCGGCCTGATAATAGTGTCCCTTCTGAGGTGGAACCGGGTCATTATCCAGGTCAATACTGATGTGATATTCCTTAGCCGGCGTAATATCTATGGTAAATGTAATGGAGTCTGTGGTGTTATTTGGTGTGGGAGAAGCCGCATCATTTACGCTTACCGTCAGGGTATGACTGCCTTCGGTCAGGGTTAGGCCCGTAATCCTTAAATCCGCGGCCGTGATATCAGCCACACCCGTGTATTCAGTGCCGTCTATCCAGACCCGAATACTTGAGGTGCGGATAGCGGTTAATTTGTCTGTATAGGCAACCAGGATATCCGGGGTGAGGGTATTAACAAATTCTCCGCTCCTGGGCGTGATAAAGGTGATAAGCGGTGGTTCCTTATCCAGTTCCGCAATCTTCTGCTGGGCCAGGCGGAATTGCTTCACTGCTTCCTCATATTTAGCGGCATTATAAAAGGCGACACCATTATCATAATATTTCTGGATAATTATTACCTCTGGATGAGTTGGCCCATAATTCGGGTCTTGCTTTAAGACATCTAACCTTACCCGGACGAGTTCTTTAGTAAGATTGGCTAAATCCTGCTGGATTTGCTGGGTGGGTGCCCCTAATTTCTGGGCTTCCTTTAACTTCTTTATCGCCTGCCATATCTTAGTAAAGGCGGCAATCAGGTCGCCATCGTTCAACTTGTCTATCGCCCCGTTATTCGCCCGACCCTGCTCATTGCCCACCAGGAGTTCCCAGGCACCCGTGAGAATCTCTTTGACCTTCGGGTCAACGGTCTGGGCAATCATCTCCTGCAGGTCGGCCGAGACCTCAGTTATCGCCTCTACTGGCTGAATCGTCTTAAAAACCACAGATTGCACAGATTGAACACCCGCCTTGTCAGAGGCCATGACCTTAAAGGTGTGCTCGCCTAATAACAGGGTTGATAAGTTGATAAGGACTCCTTTATCCAGAAGAATGCCATTGATGAATTGCGAGCCATCCAGATAGACCTGATAGCCATTAATTAAGCCGGAAAGGGTATCGGTAATAGCGAAGTCTATAATAAAGGTCTCAATATTCAGGTAATCCCGTGCCTGAGGCGAGGTGATGGTAATATCCGGCGGGGTCTTGTCTATGTTTACCGCCACAGATTTCGCAGATTGATTACCGGCTTTGTCTACCGCTGTGCCCGTAACCACCTGTCCGGCACCCTCAGTAATCAGTGTAATCTGTGGTGTAATGCTCTCTATTCCGGAAAGGGCATCGGTGGCACTGAAGGTAATGGTTACATCGGTCTTATTCCAGCCGAATTCATTGGGCGGCGGACTCTGGGTGAAGGCAATTACCGGCGGGGTTCCATCAATCCGAACCGTGGTTTCCTTAGTAACTTCCGTATTATCCGCATTATCTACCGCGTAATAAGAGACCGTAAAAACGCCCTCTTTGTTCAGCGGAATAATGGCACTATCGCCCGAGGCAAGCAGTTCATTGAGGACAACACCATTTGAGGTTACGCAGTAATAGACCTCTTTTACCCCTGAGGCCGTGGTATCCGGGTCAACCGCTTTCAGGGTCACCAGGACGGCGGTATTATTCCAGCCGGCGGGATTGGGCGGAGGCGTAATCGTGGCGGTGGTAACAGGGGGCTTGGTATCCAGAATAATCGTATCCGAATAGGTCTCTGAGACCAGTCCCACGCCATTTTTATACTGGCAATAGACGGTCTTAATACCGTCGCCGGATAACAGATTCCAGTCTTTAGATTGCTGATAAGGAAGCCAGGAGGACCAAGTAACATTATCGTTAGAAAGACGCATTTCCGGGACGCCCGATTCCGGGTCAGAGGCGAGGAGGGTAAGGGTGACGCTGGTAGAAGAAGTGGCATAAGCGCCGGCATTAATACTGACAGAACCGGTTGGCGGAGTGGCATCTATTATTTCTGGTTCACCCGGAGCATAGCCTTTAAGCCAGCCGTCCTTAACTAAATACGGATAAGAATCCACCACATTTGCGGCATTAGAATCCACTCCAGCGATAAACCCGGGTGCGGTGGTTCGTCCCCACCAGTTGCCCTCATATCGCTGGGTCTCGGGATTGAAATAGGAAAGTTCTATCGGCTGGTCGGAAGAGACATTTGTAACGTTACCCCAAATATTGTTATGGTAAACGATATTATCAGGACTCTGAGAGAGATAAATACCATAATAGGAGTTTGAGTCGGCTGTATTATTGGTGAGAATATTATTGTGGCTTTGATAAAGTTCCATACCGTACCAAAAGTTTGAATTGGCTGTGTTGTTTGTGAGAATGTTATGGTTGGAGTTGGAGCGGAGAAAAATGCCACAGTTGTTTGAATCGGTCCTGTTGTTTGTAAGATTGTTATTAGAGCTGAAGTCGAGATAGATGCCGTTGCTGGTTGAGTTAGCGGTATTATTTATAACGGTGTTGGCAGAGCTGGAATAGAGGTAGATACCGTAGTAGATATCTGACACATTCATCCCCTTAATGGTGGATTGACTTGTGAAGGCTAACAGCACATGATCAAGATTGTTAGTAGCCGTAGCGGTTACATTCGTGCAATTAACTAAACCTAACCAAGACCAGTTCGAACCAAGATTTAGTATAGCATTATTCGGACAGGTTCTATAACGTCCATCATAGTAATTGACAGGCAGTCCATTGATTGTGTTACTCGTGGTGATATTATTCTGGTAATGGCTAATGTCTATCCCGTATATAAATAGACCTTGCTGTCGCTGGCCAAGAGTTTTCAAAATCGTATTGTCGGTAAGAGTATTATTAGAGCTGCAGGAAAGAAAGATGCCGTAGCGATTTGAATTGACTGTATTGTTGGTAAGAGTATTGTTAGAATTGAAACCGAGTCTAATGCCATAATTAAGGTTTGAGTTAGCAGTATTATCGGACAGGACATTATTGGAACTGTAGTCAAGGTAAATGCCACCATAGATGCCGTTTGAATTAGTAGTATTGTTAGTAAGGGTGTTGTTGTTGGAACCGACGTAGAGGTAAATGCCGCTATGTGTATTTGAGTTGGCTGTGTTGTTTGTGAGGGTGTTGCTGGAGCTGAAGACAAGGAGAATGCCGTAATAGGCGTTTGAGTTTGCTGTGTTGGTTATGAGGGTGTTATATGAGCTTGAGTAGAGATAGATGCCACAGTTAAAATTTTGCACGGTGCAATTCTTGATGGTTATAGCCGTTCGTCCATAAAGATAAATTCCATAACCATATCCCGCTCCAGTAATCTTATATAAGTTGCCATCCAACGTTATTCCATCCGCCACGATGACAACTGGTTCATTTATATCCTTGACCAGCGTATAGGTTTTGGTGGTTTTGTCGTAGGTATAGTATTCAGAAGGCGGACCGGTCTCTAAATCAGTGCCGATGTAAAGGGTATTTTTACTCGGAAGTATGAAGGTATGATGGGGGGAAGTCAGGTCCTGTATCCAGGAGATTTCACCATTGCTATTCGGCTTCAATTCTGATAGGGAAAAACCGTCCTGGTGCAGGAAGTAGGGAAGCGGGTTGTCTTTATTTCCCCAAATCTCTAAACCAGATACGGTGATTACCGTTGAGGTTATCTGGCTCATCTCAAGCAAATCACCCAAATCAGGTAAGCCATCGGATAAATCCGGGGCTGGTTCTAAATGCAGGCTCAGGGTATTTGTAATCGCCTCTACTATAATATGGACTCTGGCGCTTGAGGTAATCTTCAGGTTGCTATACACGGAATTAGAGATGACAAATTCCGTCCCCGCACCCTCATAAGGATGGTGCAGACCATCCGGCTTATTAAACTCCTCCATCTGTTTTAGCATTTCCTCGGGAGAAAGCACATTGGGTGATTCGCCCGAAGAACCACTTGCAATCTCGTCCCCCGCATAGACTGAAGACCATAGGACGAAGAACCCAACCAGAGCAACTAACAAACTATTTTTTGTCATACCTCACCTCCGCTCATAAATTAGATTACTTCGTCCCCCGCCCCGATGTAACATCGGGACGGGCTCCTCGCAATGACACTTTTGGACACCTTGCATTATATCATTTATCAGGTGAGTGTCAAGGGGGAATTTTTAGGATTCTTCGTGGGAGACCCGGGCGACCGAGACGAGTTTATCATCCCCTTCCAGAGAGATTAATCTGACGCCTTGCGTCCCACGACCGGTCATCCGGATATCCTTTACCGGAATACGCACCACCATCCCGGCCGAAGAACCTAAAATCAGGTCGTCTTCATCCCGTACCTCTCTCATCGCGACCAATTTGCCATTGCGTTCGGAAGCCCTGATATTAATTACCCCGTGTCCGCCCCGACGCTGGATGCGGTATTCATCAAACACGGTTCGTTTACCATACCCTTTCTCGCAGACGCTTAAAAGTGAGGCTTCTTTGTCCTCAATCACCAGGTCGCGAACCAAATCTGCCTTATCCAGTCTGATACCGGTAACACCACGCGCCGCCCGTCCCATCGGTCGGACATTATCTTCCGAGAAACGGATGGACATCCCTTCCCGCGTACCTAAAATAACATGGTCTTTACCCCGTGTAACCCTTACTCCAATCAATCTATCTCCGGCATCTAATTTCAGGGCAATAATACCTCCTTTCTTGGGATTTGCAAAGGCGTTGAGCGGTGT
>Ga0315314_1002322_pt1 | contig 15829 bp, 12 predicted proteins | sample TDP9_MG_FD_203631 | JGI IMG/M metagenome (GOLD analysis project Ga0315314, IMG submission 203631) | Freshwater sediment microbial communities from Lake Towuti, South Sulawesi, Indonesia - TDP9 | ecosystem: Environmental > Aquatic > Freshwater > Lake > Sediment | place: Indonesia: South Sulawesi...
TAGCGTTCTTCAACTCCAGCAGCCTTCTTTCGTCCCCGTAGTTGGTGATCACAATCGTCTTCAAGAGATTTCCATCTTGCTCTATCCTGTAGGACAAGATCCTTTCCGCAGATAACTCCCCCGTCCTCGCAGACTCTCTATCTTTAGCCTGCATAGGTTCCAGAACACGCCCTATCAAGAATGCCCTCAGAGGCGGAGAGTTAACATCATACTTCATGTTTGGCGCTGAAACCACCTTCAATTCCCTATCGGATACATACACATCCGCTAAGTAGACGCCGGTCACGGTCTTTAATGGATAGGCTTGCTGATAAGGCGAGGGAGCAGGTCCAGTCGGAGGCGGCGGCGTAGGAACAGTCGGAGGCATCGCGAAAGGAGGAGGCAGCGTCTTCGGAACTTCCGCTCTCTTGAAACTCTTCTCGGTCAACGTAACATCCACAGCGTCGAGAAACGATCTTAGCCTAGATATCTCCCCTTCCAGTTCGCTTATACGCTTCTCCAAGTATGCTTTCGCTTCCGCAAGTTTCTTCACTGTTTCTTCTTCACTCATCAAAATCCACCTATTAGGAGTTACAATTCGCAGCTTCCTTCAACATAAGGTATGGACGGTCAACTCTATGAGTCTTTTGTCGGCGAGGCTTGGAAGTTCCCATTTGAACGAACCGTATGCTGGGATTGCACAATAAAGAGAGTACTATATAGCGGGGTCGAATCGTAGCTAACTATTAAGAATGCTATAAGGTTCGTTCATGCCTTACGCGAAGAGGGTTTGCCTCTTTCGACGACAGCGATAGCGAAGTCTGGGCAGTACAGCTCACAGAGGTGGCAAACAGTACATTTTTCTTCTTCTTTCGCAACTGCGAGATGAACGCCGCTCTCACTCAGATCCTCTTTGAGTTTGAAGACTCCCCTCGGACAGAATTCAACGCATATTCCGCAACCTTTACACAAATCACTGTCGATGCAGACCTTTACCACTATCTCTCTCCACTCACCTTCGTTCCTTTGCGCTGTTTATCCAAGAACTCCCTAAGGATATTACTTCGAACGTCAGTTGGATCCTTAGGGTTTGATTCGAAGATACCGTGAACTACGAGCTGGTCTTCTTTCTGGTATAGGCCGACCTCTATAACTTTGTGGCCTTGACTCGCGATGGCATCCTTCATATGGCTGATTACAGAAGTCAAATCTGAATATGGACGGTTCGTGTAGGCGATCACCTCGTCGATTATCGTGTCTCCGTATATCAGGACAGGGTTATTTAGCAACATGAAATTTGGAACCTTGACCGTTCTCCCTGTCTGAACGCTGGGCAATCGTTCACCGTCTCCTACTTCCATCAAAGATGTACGAATGAGACCGACATTTAGAACATCACCTTTGACGGTCGGCACCGTGAGTATCTTAACCCTCCGACCCCTCTTTATATGTCCAACAAAGCGAAAGACTATACCTGCTATTAATGAAGCGATATAATCCTTCAGAACCAGCGCAAATCCAAGTGCAAGCGCGCTTACGATTGCTACCAGTAGAGCCGTGTCAACCAATTGAGCCACTTCGCCATAATTAGACCGAAAGAAATTTAAAGTATTCGCAAGTGCGAGGGTTCTTTCATCTCTTAAATACTCGTGAGAGTTCATGTAGTTTCAGAAACGCCGCCTAGAGGAACGCGTTATGGATTTCGTCGATGTGTCACGTATACTTCGTGGAGAATTTGACGGAAAGACTGTTCGAATGCATGGCTGGGTTCACCATAAGAGGTCTAGCGGTGGAATCCAGTTTCTCCTACTGAGAGATGGAACAGGCATTATTCAATGTACTCTGAAGAAGGAGAAGGTCGATAGGAGGACCTTCCGAGAAGTGGAGAAGCTGCCGGAGGAGTCTGCCATCGAAGTTTCGGGCGAGGTGAGAAAGGATCCTCGCGCTCCTCGCGGCCATGAGGTAACGATAAGCGAGATCAAGATATTGCATAAGGCGGAGGAAGACTACCCGATCGCTAGGAAGTATCATGGCCCAGAGTTCCTACTTGACAATCGACACCTATGGCTGAGGAATGAGAAGATGCAAACGATAATGAGGATAAGAGCGAAGCTGATGGAAGCAGCGAGAGAATGGTTCAAGGAAAGTGGATACACAGAGGTTCAGATGCCAACCTTGATCACGGCTGCTTGTGAAGGAGGATCGACTCTCTTCGAAGTGAAGTATTTCGATATGAAAGCCTACTTGACCCAGAGCTGGCAACTATATGCAGAAGCTGTCATCGCGAGTTTAGGAAAGATCTACACTATCGCTCCATCCTTCAGAGCTGAGAGATCGAGGACAAGACGCCACCTCACAGAATATTGGCATTTAGAAGCGGAAGCACCGTGGTGCGATTTGGACTGCATCATGAAAGTGCAGGAAGGACTCGTATCGCATATCTGCCAGAAGACCGCGATGGAAGTGCCAGAGGAATTGGAAAGCCTCGGAAGAGATCCTAAGACACTGCTCAAAGTAGAGCCGCCTTTCGAGAAGATCACATATGATAGCGCTATTGAGATGCTGAAGAGGGATAAGGTTGAGATAAATTGGGGAGAGGATCTCGGCTGGGAGCAGGAAAAACATCTAGCGCTGAAGTCTGAGAAGCCGTTCTTCGTGACCCATTATCCGAAAGGGGCCAAAGCTTTCTACCATAAACCCGACCCCAAGAAGCCTGAAGTTACGTTGTCCGCGGATCTGCTTGCGCCTGAAGGATATGGAGAGATAATCGGCGGAGGACAGAGGATACATGACCTACAGGAGCTTCTTGGAAGGATCAAAGAAGAGAAACTAGATACCAAGGACTATCAATGGTACGTGGACTTGAGGAAGTACGGTTCAGTTCCTCACGCAGGTTTCGGGCTGGGGGTAGAGAGAACACTTGCGTGGATCTGTAAACTGAAGCACATTAGAGATGCAATACCCTTCCCGAGATTGATCAATAGAGTCTACCCATAGAACCTGAACGGTTTTCTGAAGTCACGAAAGAATGGTCTAGGAATAGCGTGCGGATTCTTGGTTTTTCTCCTATGCTATCATCATATTTGAACCGCTTACTTTCAAGATAGCCTCTCATAGGGATCGTTGTTTAGCGAGAATGAACACTGTGCAGTACGAAAGACCTCGTAACAAGGCGAAGTTCAAAATGGTTTGCTGTTCCCTGACGGCTCCGCGATTGTTCGGAAGAATCTCTAGCTGAGATCGCTTGAAACCTGAAGGAGCAATGGAATGATATTTTAATCAATCGGCTTCTGTGTGATCGACGAGAATGTTCGCTAATTCCGCCTCAAAAGTGCTGATCCTCTGGGTTGAGAAGAACGGTATGTCACTTAATAGCCGGGTGGTGGTCTTGTTCCATCTAGGTGGTAGCCATCCCCATAGATCATGATATATGTCTGGTCGAACCATAGGACATCCGACCAGTTGAAGCCGTAAAGTTGTTCATAAACCAAGAACGCTGAAGGATCTCTTATCCAAAACTTATTGCCTTGGTACACGTAAAAGATTGCTCCAGTTGATTTATCGCCTATCAATGAACCGTCAGGCAGATATCGCGAGGGTAAAGGCGTATAACCGTGGCGACCTAGAAAACCGTCAAGAGAATAACTTGTCTCATATTGATCTAGGTTTGGATAATCCATAAGAATCTGACCCCAGCGGAAACCATATTGCACAAAGGCTTCGGCGCAGGTTATCCAATGCTTCTTTCCATCGAAAATGTAGTAGACTTTGCCTGTGCCTGATTCATGTGCCAGGAACGGGTAAGCTGGATTCGTAGGCTCATGCCACAAAGTCATTGTTGTCGTTGTTGTAGTCCAATACAAAGCACTCCAAGTTATTGTTCTTGTAATATACCAAATTTCCAAATAACTGTAAGTTATTGTTGTTGTTCTATATTCATATACAGTGGCGGTGGTGGTCACAGTTTGTACAGGCCAAATGTAATCACCTTGATAGACAGTAGCGACTGGAATATTTCTAGCAGGTGAAGATACATGGTATTGAGCTTGAGCAAGCTCTATCTGGCTGAATTGAAGTGGAAAGGAAAAAAGCGTAATTAGCGTGAACGCGGCGAAGAAGACGTTTATAGGTCTCAAAAGGATTTTCCTCAAGAAGAAACACCTCCTTTGCATCGGTACATTACTCTATTAGCTGTCATGTCTACGTCCATTGTATGCCTATGGTTTCTTCGAAGCTGCTCCAACCCAGTATCCGCTGTGTCGCCATGACCGGTATGTCACTTGTGATTAGGACCGGTCCGTTCATTACACCGGGATAGGTGACGCAGGAGGCTTCTCCAGGATTCAATGTGAGAGCGCTCATCAATTCGCCGGCGATGTACACGTTGATGTGAGCTGTCTCCGTTGTACTTGGATTGATGAAGTGGATAGCATCCCAGGTTGCCGAGCGCATGTCATACCATTCGAAGTGCCACTTGGTACTCATCAATTCTGAAGGTGTGCCGGATAATTCTTTGAACCCATTCCAGCCTAGAATTCTCCTCGTGACCATGATCGGCTGGTCGCTGACCACGCGTACAGGGCCGCCTATGACGCCTGGATAGTAGATGTATGAGGCTTCTCCAGGACTTAATGCGATAGTGCTCTTCAATTGCCCTGCGATGTAGACCTCTATTGAAGCTGTTGATCCGGTTGGGTTTATGAAGTGGATAGCATCCCAATCTGCCCCTGGGCTCGCCATATCATACCATGTGAACCATTGCTCCTTGAACGCGTACCATGATGGAATGCCAGCTATCTCTTGGAAGTCGCTCCAGCCGACTACGCGTTGCGTAGAAAAGATCGGTATATCGCTAATTATGCGTACTGGGCCCCCTATTACGCCTGGATAGGTTTCATATGTCGCGTCTCCAGGATCGATTGATATGCTGGCTTTCAGCTCTCCTGCTATGAATATGTTGACGTGCGCTGTCTGCGTTGAGCTTGGATTGATGAAGTGTATAGCATCCCACATCGCTCCCGGGCTTGCCATGTCGTACCATGTGTAGTAGATCTCTCTACTGGCTTTGTCGCCTGGTAGGCTTGAAGCCTCTTTGAAGCTATCCCAGCCGACGATCCTCTCACTCGCCAATATGGGTTGAGTGCTGACTATGTGAACAGGGCCATTACATACGCCTGGATAGTTCTTGTATGTTGATTGGCATGCTTCAAGCGTGAAGGCGTCAACTTTGACGCTAGCAATGAAAACTGTAATGTCGGCTAAGGATTCGCTTGGGTTTGTGAAATGGATGTTGTCGATCTGCGCATTCTGAAAATCGTACCATGTAAGCCAGAGCTCTGTATGAGCGTGAAAGACTATGGGTACTGGACAGATATTTCTCGGGTACCATGCTGGATCTGAGCTTAAGAAGCCCCACTGCCCACCAGCGATTGGGTAAAAGGGATCGCTCCCATCGGCGTTCATCACCATAAGTCTGTAGTCGCCAAAAGTAGTGGCCGAGTAATAGGCGATTAGGCTTGCATCCGGCGACCATTCTGGGTTTTGCTCCCACTCAACGCTCTGCGTCAAGGGTCTCAGGTCAGTGCCGTCAACGTTCATTACCCAAATATCGTACTGCAACCGTCCCGGCAGGCCTTCAGGCTCGATGTAAACAAACCTGACGAAGGCGATCTTGTCGCCCATTGGCGACCAGTCGGGTTCTTCGTTGTTGTGGTTGCCAGTCAGCTGGCGTTGATTCGTCCCATCTGCATTCATCACCCAAATCTCAGAGTGTCCGGATCTATCCGATTCGAAGGCTATTTGATACTGCCCGGTAGGATATGGGATAGGCCGAGGTGAGGTTGTGGGATGTTTATCTATTCCTGGACTATTCGTCAACCGTGTTTGACCAGTACCGTCAGAATTCATAATGTAAATCTCATGATTGTTATCCCTACATGAAGAGAAAGCGATCCTTCCGTCCGCTAACCATTCGGGATCACCATCAAACCCTGGACTATTTGTAAGCCTCCTCACATTGCTGCCGTCTGAGCTCATGACGTAGATCTCCCAATCCGGATAGTGAGGTGGCCTAATTGAGGCGAAAGCGATCTTGGAGCCGTCAGGCGACCAAGCGGGATGCACATTGTTATAGCCAGGATTGTTCGTTAGTTGAGGCCATGGACTTACCATGGTTGGAAAATGCTTAATCCAGATCTCCTCGTTTCCACTATAGGTTGACGTAAAGGCGATATCACTATCGACCACCTCGATTTGATCAATCGTCTGAGGCCTAAGGCTGACCCCGCCTCCCGAGACAGTAACTCCTATCGAATGTACGCCCGGAGGGAGGTACAAGATAAGTTGGAACCAGAAGTCTTCATCGCAATTGTCGAATGCACCATCAAAAGCCGTTGCAGAGCCAATTACTCCATACTCGTCCAAAGTATACTGCACGCCCACGATATCCGTCACCATTATGTCTCGGCGCTGGTAGGCAGGCCGCAATGGGTTTTGATTATGATATCTTGGAGCCATCCATGCGTACCCGGTATACTTCAGCCTGTAGTTGACCGTCGTACTTGGAATATGTGGATTGACATGAAAATCCGGCGTAGACTCTACGGCGTCGGGAATATTATTGCTGTCTGAATCCACCCAACCGATCATCTGTCTGGTTGGCAGAGATGCCAAAGGATTAAGGTAAGGACCGTCAAAAATTACGCCTGGATACTCCCCGCCCGGAACTCCAGGACAAAATGAGACGAGGAAATTTGCGCTGCCCCTCGTGACGTACGTGAGGTAGATTTCGATCCTGACACCGTACCAGGCTTCATTCGTACGTCCAATCGTCAGTGTATGTGAGAGCCGCTCCCATCTACCCGTCGTCGTAACTGGAATGAGCCCATGAGCTTTCTCAATCGCAGGGTATAGAGGATCTGTGCTATAAAACAGTTTCCAGTAGATTCCACCTTCAAAATCAGAACTGACACCATAGACTTTGACATATGCCCCAAATAGATACGTATTTGGATAGCCCCCGACCCCATCTCTATATGTGTAGCCTAGTCCTGCCTTTAGGTACCAGCCACGATCACGTCCGCTCGCCCCACCATAATAATATAAAGTCATTGAGGAGTATTGAGCTCCAATCCTCTCTGCCCAAGGACCTGGCTCCAGCTCACCGTCCCTCGCCCATTGATTTTTGGGATCCCACTCGTCCCGGGCGAACCCGTATTCGTAACAGCTGATTTTGTATCCGTCTTGGCTTATGTAGCCTCTTGGAACACCGTTGTACGGACCCTGCTGGATGAAATCCATCCAGTAGGGTGAATAAATGGGAATATAGCACTTATCGGTTCCATCATAGTTCAGCTGTAATGCAGGAGATAGCCCTGAAAAGATTTTTCCTGACCATGAAGTGTACGTGTGCTCCCACCATACACTTGTAGCAGTTTTAAATATCCAGATGACGCCAGCGGCTGGGGTGTCATCCTCTATTGTTTCTTGAACTTCAAATGTAGTTTTACCCGCAGTGTTTTCAGTTGCGTGGGATGTGTACATTTTCTCACCTGCTAATTGCTTTGTGAGACTTTCAGGTTGAAGTGGTATCTTCATTATGCCTGGCGGGTTGTCTGGCGGCCCATTGAACCAAGTGTTGGGGTCGTTAAGATTGCCACCATATCGATCTGCATGATTCGAGTTTAGTGTGTTGAAATAGCCTGAGCGCATGTTGCCGTTGTGGCTACCTATATATTCGTCAAGAGCCCAGAAGACGTGGCCGATCTCATGAGCGACGAGAGCGGCTCTGAATTCCGGTGGGTAAGCGTTCTTTGCGCTGGCGCATGAGGCTGTGACTATTATCCATGGCCCACCTAGGGCAGCTCGAGCTACTTCGCCTGTACCTCCGAACCCTCCATCTGGCTGAACGTATTGTCTATCGTCTACGACGAAGATGACGAAGCCCCAGTCAGCGGAAGGATAATTGGGATCAACAGGATATAGTGGTAAATCGGGGAAATGAGGGTACTGCTTCAGCTTGTCATTCAGGAAAGCGTATATGCGATCCTCGACACTTCCCTCGCCTAGGCCTACGCTTTCAACGAAGTCTGTAAGCCAGCCTTCCACAGTCTCTCTGTTCAGACTCCCAGCTTCATTCTCCTCGCCCTCTGGACGAATCTTACATTCAATTGGAGACAGCTCACCAGGCTCTAGGTCTATAGCGAACTTCTTAAGGTAAGGATATAGGAACTTTACCTTCTCCTCGTAGGTCGTGGGGCGGCTGCTCTCCCAGAAATTATCGCCATTTTGTGTTATCTCCACCCACTTTTGCATGTTCTCTACAGTCCAGCAATCTTCTGCTAGCGCATGATCACCTGGGCGCCTGGCCTCCACGAAAACGATAACCGGCAATATTGTTCCAAGCATATATTCGCTCGTGTATCTTCCACCAGGCCTACCGGGCCCATCTCGGATAACAAAGTAAGCTCGATCTGAAATTATCTTCTCGCTTCCTTGACCGAACTCCCCGATGATGTAGTATTGTCCTGAGCCTACAGGATCTTGGTGGGCCTGAATACCTCCACCGTAGTCATTGAGCTGAGCCCAAACTCCTTCTTGCGGTAAACCTGGAGGAGGGAATTTGACCGATTCTCCAGGAGCGAGTGTATAATCCAAGTAGGTCAATGTCATTGGAACATGTCTCGAATGCCTCCAGACCTCTTGATCCGCAGAATTGTATACAGCGAAGTCGAATCGTGGATCAGGATAGGGACCGCCCCTAATATGGAAAATATGCGGATCTGGACTTGGATTGCACACTGTCACCGTAACTGAGACATCTCTACCCCAGCCGTATCTGGACCTATCAGTGGTAACCGTCACGAAGGGCGGATACGGAACAGATGCGGAAACCGCAGCCATCCAAATGCTACATGAGTGTATAGTAGAGAGAACGAGTAGAGAGAGACAAATGGCAGAATATACCCTGACATTTAGGTGGGCCTCCACAAAATTGCCCTTGTACGTTTTCTTGAGGCGAACTATTAAAGATTGCGAGGATCAACAAATACTGTCGCGTAGGTCGATATGTATTGAGGCCTCTCTGAACGTTTATTGACCTTTGTCAAATCGGTGATCTAACATTTGGCGGGGTCCACACACGGATCGAACCACTAACCGAAGAATCCAGCAAAGCTTTACACAGCTCAGGCAGAGATGGCAAGGCGCATAAGATTCAGATTTAAGAAGTCTGAGGTACCTGCCTATCCAACGCCTGAGAGAGCCTCGAAGGCTATGAACGGATTAATTGAAAATGGAAGATTGTTAAGGAGAAGAGGAGTCTACGAACGGTATGCGGGTAGACTTCGCTCTGAAAAGCCTCAAATCTGAAAGCCAGATAATGTTTGTTACAGTTGTGGACAGGTTGGCTGAAGCCCCTAGAAAAGAAGAGTTCCGGGTGTCAGGAGGAGAGCTCGTCGAGAAGGTCAAGGAGATCGTGCATGAAGGGAATATCCGAAGAATAATAGTGAAACATGACGACAAGACAGTGGTCGAAATCCCCCTAACCGTTGGAGTGATAGGTGCACTCATAGCGCCTCAAATAGCCGCGCTAGGAGTCATAGGAGCCCTGTTGACCAAATGCACGATAATAGTAGAGAAAGAGGAGGAAGAATAATCACTACGCCTTGAAATCAACCTGCGACCCCTCTGTTTTGATGTAGATTAACGCATGGCTTCCGCCAGAAAGACCCCCTATCCCCCTTGTTTTATGTAAATTCTTAATACGGGTGTAATACCTTGAGGGTTCTTTGCTTCCTCTCAGAGAAAGATAATCTACGCGGGATCGGAGCACAACAATCGATTGAATGCCTCAGATACCCCAGGTTTCACTCACATCAGGACTCGTTATTGGTGACTATCGTCATCGGCATGAAAGCATTGTACTTGTTGGATGGGAAAAAGATTCCGGTGGGGAGCTGGTTAAGTCAGTGCCTTCCAAGCTAGATGCTGTTTGTTAGATCAACCATTACTGCTTTGATGGGTTAGTCACCGCCGATCGGCGCTGGAAACTATCGGAGACCCAAGATCCTTTACGTTTGCATGAGGTTAGGAAAAGAAGTGACTACCGGACGCAGGTTTGCTGTGGGGTTCAAATGTTTCATGGCGTGATGGTCTCTCGTGGAAAGACGTTCCAGCCTTATTAGCATATCTGCGGAGTTCTGGAAAGCTAACCTATACGCATATCCTAAAGCTTGACCAAAAACCAAGTCTCAGGTTATGAGATGGCATCCAAGACCAGTTTCAATCCAGTCTTAGTCTTGGCCAATTCGTTCCTAATATCCCCTTTGGCCACAAATTCAGACTTCAGGTCATTGCTGAGTTTCGGATCGTCCAATTTAATTAAAATAGAATCTATTTGCTTCTTAACTGCCTCTAAGCGGTCACGTCTAGTATGTCTTGCTACTTTGTTCCAATCTACCTTGCTGTCTATTGCGAGCATTACGATATCTCGAATGTCTTGAGGTCTCGCTGAATGAATCTTGGTCGCAATCAATATTTCCTTCTCCAAAACCATGACTTTCCGGACTTCTCTCTGGGCCCCGGTCACATCTGCAAGCGAAGAATATCTTCTCAAGTATTCGAAGCTCCAACTTGCACTCGTCTGCCGAACAACTACGCTCTTGACAAAAATATCCACCCAGACTTCATTACCTTCGATATTCTTGATGAACCTACAAGATTCTGCCCCGTAAATATCATGAAACAAATTCGAATTCTTTTCCATTCGATAGCCTTGTCTTTCAAGTAATTTCTGGAATTCGCGTAGTTCAGCTACTACTATGTCGCAATCAACAGAGTATCGATGCCTTCCTCTTGCGGCAACAGCATATCCTCCAATTAGAGTAAACTCAAGACCGGCGTTGACCATCTTTTCTAGAATCGCTAATGCTTCATTCTCTCGAGAAAGAGACTTTGCTACAATGCTCATTTCGGTATGCTCGCAAGCATCTCTAAGGCAGGATTATAGGTATAGATGTTCTCTCGACAAAACTTCATAGTGTCTTCTAAGGGTAAAACTGAAAAACCACCCACCTCAGTAGATTTTACACGAATATTCGGATGTAAGCAATAGAAAATTCCAAACCATGTTTCTTTCGCAGGCCTATCTTCAATAGTATATCTTAATTTGTTTCCTTCAAAGAATCTTATCCAAGACTTGACGTCTCTTTTTTCAATGTCAATATGGATTGGATACCGTCCAAAGAATCGGCCAACGTTATATCCACCTCTCGCCCAGAGGAAGACTGCATCTTCATCTGTTAGAGCGTATTTTAGATTAGCCTTCTTAAGCACTTCATACGACTCTTCGATACTTTTGGTTCCAGCTAGTTCGTCTGGAGACACAACATTGTATCTACCACGCCCATCTTTCCTCAGCAAACCATGTTTCACCATGTCGTGTAACATCTTATATGGAGCGGGAGGTCTAAACGTTGATATGAACTCGTAGGCAGTGAACTCTCTACGCCACTTCCAGAGAACTCTCCACAACTCCAACTCCATATCTGTCACTAGGTTCCTTACCAAATTAGTAAGAAAACAACTATATAAATACATCACCATCCCCAGCTTCATATCCAGCTAGCTAGGCAGTGTTCTGCAACTTCCAACTGGACTACATCCGCCTTGCCGAAAGGGAAGTATTCTCATACAACTGGACCTTGTATAATGATGCACTCCGCCCCGTTAGGCTACGTCCTCGTATACTATGCAGTTCAGTAAGAGGGATAGTGATGATGACAACAATCAAAGTCGCGCCAATGAAACCAACAATCTCCTTTGATGTACTTGACAAAATCGATGTTCGCGTTGGGACAATCGAGCTTGTGGAAGACATGAAGGGGTCAGAGAAGTTGGTAAAGCTCACTGTTGATTTTGGTGATCACAAAAGAAGCATACTGGTTGGAATGAAGCAAGAACGTAAAAACCCGAAAGAAGTCGAGGGAAAGCAGGCGTTATTTGTTGTTAATCTTGAACCCAAGAAGATGATGGGCGAAGTTTCCGAAGGCATGCTGTTTGACATCGGATATGCTGATGGGATCACGCCTGTACTTGCAGTGCCTGAAAAACCTGTACCTAATGGCACACGAGCTGGATGACCGGAGACGTTAGTACTCTCACTATAGACGCGGAAATTTTCTATTCCTTCCTTCTCTTCGATTATTCGGTCGTTGAGTCTATCTCTGATTTTCGCCTGAAATTTCGAAAAACGATAGGAGAATAACATAGCAAGACTTTAAGGCTGAATCTTGTGAGAATAAGCGTCCGAGAAAAAGCAAGCTAGAAGGGCGAGGCTGTGCCTGCCGCACTACTGATGAAAAAGGATCTGAAATCATGGGTCGGTAGCCTCACGGATGCGTACACGGTTTATGGTCCGAAACCCAAAGGAAACAGTTTCGCCTTCGAGAGAATTCATTCCCCGGAAGAAATAGTTCTAGACTATTCCGCAACGATACTCCCCCTCAAGAAGTTCCTCGTTCCACCTTCTGAAGTAATACTCAGATTCGGAGAGGGTAGTGTCCAGAGCCCGCCTGAAGCAGGACGAGCCTCGAAGACTCTACTGTTCGGAGTTCACCCTTGCGACGCCAGCTCTTTTGCGGTTTTGGACAAAGTCTTCGTCAGTGAGTATAGGGACGATAGATACGCGAAGCGAAGAGAAAACATCGTGACCGTCGTTATTGCGTGTAGTGAACCTGGAGAGACTTGTTTCTGCTCCTCGATGGGTACGGGCCCAACGTTGGAACAGGGCTACGACGTACTCTTAACCGATCTCGAGGACCGCTACTTGGTGGAGTCCGGGAGCCCTGAAGGGGATGCGCTCATAAGAATGATTCCTAGCGCAGCACTGCCAAAGCCGATTGATTTTGAGAGAAAAAAGAGATCGATAGAAGACACGCTTAAGAAATTCAAGAGAAAGGTCGTCGCAGATAGACTGCCGGAACTCTTTCGAAAGAATCTGGACGACCCGATGTGGAATCATATAAGAGATATCGATCTGGCATGTGGACAATGTGTGCTCGTCTGTCCGACGTGCTACTGTTTCGATATCCGCGATAGAAGCGAGGTGACCTCTGCTAATGGAGAGAGAGTTAGAGAGTGGGATTGCTGTGTCCTCCTAGAGTTCGCTGAGGTTGCTATGGGAGGTAACTTTCGGAAAGATCGGGGAGCCAGGGTTAGGCAGTTTATGGGCCACAATCTGAGCTACGGCGTTGAACAGTTCGGGCGCCTCAAATGCGTAGGATGTGGAAGATGCATACAAGCTTGCCCTGTTCATATCGACATTACGGAGGTCGCTAGCAAGGTCAGAGGCGGCTGAGATGAATGACCCATACCTTCCTGAGAAAGCGGCTATAGAGAAGATTAGGAGAGAGACTGTCGATACGAAGACGTACACGGTTCGCTTGCTGGATGAGCGTAAGAGAGCTGAGTTTTCAGTAGAGCCCGGACAGTTCGTAATGGTCTCATTGTTCGGGATAGGTGAGGCGCCGTTCTCGCTAAGTTCAAGCCCTAACTCTGATGGAGCTTTCAGTACGACAGTTAGGGCGGTTGGAAACATTACAAGTGCTTTAGATAGATTCGAGGAAGGAGCCATCATAGGAGTTAGAGGCCCTTACGGCCACGGCTGGCCCATTGAATCGGCTAGAGGAAAAGACATCCTCATCATCGCGGGAGGCATCGGACTCCCTCCCCTACGCCCTGTAATAACGAAGATCGCTGAAGAGAGAATACACTACGGCAGACTTGAGATACTCTATGGCGCTCGAACGCCCGACCAGATGATATTCCCGTATGAGTACGAGGATTGGAGGAAGATAAAGGATACAAGGTTAGAGCTTACGGTGGACTCAGTGCCAGTAGGCACTGCTTGGGAACACAATGTCGGAGTCGTAACGACGCTATTCAATGAGATGAAAACCTACCCTGAGAACTCGCTCGTCATGACGTGCGGCCCGGAGATAATGATGAGATTCGTTGTAAGAGGGCTCGTAGCGAAAGGGTTCACTCCGGACCAAATTTACGTTTCACTTGAGAGGAGGATGAAATGCGGCATCGCTCAATGTGGCCACTGCCAAATAGGCCCGAAGTACGTCTGCAAGGACGGCCCTGTATTCAGATTGTCTGACATACAAGGTCTTCCGGACCTAGCGTTATGAGGAGGATCTCGTCTTTGAGCAAGAAACCGACCCTTGCTGTTTGGAAATTTACCGGATGCGCAGGATGCCAAATGGAAATCCTACGTCTTGAGGATGAACTCCCCCGCATTCTCCAAGTCGTTGATATAACCTACTTTATGATGGCGAAACGCCACTATTCAAGCGGCCCGTACGATGTAAGCTTCATTGAGGGTTCAGTCTCAACTCCGAGAGAGATCGAAGAGATCAAGAAGGTTAGGTTGAACTCGAAAAACCTCGTAGCCCTAGGTGACTGCGCAGTCTACGGCTGCGTCCCCTCCATTAAGAACTGGTTCCCAGAGAGATCAGTGGAAGAAAGAGTATACGAGAATCCATCGGTAATCCATTCCACAAAGATCCATGGGATCGATGAATACGTTCATGTGGATCTTTACTTGGGCGGCTGCCCGCCACACAGAATAATGTTCTTGGAAACGGTTAGAGCGCTCTTAATGAATATTCGGCCAAACTTGAGGAGACACACCGTATGCATGGAGTGCAAGTTTAGGGAGAACGAGTGCCTCTTGACTAGTGGAAAGCGACCTTGCATGGGACCCGTCACTCTCGCTGGGTGCGGAGCTATCTGTCCGTCATTCAACAGAGATTGCGAAGGCTGTTACGGACCCATGAGCGACGCTAACGCAACGAGCCTCGCCGAAGAGTTCAAGGCTATCGGACTCTCAAGTGATGAGATCCTCAGAAAATTCAGAAAATATGCGGGGACCTCTCCGAAATTTGCTGAAGAGGCGGGAACACAATGAGGCGGGATACTTCCATATCTGTAGACTACGTCGCAAGAGTGGAAGGGCAAGGTGGACTCGACATCAAGGTCTCAGGCGGCAAAGTTGAGTACGCCAAATTCAGCATCTACGAGCCTCCGAGATTCTTCGAAGCATTTCTGGTCGGCAGAAGGTGCGACGAAGTTCATGAGTTGACATCCAGAATCTGCGGCATCTGTCCTGTTGCGCATCAAATAACGGCTCTTAGGGCAGTAGAGAATGCTCTCGGTATAGAAGTCAGCCAACAGACAAGAGATTTGAGACGGCTTTTCGCTCTCAGCGCATACATATCCAGTCATGTCCTCAACCTGTATTTCCTAGCTGCTCCGGACTACTTCGGGTACGAAAGCATCATACCGATGGCTCGTCATAACTCAGACATCTTCAAGAGAGCTTTGGCCCTGAAAAAGGTCGGAAACGATCTCACGGAACTGATCGGCGGCAGATCTGTACATCCAGTATCGGCAGTTGTAGGAGGGTTCACAGCACTCCCCGATAGACAGAGCCTTGAAACCTTTAGAGCTCGTCTCGTTGAAGCAAAAGAGTATGCATTGAAAGATGTTGAACTCTTCAACAACCTGAAGATCCCTTCATTCGAGAGAAGATGCGAACATGTAGCTCTCCGTAGCGATAGCGAATACGCAGTCAACGAAGGAAGAATTGCCTCAACCGATGGCCTCAACATAGCAGAAACCGAGTATAGAAAATACTTTGTGGAGAAGCAGGTTCCCCACTCAACCGCTAAACATTCCTATGTGAAGAACAGAAGTTCGATAATGGTCGGTCCTTTGCCGCGAGTTAACCTAAATTTCGATAAGCTATCTCCAGACGCTCGAGAAGCAGCAGAGCAGATAGGCT
>Ga0315314_1002323_pt1 | contig 15824 bp, 18 predicted proteins | sample TDP9_MG_FD_203631 | JGI IMG/M metagenome (GOLD analysis project Ga0315314, IMG submission 203631) | Freshwater sediment microbial communities from Lake Towuti, South Sulawesi, Indonesia - TDP9 | ecosystem: Environmental > Aquatic > Freshwater > Lake > Sediment | place: Indonesia: South Sulawesi...
CATTTTTCACACCTTTGCTTGCGCTGCCTCTGTCTTAAGCTCAATCGGTTCTTCAAATATACTCATTATTATGTATATTAACTCCACTGTAGGTTGCACTAAACTATTCAATTGTTCTAACTTATGGAGAATCTCTCTACGCGGTGGTTCGGGTCGTCAGTGATAATGATCTTCCAGAAACACAGAAAGCGTGTTAATGGGTTATGCGAAAACGCGAATAGTCCTCAGCCTGCAATTATGGCTTCCCGAAAAGGTTAAAAAACTTCAAGATGTGACAGTCCTACAGGTGGTTGAATGGATTTTAGCTTCACACCAGAACAGGAATTGCTCAAGAAGACAGCTCGTGAATTCGCTGAAAAGTGGGTTGCGCCAAAAGTAGATGAGATGGACAAAACCGGTAAACTTCCCATGGACCTCGTAAAGAAGATGGCTGAACTCGGATTTATGGGGGTGCTGGTACCTCCAGAGTATGGAGGGACAGGAATGGGGCACATTGCCAGAGTCATAATACTAGAAGAGATAGCAAGAGTATGCGCGGCCATGGCCAACACCCTACAAATATGCCACCTAGGACAAGCTCCCATCCTCTATTACGGGTCAGAGGAACAGAAGGAGAGGTGGTTGCCCCCACTAGCAAGCGGTGAAAGGCTAGCGGCACTCGCTGTTACAGAACCCATAGGCGGCTCAGACGTGCTCGGCATACAGACAACTGCAAAAAAAGAAGGAGACTGTTACCTTCTAAACGGGAAAAAATGTTTCATAACCAACGTCCACATAGCTGACTTATGTGGAATATTCGCCAAAACAGGTGAAAAGGAGTTCAGCGTCTTCTTGGTGGAAGCAGACTCGCCGGGCTTCAGACCCGGTAAAGAGGAAGATCTGTTTGGATTAAGAGGAGACACCGTCGGCGAAGTATTCCTCGACAACTGCAAGGTGCCTAAAGAGAATTTGATAGGGAAAGAAGGAGACGGGCTTAGAATAGCGTTGTCTTCAATAAGTAATGTGGGTAGACCCGGGCTCGCGGCGACAGGATTAGGCATTGCACGAAGATGCCTTGAAGAAGGGGCGAAATACGCAAATGAAAGAATGGCCTATGGGAAACCTATAGGGCAACTTCAAGGCGTTCAGTGGCTCCTAACAGACATATACATGGATTATCAAATTAGCCGATTGTCATCTTATTACGCAGCTTGGCTAAGGGATCAAGGTGCAAGATGCGATGCCGAAAACGCATTGGCGAAGTTTTGGGGCACCGATGGCGCCGCTAGATGCGCGCACAACCTTATGCAGATCTACGGGGGTTATGGTGCTGTAAACGAATTTATTCCTCAACGCCTCTTACGGGATGCTGAGACGCTGATACCCGCAGCAGGTACACTAGAGATCATGAGACTAGTGATGGCCAGAACAGCTCTGGAGTTTAAGTAGCCACATCTCATTTCCCCCTTTTCTGCTGGTATGTCAAAATTCTTTCAAATTTCTTAATTTAGAAAATAAAGGCTCTAAGTAGTGAGAGATGTTTGTGGTTGGCCGTGAACAGATTTGATCCGTGCATAACGCCGGAGATAGAAGGTAAGATGCAAGCTATCTTTCCGTGGAAACCTTGCTCACGCCGGCCTCCTTCTCCACGCGTATGACATGCTCCGCCTTCTCGGCGAACGCCTCGCTGTGGGTCACAGCGATGATTTGTTCGATGGCTTTTAAGCGAGAAATGGCCTCAGCCAGCCGATCAACTGAGCCGTCCTCCCTTCCTAGGCTTTCGGTTGGTTCGTCTAGGAGCAGCGTATAAAGGCCGTGTCCAGTTCTCGACTGCATGATTAGTTGACCGAGGCCGAGACGATAGGCAAAGGCGAGGATGGTTCGCTCCCCACCCGAGAGGTTTGAAACACTTCGTTCATGGCCCTCTTCGCTCCTGACCAAGGGGGTATAGTCCTCATCGATCTTAACGATCAGTGTGGGTCCCGCGGGTCCGATGAGCCCGTCCAGAACCTGTTGAACCACCCGCTGCAAGTAAACGACGAACTCGCTTCTGAGCTTGGGTTGAATGCTCCTGTAGGCCCCTCGTATCCCTTCAATAACCCCGAGAAGCCTATCAATTTTCTCCTTTCGCTCAATCTTTTGTTGGGCGTGGTCCAAGCGCTCCTTGAGCTCATCTATTCTTAACGTGAGGTCCCTTTTTCGTCCCTCCACCGTTTCTAATTTGTGCTTTGTGTCGGAGTATTGCACGAACGCTGCACGTTCAATCTTTCTTGCAGCCTCAAGTTCGGCAACGTCGAATTTGGATATCTCTGCACGTGTGGCGCTAAGTTGGTCTCGGAACGTTTTTTCTTGTTGTTGTTTCTCGTCGAATTCTGCTGAGAGCCTGCTCAAGGATTCGTGTTCTTCGAGGATTCGGCTCTTTAGGTCTTCGATTTGGGGGAGAAGGGATTGAAGGATCGAGACAGCGAGGTGGACAACGCTGTGTAGCTTCTCCAGCTCGTCGAGGTTCCTTTGAAGCTCAGTTAGCCTCTTTTCACGTTCAGCATTTTCTTCTCGAAGATGCTCAAGCAGTCTCCTCTTGTAGTCTCCGGCCAGAGTTTGGAGACAAAGGGGGCACTTGCTTTCGGTTGTTAAGCTTGAGACATTCCCTTGGGAAACTGCTAGTTGCTCTTTAACAGCCTCTTGCTCACCCCCAAGGCTCCTCATCTGTCCGTCAAGGGCTTCAAGGTACTTCCTGAGCTCTTCAACGGTTTGGTCGGGTTTTAATCCCACCTCGCGAAGCTTGTCTCGATTAGACTTTTCCTGAGTCTCCATGGATTTTAGGCGCTCTTCTAAGTCCTTTATGAAAACTCTTTTACGTTCAATTTCCTCCGCCAACCTCGCACAGGTGTCTTCTGTATTAGCGATATTTATCTGCAGTTGGGCCTCTCTTCTTCTCAGTTCATCGGTCTGTTTTCTCAGTTCCTCGAGGCTCTGAAGGCGGGAGGTCGCCTCGTTGAAGCTGGTCTCAGTTTGAACGAATTTCTTCCTCAAGTCCTCAAGCTCGTCCTCGATGGATGAAAACTCCTCCATCACTTTGTTGTAGTCGGTCTGAAGTTTTTCGACTCCAACTACGTCGAAATCCCGCTCGTAGACACTCTTCTCGACCTCGTAGTCCCTCTGAAAGCCTGCTAAACCTTTCTGCGCTTCCTCGTAATCGGAGAGTCCGAACAACTGGTCCAGTCTGTTCTGTCGAGGTCGTGGAGCTACGTCCAGCAACTCCTTTAGATGCTCTTGCCGAACCCAAACAACTTCTCGGAAGAGGTCCCTATCGAGGCCTGTGATCGCCTTCAGCTGTTCGGCCACCGCCTCGCTTTTTGCGCTGGCGACGAGCTTGTCGTTTTCATAGAGTTTGAGCTGTTCCATGTCTTGGCTGATGCCTGTCCCTCGCCTTCGGAGGGCTCTCCAAATCACGTAGTTTTTTCCCACGTGAGTGAAGTGTACGGCCACCTTTCCGACGTCCGCCCCCTCTCTCAAGAGGTAGTCGTAGCTTCTGCCTAGGGGATCTCCAAAGAGGGCGAAGTCGATGGCGTAGAGAACACTGGACTTTCCGCACCCTAGCCCTCCGACGAGGCAGTTGAAGCCCTCGGCAAAGGGGATCGCCGTTTTTACGTGGGACCGGATGTTCTCGAGTTCTACGGCCTTGACTTTCATGGGGACTCCTCCAAAGCCTCCTTTACCTTGGTTTCGTCCCTCCTCACCAAGGGCTCGATGAGGTTCACGGCCAGTCTCGCTGTTTTTTCAGCCTCTTCCCTGGAGTAGCGCTCAGAGAAGATTTCGAAGAAGTACTCAAAGGCCTTTGTTTTGAGGTCTTTTAGCTCGCCCTCAAAGATGGAGCGGATCACCTCCTCGGGAACCTCTGTCTCCCTTAGTCGAAGGAGGGGGCGCACGAGAAGAGCTCTTTCGGCGGAGCCTCTGATTTTGGCGAGGTCCACCTCCCCGCGACTGGCCTCAGCCGGTAGTATGCCCCGCAGTATGGGAATGATCACGGCTCCCGCCTCGTCCGCCTCCTTGACGAGTTGCACCGCTTTCTCCGTGATTTTTGCGGGAGTTAAGCCGGTGTAGTCGTGGTCTAAGACGAGGAATCGACGGGGGGTTTCCAGCTTGATATGTTGTAGCTTGGGGACTCCCTTTTCACTGACCTCCACGTAGTAGAAGCCCTTCTCGGTCTCGGCGTCCTCGTAGCTCACGGTTTCGGTGCATCCGCTATATACGAGGAGGCCGTTTTTGAAAGGGACTTTGTAGGGTGCGTGGATGTGGCCTCCCGCGTAGTAGTTGAAGTCTTCGGGGAGGAGTTCGGGTGGGGCTTCGGCTTCCATTTGTGGGGGTTTCATGCTGGGGATGTCTAGGGCCATGTGGAAGACGAAGATGTTGAAGACGGAAGGGCCGGGGGTGGGCTTGTTCTCCTCTAGAAAGGCAGGGAGCTGTTCCTCGGTTCTTCGCCTGGTTCGAAAGTTGGGGATGCCGTAAACGTAACAGCCCTCCCTACGCCAGGATGCACTTTCGTGGCGAGGAAGGTAATGGATGAGACCAGCGCTGTCTAATGGATTAAGGATGGTGCCCGTGATCACATTTGGCGCAGAATCGTGGGAACCGTCCACGGTGAGAACGGGGATTCCCGCATCCCTGAGCCGTCGGAAGTTGGTTATGGCGGTTTCGAGGGTGGTGTTCAATGGGCGGGCGTGTTGAAAGAGGTCTCCTGCGAGGATCATGAACTCAGGCTTTAGTTCGATGGTTTTGTCCACCACCTCTCGAAAGGCCGCGTCAAAGTCTTCCCGTCGAACGTCTAGGTTGTACTGCGCATAGCCTAGGTGCAGATCAGCCGCGTGAACAAAGCTAAAGGGTTTCACTATATTTTTGTTCCTCCTTCATTACACGCCAGTCTCTAACCAAATAGATGTTGTTACCTTTTAAGTATAAGTTAATTGTGTGGAGATGTTCCCCTGCAAACCCTCTCTTTTCTAAAGTGTGGGGGTGGAGTGTTTCAAAACTTGAAGGAAAATACTACAGCACAAAAAAGACACTCATGTTTCCGAAATGCTTAAACACTTCATCGATTTTTTAATAGTGGTGACGTCAATGTTTGAGCAAATTGCACTCATAATTGCATTGTTTTTTCTGATTATTTTGGTGGTCTGGGCTTTAACCAAAGTATCTAGTCTAAGAAAAACCGTGGAGGATATGAAATCCAAAATTGACGTCATGTCAGCCCCTGCTGACACTCTCACTCAAGTCGCAACTGCTCTCCAGCAAAATGTCGGGACCCTGGGTAAATCAATAGCTGATATGAACCAATCAATCGGAAATATTAGCACACAAGCAACGAAAATGGAGACGCTAGGTAAAAAATACGAGGAAACGGAGGCTCTCACTCGACGTATGTATAATATCATGATTGGTTCCTACGAAAAAGGAAGGTCAGGAGAGAATTACCTCCGAAATATGATGAACGAACTTATGAAAATCGGACTTGTTAGGGAAAATGTACCTATAGGAAGTAATGTGGTGGAATACTGTGTTGTATTCACTGATGGAAAACTTCTAGCAATAGATTCAAAGGTCGTCGCTACAGGGGATGTCGAAGCTCTTTTTGATGAAAAAACGCCCGATAAAGATAGAGACATGCTCAGGAAAAATATAAGAAACACGCTTAGAAAGAAGGTGGAGGAGGTTTGTCAATACATAGACCCACAAAATACACTTCCATGTGCGGTTATGGCGATACCCGATTCATTGGTGGACTTATCCTCAGAGATAGTTCCCGATGCAGTGAGGAAGAACGTGCTGGTCGCAGGATACTCCGCAGTGCCACAATTGATTGTTTATTTTATACGAATACATGGCTTCTATGCAATTGAGGAGGATGTCGCTGAATTGAAGGATAGACTAATGACGATTCAACAGGAAGTATCAAAACTTGATGACAAATTCTTTGCAAGCAGGTTTGAGAGACCAATGACTGTGTTGACGAATGCCACCTTAATGGTACGTCAAGTAATCACTAGTATAAGTGGCGTTCTTCGTCTGGAACATAAAGTTTTGTTAGAATCACCTGAAGAAACCTAAGAGAAAAGTAACTAAAAATGCGAGCGCCTATGCGCCATTGTAGCACTCCTAACAATAATATTAATGTTCAAGCGAACGTTTAAGAAGACCAATTTTGACTTTTGCGCTAGAACATAACGTTGAGGTTCCAGCCAAATTTTAGTCCCAAACCAAATATCTGTGTAGTATTTTTTTAGAGAATTAGATTGCTGAGTCAGTGATAGCTTTTTGGATTTCTATAAGAAACTCAGCTTGCAATTTTGATAGATAAATTTCATCTTCAAGTAATTTAAAGAAACATTCAAGATGATACCATTTCTCCCTAAACTCATAATTCGGAGTTATTAATCTGAGTAAAAACTTTTCCACTACTATTATTTCTTCATGGCAATAATCACATTTTGGCATTTTCTTCCTTCTCACGATTTATAGGAATTAGACTGTTAGAATAGCGTTACTCTTTTGTGTGCAATATTATATCAAAACGCTTTGAATGTTCTGCCAAGATTTTAAGCGCTTTGTAAATGTTATCGAGGTCTGCTTGAGTTTCGAGAGGAACATAATGCCATGGTTTTTGTTTAGGATTCTTGAATATTTGGCGTAATTCTGTCTTTGTCTCTTGTGGAAGTTCCCACCATGGAAATATGGCTTTATTTCCTTGATAACCGATTTCTATTTTACCGTTTCCGTAAACACTGATTGGATTCACATCCCATGGTTTCTTTACATAAAAACGCATGGTTGACCATCTTTCCCCGCCTCCCCATTTTACTTCGAAGTCTTCGTTTTGCTTTAAATGGTCATATAGTTCCTTTATCCATTCATACTTCTTAGGTTTGATTTCCTTAAGTTGCTCGAAGAATCTTTCTTCACTCTTTCTGAACACATCGGGTCGTTCACCATATTTGATAAACCCAAGAGACTTGGCTTTTTTGTCCAAACTGATAATCTCTATTTCATGTCCTTTGATGTTGAGAAGCTCGATGTTATCTCTCTTAATTGTGTTTCGAATATCATTCTCCCAACAGACAATTATGTTGCATTTGGTCAAATTGTCATCTTCGTGGTGGTTATGGTTAAAGAAGTTATTAGCATACAATTCAAACTCTATTCCTACCTTTTGTCCATTACGCAAAGCGAAACAATCTGGAAAAGTGCTTGGATCTCCTTCTTCAATTGCGAAACTATCTGGTAAATGAGGAATCAGCAAACCGAAAAGCATTACGACCTCATTTTCGAGTGTGGGATTATAAAGTAAACCTCTAAAATCGTCAGCTTCGTTCTCCATTGTAACAACTCCCTTAATTTCAGCTAAGGCTCGAAATGTCTTATAAATTTTATTTGGGGTTTGGGTTAAAATTTAGTTTAGCATTTCTAGGATGCGGGTGTTTCTATGCTTAGTCGCTTCTTGGTTTCGAAATACTTGCTGAAGTTTGTTATTGTTATACCTACCATCTCTCTGGTTTTGGGGTCTCGCCTCACGACAACGTATGGATCGATTTCTTCTGATACGGCCTTTCTAGGCTTTCCGAAGCTAATGTAGACGATATCTGCATTCTTATCGTAGCTCATTACGATGCGGTCTTTCTCCAAAGGACCTCTCCTCTTCTCACTCTTTCAGTAAAGTAACTGGTCACTATAAAACTTCCCTATCAAGTTTTGCGAATAATGTTAATATAAATGGAGATTTCAGGTGTAATGCCCCATTGACATATTATCCCAAGCGCTTCCTCCTTCCGGGGAGCGAGGTTGGAAATGCGCTATAAGTATAAGAGTAAGGTGAACATATTGTTGTCGGAGGCCTAGGTTTGAGGCGGGAATATCCCACGTGGCCCATTGTGGGCGTGGGAGCCGTCATCATGCACGAGGGTAAGCTCCTCCTCGTGAAGAGGGGCGTTGAACCGGCGAAGGGGAAGTGGAGCATCCCCGGCGGGGTCGTGGAACTGGGAGAAATGGTTCGAGACGCGGTCATTCGAGAGGTGAAGGAGGAGTGTGGCCTGGACATTGATATCGTGATGGATACCCCGATGGACGTGCTAGACAGCCTAGTCACCGACGAAGACGGCCGCCTAAAGTATCACTACGTCCTGCTTCAGTTTCTAGCTCGGCCAAGGGGTGGAGCCCTCAAGCCCTCCTCCGACGTGCTAGAGGCCCGATGGGTCTCTCTAGAAGAGGTAGAAACCTACGACCTCACCAAGTCCCTCCGCCTATTCCTCAAGAGACATCGCCACGAACTAAAGAAATTGTAACTATTTTTTCTCAGATGCTCCGAACCGTTGTGGATTACAAAATAAGGAAATTTATGAAAAGGCTTAAATACCTAGAAGTGTATTTTACGTAGAAGTTGAACGTTCAAAATACGTAGGTTGTTTACATGAAATATAGAATCGTTATCGATAGGCCCTTCGGTCGGATTGAATTGGAAGCCGAATCAATAGAAGAGATCTTAGATCAGTTGCGGTCCTTTCCTGAGTGGATGACGGTGATCGATCAGTCCATCATAGAGCGAGCCTTAGCCCCCGAGCCTAAGGAAGAGTTGAGGGGGATTGTGGAGTTTACGGTGGATGGTCCGGCCATCATTGTGCCCGCTGAGAAGGTGACGGCTAAGGAAGCCATTGGCTTGTTGTTGTACGCCTCTGGTCCCAACGGCTTGGAGCCGAAGGAGATCAGTCGACTGCTTTCCCTGAGCGGCATAAGCATGGCCGGATACGCGGCGAGGATGAGTGAGATGAAGCGCGAGGGCTTCCTACTCAAAGAGGCAGACCGGTATAGGCTTTCTGTTAGAGGGAGAAGCTGGGTTGAAGAGATTGTATCAAGACTACGCGGTTAAGAAGAGCTCTTCAGGGCGGTCGGAAAGCCCCAAGCTGAAGGTCACCATCAAGTATGGATCCCTAGAATCTACGTGTGAGGGGTCCGCGGATGAGGCCTTAAAATTCGTGTTTCGCTTCATCAGAGACATCTACCCCAACTACGCGATCGTCAGCGGACTAACCCTGACCGTGGACTTAGAGAACCTGCTCAAGAGACTTAAAGATGTTATAGCCTTCCTTCCTAAAGGTCAAGCCATCATATTGAAGCCAACCAAGGACTTGACGGACAGCGACCTCATCCTCACCTATCTGGTGGCGGCTTACGCAGGAAACCAGATCGGCTTGGCTGAAAACGACTATCTTTCCATGGCTGACCTGCTAGATAGGACGGGTAAACCGGCTGGCACCGTGGCAGGTCGCCTAAGTGAGCTGGCGGGCAGGCTGTGCGTGGAGAGGGTGGGTCGTGGAGAATACCGGGTAACCTCCTACGGGGTCAAGGAGTTTATGGACACGATTTTGCCTAAGCTGGAGGGAGCGAAATGAGCGAGGAAAAACTCCTAAACCTGAAGAAGAAAGAGCTTCAAGTTTACGTGAAGTATGACCAGTTTGAGGAGGACTTTAAGGGACCGGCGGACCAGGTACTGCGGGCCCTAATCGCTTTTCTAGACAAGGTTTATCCAGGTTTAGAAATCTTGTCTCAGGTGCAGTTGACGGTTGACCTGCAAGAGCTTATAGAAGAAATGAAAGGCATCATTGCTATTGCTCCGAGCGGTCCCGTGGTTCTGTCTAAGAAAAAATTGACCGTTAAAGAGCAGATCGGACTAAACCTGATAGGAGCCTTTGTCGGCTACAAGCTAAACTTAACAGAAAAAGCCTCCTTGTCGTTGGATGAATTGGTGACCCTAACCGGCAAAACAAAGGGCAGCGTGAGTGGCGCATTAACTCCCATGGTCAACGATCGTCTCGTAGAAAAGCCGGAAAAGAGCGAGTATAAAATCTCTCTGCTAGGAATCAAGCACTTCATTGACGAGGTGTTTCCAACGTTGCGAGAAGAAACCCACTAAACTTTCCGTGCACCTGCACAGAAGCAAGGTGCGGCGGGTCGCTAAGTCGGAAGTTTCCGGCCTTAGCGACAAACCGCTCAGGGGGTGTTTAGCGGAGTGTCCCACCGCACCCAGATTAAAAAAGGAAACAATTCCCTAATAAGTGGTTCGCTGAGGGAGCGCAAAACAACCTATCCTCGTCTATGTTTAGCTCTGAGAAACCTGATTCTAGACGAGGTTTCCAAGGACGTGCACGAGGATTTCTTGAAGCTGCCAGAAGTTGTTTCCATGGTTAAGGAAAAGTTGACCCTTCACCCCATAGACCGCAAGACGCCTTTCGAGAGGGTCGTGGGAGCCGACGCTGGCAGTCAGAGGGTGCCCCTAGCCTCACGATGGTTCGCCGTCATCGCCGCCCTGCTCTATCAGCTCCCCAACGCAGAGAGGTACTTCACCGACCCAGAAATCATCAAGCTTCCCTACAGCTTCTCAGGAGAGAAGTTCCACGAGATAGTGAGTGTTAGGCGCGAGGCCAAGCTCTTCGAAACCTCGGCAGAATTCGTTATGAACCACGGAAACGTGGACCTGATCCTAGTTGATGGTCCCTTGGCCTTCGGCAACTGGTGGGCCAATAAGGGCGAGGATCGAGACCGCTTTGCGCTGATCTCCTCCATAAACCTGCTGCTGAGCTTGTGCGCCTTGGAAGACATAGCCGTGGCTGGGGTGGTCAAGAGGGCGACCGCCCGATACCTGATTCACTATTTGGGACTACAGCAGAGGACCTCCCTCTCCGACGCCTTTGTTCTCCTTCAAACGCTAAAGCCGGGTGAAAGAACCGATGTCTTCTCTCCTAGGGAAGCCTTGATAAGGACGGTGAGGGCTGCCCCCTTCATGGACCTCATCGATCACCCCATCTATTCATTCTACATGCGTTCCTCCTCAAACCACTTGGTTCCTCCCATCAGAATCGACGTTCCCGGGTTCATGCTGGATCGCGTGGACGACCTAGCCGGCTACTGCTATTCTACGGCGGTGCACGACGGGATACCTCTCCCTGTTGTGAAGGCAGACGAGGAGGTTCGGGTGACCAAGAGGTTTGTGAACGAGGTTTATTCAGAGCTCATTCCCCGGCTGGAGAGCCGTTTCGGTTCTTCCCTAACCGCCGGAATCTGGGGGGAATTCCAGTGAGAGTCGGGTATAGCTTCAGCGTCTCCGGAAACTATCACTCGACCCGGATCGCCGTAATCCTGGAGAGGGGTTGCGAGGTCGCCGAGGGAGACCTAGTGTACGTGAAACACCCGAAAAACGGTCTGCCAGTGGTCTACCAGATCACCAAAGCATACTCGCACAAGGAAACCCGAGACTACGAGGAGGCTCTGCTGAAGGAGGGAAGCGTAATAAGGGACGAGGAAAGAACCACGGTGAGGACCCAAGCCTACCAGTGGGGCTGGTTGGATGGAGAAACCATTAGGCCCTTAAGGTATCCTCTGCCTCCCAACACTCCGGTCTTCAAGGCAGAGCCAAAGATAATCGAGGAATTCACTAAGCCCTCTTCTGGATGGAGAATTCTGCTTGGAGTGGATCCGAGTAGCGGCTTGGATGTGGAGCTTGATCTGTACTATTTGATTAGGCAGTGTTGCCTAATATGTGGAGCCGTAGGCACAGGGAAAACAACCACCGCTATCTCTATGATCGCGAGAGCCGCCCAAGCAGAGCCTCCGGTTAAAATCTTCATCGTTGACAAGGATGGGGAATACGGCAGCTTAGAGAGAATGTTTAAGGAGAAGGTGAAGAGGGTTCCCTGGTTCTTCTTTTTCCGATCCGATGAGATATGCGTAGAGGATATTATAAGCGAGTTTGGATGGCAGAGAGGCTGGTGGACGTCAAAGATTCTCATGAAAGGTCTAAGCCTTCTCAGAAACGCGGGGCAACCCCTGATTAAACGGAATCTCGTCGAAGCTGTGAAGTCGGTCTTCGACAAGGATGTTGGCTTCAGAAAATCCGACTCAGATTTTGACAGCTACAAGAAACAGGTGATGGAGGCGATCAAGTTTTCAAGGATAATCCCGAGTGAGCACGTTGAAGCCCTAGACCCAGTTGAGTTGCTGAATCGATACAGAATAGTGATCATGGACCTATCCCAGGGGCCCAACGGATGGGCACAAAAGCACATCGTATTAACTCAGGTGTTAACGAGAATTTTCTACGAAGCCTTGGAAAACTCCGGTTTTGGTTGCGTCGTTGTTCTAGAGGAGGTTATGTACTACGCTCCTCAGTGGACGCAGTTTTCCATCGGGGACAAGGACAGCAGAGGTAGGTTGTTGTCTATCGTCAAAGAGATAGCCACCAATGGGGGACGAAACGGAATCGGGTTGTGGGTTGTAACCCAGCGACTCGCCACCGTAGACAAAACCGTGATAACCCAGTGCGCCAACAACGTGATTTCACACGCATTAGAGGACATTGACAAGAAGAGGCTTCAAGAAGTGGTGGGAGAGCACTTTGTCGACCTCTTGGGGTCGCTACCCCAAGGGGAGGCTATCGTGAAGGGAACCGCGCTAAAGTGCAAGTTCCCTGTTTGGGTGAAGGTTACGCCGGAGTTAAGGCCGGCTTCTGCAGCGGCTCCCCCCATGTCAAGGTTCGAGACGATGGCTCTGATCGAAAAACAACAACTGAAGCCAGAGATTATGGTTTAAGCTATGTTAGCCCTCAACCGCACCCCGCAATCTGGGAGACACCTGCTCTGTAATCCATCTTTCTCCCACCACCTATAGAGTAAAAATGAAGGTTGGAAACGTCGAGTTCGAGATTGAATGCCGAGAAGACCAGCTACAAGACGCCATCGGAAAAATCTTGTCCACTGTCACGGAGAGGGCAAAGGAGGTTCCCCTCATAACAGAACGAGCTATGCCAATCGCCCGGACCGAAACCTGCAAAGGCATCATACAAAGGCTCTGGCAAGAAGGATGGCTCTCAACGCCAAGAGGACTCAGCGACGTACATAGCGAAATGGCAAGAAGAGGGTTCCACTACGACCGAACCGCCGTGGCACACGCCCTCATCGACCTCGTCAAAGACGGCATACTCACCAGAGACGGACGCCCCAGAAGATACCGATACGCCCAAAAAAGACCACCAACACACTAAGACGGTTAGAAGATTTTAACACCTAGCAATGTAATAACGAAGTTCTGAATTTCTCAAAACTCGGGCATTTTTTTGCGACAGTTTCTAACTCTATAAATTCGGCGATTTCTTTTGCATCTCTGCCTTTTATGTATCTTTTACCATGCTTTTCAAATAAATTATCAAGTTCTTCTTCAGGTTTGCAAAAGCTTTCCGGGCTTCGTGGTGTTCTTAACTGGCTATCTCTCAAAATTCTTACTAAGGCATTTCTATCAGCCAAAAGCCATGACTCAATTGCATGGACAATAACACACAATTGGACATTTCTTATGATTCTAAAATCTCTCTCTGTTGCTAAAGGGTCAGAGCAATGAGAATCTACTAATGCTATGATTTTTTCACAATGTGCAAGCAAATTCGCATAAGCTCTCAGTTTGGTCTTAACCCTTTCTCTACCTTTTGCCACCATTATTTCCAGACGTATACCGAGTTTTTCTGCAATTTTCTTTACGAAGTCTACAGCACTAGGTTCCTCAACAATCACGCCAACGGTCATGGAACGCCACCAATTTTGCCAGTATACCAAAGTTCTCCTAACGAAAAATCCTCCAAAAATTTCCTTAGTTCTTTTTTACTGAATCTTTTCGCCACCGTTTTGCCTTCTTTTTTCTCGATGACAATTAAATCTTCTGGTTCCACAAAATCCACGAGATATGGGGAATGAGTCGTGACTATCACTTGGGTCTTTCCCTTTTTTAAAACATCTACTAACAATTGTAGTAGTCTTGGATGCACAAAATTCTCTGGTTCCTCGAAACAAGCTAAGCTGGGAAGCTCAGATTTTGGGGAAAGTATGACCATTAAATGTGCAAGGAAACGTAAAGTCCCATCGGAAATTTGATGGTAGTCGAAAGGATTTTTGAATTCTTTTTCTTTCATAGCTATGTATGTCTTCCCGTCATAGGTTAAAGGTGATAGTAAATTTTCGATTTCACTAATAGCGCTTTTTAAGGTGTCCTCTATTTCAGTAAAGGACGAAAGATATTCTGAAAGCAAAGAATGCAGTGTCCTTGCAGCTTCTTCACCCTTGTAACCTGGGTCAAACTTTTTGGCAGCGGGGGACGCTTGTCTCATTTCGAAAGGAACAAAATGATAAACTTTCCATTTTTCAATTTCCTTTGCAAAATTAAGCATTCTATGATGTCTCTTGAAGTCACGCAAAGTGCTAAGTGCGGTGATATCCCAGCCATAAGAATATTCCATTAATTTTTCTTCTTTTTCATCAAAGTAGTGACCGCTGCCTCCAGACCCTTTTATAAGGGTCATTACCTCTCCGCCTTCGGTGACTGTAAGCTTTTCTTCAGCAAGTCTACCATCGCGAAAAGCGACGGAGTATTCTCTCTTTACGGTCTTCTCAAATTCCGTAACAATTATTCTCATCTCCTCATCAACTTTTCCTCCGAAAACTACATGATCATAGCCTCCACGTTTGCCAAAAGCGTCTGGCACTCGTATTTTGGCGATATCAGAAAGGAAGGTTAAACAATCAAGTATATTGCTTTTTCCACTATTATTTGGTCCAATAAGGACATTAAAATGGTGCAAATCTACTTCAAAGTCTGCTAAACTTTTATAGTTCTTAACTTTTAATTTGGTAAGCATAGCGTACCTCCATTATTTTGGATTTTTATTATTGAACTATAGGAACAATAATCTTGACCGCACTTATTTGCTTATTTACTTGACCCCATGCTTTTTAGTTCGAATTCCCCTGAATTATTCCTTCTTGTAGTTGTTTTATTCCTATCGTTGTTATTTTGTAGTTTTCTTCCTCTATCTTGACCACGTTTCCTTGCTTGACTAGTTCGCCTAGTCTTGTGCGTGTTATCTTCATGCTTTTTCCCAGTTTGGTTGCTAGTTCTTCTTTTGTCATGGTTTCTCTTGTTAGTTTTCCTAATCGGTAGCCTATGTACGCCGCCAACAAGTAGAGTTGTAGGGTTTCGCTGTCTGTCAGCTTCTCCTTTGGTATGAGCAGTTCGGGTCCCTCAGGCGCAATGGCGATTACATCCTTAAAGTCTTCAACTAGCTTGGCGAGGTCAACTGTTAACGTCACTTTGCGCGCTATGTCAAAGGAGGGGACCATTTGACTAAAAATCGGTTCACGCTCGCCCAAACATCGTTCACGTTGCCAGTAAAGTCTGTTCCATATCCTATACTTGATGTGTACGGTAATTGTTCCTCCGCTCAACTGGTTGCGCCCCGCAACTTTGCCAGCACCTCTTCTTCTATCCACTTTTCTCCTTGCGTAGTGAGCTTCCATTCGGGCATGGCTGGGTTTGGCTTAAACACGATTGCCCGCTTTGCCATCTCGTTGAGTCTGGCTGGAACCTGACACTTGATTCCGCTTGCCTCAATCAGTTTGTTGACCTGCGCAGCTGTGTTCCTCCTCTCGTCCGAAGCATACAAGACGAGTCCAATCGCTTCATAGTGGGTGAGTTTCTCTCGAGTGGTGATGATGGGTCCTTCGGAGGTGAATTCTAGAATTCCCTCGAGCTGAATTTTCATGGGTGGGGTAAGTTTTGCGGATATGAGGCCGTCTATTTCACTCATAAATTGGGGCGGCATGGCTCTTAACGTTTCAAGGATTTCTTGAGGAGTGTTCCCCTCCACCAAAATCTCGCCAAAAGGGGCTTTAATCTGCACCTGAATTCTCCCCATGTCTACGCCTTCCCTCCAGCTAAAGTATACACATAACCCTTTATCAGTTTTCCACCTTTTTTATCTT
>Ga0315314_1002324_pt1 | contig 15818 bp, 15 predicted proteins | sample TDP9_MG_FD_203631 | JGI IMG/M metagenome (GOLD analysis project Ga0315314, IMG submission 203631) | Freshwater sediment microbial communities from Lake Towuti, South Sulawesi, Indonesia - TDP9 | ecosystem: Environmental > Aquatic > Freshwater > Lake > Sediment | place: Indonesia: South Sulawesi...
ATCATTCAAGATTGTGATGAACTATGTCGTCTAGGTTGGCGATCCCAAGCTTCCCGTTGCAGTGGTTCACAAGGTTCGAGAGTTTGCGCTCGCTCCATTTCTATCAACACTCGCATCTGGATGCCGAGTGTCAGGAACTATCCGGACCGGAATTCTGCTCCCTTCCTTGTCGAATGCTGCGATATTGCTGTACGAACGGAACGGGTAGGCCACGATCATCATGATCCTTCCGTAGATGTGGTTCAGATCTTCGATCGAAGGCATCAACCCGCCGGACGGATGCGAGTGCAAGACCCCCATCAACCGGAAATCCATCGGAAGCATCTGGGGAGTGAAGGTGGAGAATCCGGAGCCATGCGTGGCCAACGGCGGAATCACTACCTCATCTATGAGTATCTCATCATGCTCGGCTGTTCCGCGCAGGATGAGGATAGCCTCCCGCGGGTAGCTGTCCTGAGCGTATGTGAGGATGCCGTCCGCGACCGACTCCTCAAGCCGAACCAGCTTGGTCGTACGACGACACCCACGTGTCAAGTGACCTATCTGAATGTCAACTGCTAAGAATCAGGAGGATCGTGATTCAAGTAGCCGAGATGATGAACGTTCGATTCTTCTTGCCGCGATCCGTGTGAGGAAGTAGTTGAGGATTGTCACTGAAACAGCCACTGCGAGTAGCAGAGTCCCAAGAGCTGCCGCAGGCGAGAGGGATGCCTGGGAAGCGGTGGGCACCCGTGTCACGGTGATCGTCCAAGATGTGTCTCGACCGGAACCCGAGTAGTCGGGAAGAATCTGAAAGCTGTGAAATCCCTCCGAGAGTTCGAGGGCGACCGTTCTGTTTGAAGCTACGAACGCGATCGGATTGCTGTCCGCAAGGAATCCATAGTCACCCCCTTGAACTGCCAAATAGATCTTGTACAGCCCAGCTTTGTCAAAGTAGATCCCCACCTCATTCATCGGCGGTGCAATGAACGGCTCCACGTAGCTGGACCCATAGAACCCCACCCTCGAGACATCAACTCCGATCCCTGGGATGGTGAACATCTTGAGAAGCAGCGTGACCGGCTGCGCGGATGACTCGCTAACCCGAACCATGACATTGTATGACCCCACGGTCAAGTTACCTCCGAGGAACCACGCCTCCCCGCTAATGCCATACCAGAGGTCGCCAGTCTCTAGAACCTCAACCTCGAATGCCTCCTCGCCGCTCGTGCCGCCCTTCGCGTAGAGAAGATAGTTCTCAACTTCCTCGCCTGGCGCGATCCCGAATACGAACGATGAAGAACTTCCCGGGCTTCGAGTCACAGGTCCGAATGAAGCTATGAGCTTCAGGCTACTCATGGTCGGCTCGTAAACAGGCTCCTCCTTCACAACCATTGACAGGTAGGGGTCAAACCTCCCTATCGCTGTGAGAGCCGATTCGTCAAAGGTGACATCAAGCACAAGAGCGACGAGGAGATTCTCTGTGACAACAAAGTTCACGGGCGTTAGAGTACTGTTCGACGTGATCTTTAGAGCGATGCCCGATCCTGCGGACTCGAAAGATCCGGCTGCGAGTGAGACTCTTGCAAAGTCGTACTCGCCGATCGAAATCCGTGCGTCACCGAGAGCTTCTGGATGCCTACCAGCCTCGACCAACTCCACCTGCCTTGGCTCGTGCAGCGTCTTGACCCACGTGCCGCCGGAGACCCCGACTCTGTGGAACTCGACATCGCTAACCACCAAGTAGATTCTGTCACCTTCAAATCCCTCAACGGTGCTGCTGCTGACTACATCGATTGTAACCTCGCCTGTCTTGAGGGCGGGAGAGAAGTACGGAACGATCTCCGGAATCGCGGTAACGCTGAAAATCACAATTGACGCCAGCAGAAAACCTGTGAGGACAAGGGTGACAGCTCCACCATAGCTTTGAGACAGTCGTCATCCCTCCCCGCTCGGTCTCTCACGCATCGCTCTCGCAGATTCGTACCATAAGACAGCCGATGCTAAAACGGTGACGATCAAACCGTAGACACTGTAGAAGCTGACCTCGCCGAGTTGGCTGAGGAGGAAGAAGAAAAGGACTGTGAACAGCACCGCGTAAAGCACGAACCTCGGGACAAGGACCGTTCCAAATCTGATGAAGGGTTTCAGCACGCCAACTTTGGCCTCGCCGATTGCCATGTACTCCGTGCTCTCCTTCTTCGCGAGGCCAAGTTCCCTCAGCTTCTCAAGGTGGTATTGAGCGAGCGTCGGACTGGAAAAATGGAGCGCTCGCTGAACCTGCCTTATTCCTGCCGCTTTGCGGGGCGCCTTCAACAGATACCAGTAGACCCTGAGAGTGTTGCCTTTGAGGTGACTGTCGATCTTCTGGGAATCAACCTCATTCAAGACGACTGGACAACCCCTCATGCGAAGGCGGGAGCTCTTGTCCACACTCGCGAGAGTGACGCGGCCTGTAGAAGGCCTCCATCTAAACCGATACATGAACCAAGCTCATAAAGGAGTTGTTCACGGCGACGAAGGTGAGGTGTGAGATATCTACAAGGTACGCCACCCAATCTGGCAAACTTGTCAGTAAGCTCCATATACGCGTTGATGTTACTGGCGCGGAGTTGCCGTGAGAGCCGTATGCGAAGAACAATGATTGTCATCGTGTCGTTGGTCGCGGTGGCGGCGGTTGTGCTCGCCGTCGCGATTTCTCCAACCCTCTACCGCGGGGAAACCTCAGTTCCCACGACTAGCGGCAGTGCAGTTGTGACTGATCAATGCCGAAAGGCTGACGCAAACGCGACGTATCCGTTGATCTTGCAGATATGGAACCCCGCCGGGGACCCCGTTAAGGGCGCTTGGATAATCCTGTACGACTGGGACCGCGGCATCCCATTCGAGGAGGATTACATCCGCGACGACGGGACTTACAGATCGAAGCACACTTACTCGCCGTCCCAGAACTTGACTGTGATAATTCAGAACGATCAGACGGTTGAGGGCTTTCAGAATTATGTCGTTGAGGTTCTGATCCCCGACGTTGTCTGCGCCGACGGCTACATCCACGTGCAGGCAAAGGCTTCGTGAGAGTCTGACCGGCAGGGTTTCACAGCGCTGTGTCCTCCGCGCCGCCTCACGAGGGCAAGAGTGACTGCAAGCACGACTGGCACTATGAACGCTAGCCCCGCCTGCGGGAACTCCGGTATAACCGCCTCACCAAATGTGATCGACCAAGATGCTGGCCCAGTCGGATCTGTCTGGACTTGGAACTCGTAGACGTCGGCGTCCGGGAAATGCAGTGTCTGGTTGATCGAGCCCGACACGTCTATGATGTCAAGACCTTCCGGGAAGAGCGCGAAGGCTCCCGCGCTTGCTTCTGCAGCAATTGAGCAGTTACCCTTGGGCAGGTTGATGTGGATGAAGGCGACGTCGTTGTACGGCTCCGCGGGGAACGTGCCTTGAACCGTGAACGGAGGCGTGGGGACATCGAGGAATTCGACGTTGAAACTAATCTGACCCGTGGTGTCTGGGCTAGTTCCCGCGGTGAGCGTGTGCTCTCCTCCCGTCAGCGGCCCGAAAAAGTCAAGGTAATGCCCCCAGTAGTCCCACCACTCGCCCTGGAGATCCGTCCAGGTCGCTCCTTCGATCGTTATGTCAAGTCTGTCAGTCGCCGGCGTATTGGCCGTCACCGTGACGTGTAGCAGGAAGTCCTCAAGATCCCTAGGGAGGGTGTACGAGAAATCCCGGGTCTCACCAGGATTCAGCGCGCCCGAAACGGCCGCGAGCTGCGTGGAGAGCGCGGGCCCGCCTTGCGGAAGAGACATGAACAGGAGCGCCAACAGGGCGATGAGAAAGAACACGGATACCCTCATGTCTCGGTCCTCGTCATGTCGGGCTGTTGGCATGGAAGCCGACTAATCAGCCTTTCCTTGAACGCTCCGGAGGACGTTTGGGGAGGACTGACTTCAGACGCGGTGACCGCCGCGCTTGTTTGTCCACTGGAAATTGGACGATGGCTCACCGTTGCGGCTCAAATGGCCATGTACAAGAGTGTTGTATGCCGAACACGTTAAGTACGATGAGGAGAGGTACACGCGAGCTATACTGGGTTCGCCGTGACAGGCGAACCTGGAAAGAATTGGAGGAAAATGAATGAAAAAGTCTGATATGTTGCCAGTAATCGCTGCTCTAATTATCGCATTGCTTGTCATTCCGATTGGCGCTGTCAGTGCAGCCACGCCGAATACCTCATACTCGCTCGGTTCGGTCGTGACGATACCTGAAGACGACCTGAAGCGCAACACAGGAGTCATGGTGCTAGGCCTCAAGCCCACGGAAAACTGGCTCTACCCGCCTGGAGGAGCCCCGTTCGATCCGTACGCAGCCGGCTGGTACACGGACTCCCTCTGCACGAGAGCTATCACACCAACTACTCAGGATGACGATGGATACTGGTATCTCCCGGTTGGTGCGGAGTTGACCTCCGAGTACGTCGTTCAGTCTGAGGACCTTGTATACTTCAAGAAAGTAAGCGCTACGCTGTGTGAAGTCCACTATTTCCTACAACTCTGGGCTGTTGGTGCGCCTAAGGACAAGGGCTACAAAGCAGGCATGGACCTGCTGTCTCAGCACAAGATCCTAGCTACGCTCAACGGTGTTCCCACCAGGCCGGACTATTTCCTCTGTGAGGTAATCGAGAAGGAGAAGGCAAAGATACCGCCTATGGACTCTAAGACACCCAGCAAGAGACAGTTCGATGACGAGCTCATCAAAACCACCGTCAAGGACGTCTCAAGCAACTTCATATGCAAGGTCCATTGGGTTAAGCCTGGCGTCGGCGCTCTCGATGTATACTTCATAGGCCCACGCACCAAGCACTTCATCGCTGACCACATGCTCATCATCACCATGGGCTGGAAGGTTGGACGAACCACAGTCTGGGCCTCCGACCTACAGGATATATGCATCCTCGGATGGTCCATGGGTAACAATGTTCTCAAGATTTACCTGTTCAAGAACCCAGGCAAGAGCACATGGCCTGCCGGAAGAGAGTACTTCTACAGCTGGGACGATGCGCTAAACAAGTTCGTAAGCTGCGATGAAGCAGCGGTTTGGCAACGCGCTTGGATCGAGGGCGGATGGCCGTACCCGACAAACTAGGCCGAAGCACAACGGCCTAGGCCCCCTTTTTCTCCCTTTCTCGTTATGATGCCCCCCGCCTCCAAAATGGCTCTCCTCATGGCAAACGCTGACAAGTTCCTGCCAATCACTTGACCGTGTCGAAAGCAATCGAAATAGGATGCCCGACTGCTGCCACAAGGAGACAGGCAGAGGCCCAGTTCTTGTGGGACATATGTCCACACCTAAAAGATTGACATGTCACGCTTGCTCTACATCTGTCAACGGGACCTTATGGCGGAGAGCAGCCATCTAGTTGGCAGGAAGGGATGCAGCGTGCGAAACTCGAAGCGTATTCTGATAGCCTGCCTGGCGATTCTGCAACTGGCACTAGTGATAGAGTCGGCGGTCGCTGCACCGATGGCGCACGGAAGATTCAACGACGTGAACGCTCCCGAATTCTCAATCCCCGGACAAAGGCTTGACTTCTTCGCCACGGCGGTCAACGACGGTGATTCAACTGGCTGGTTCCGAATATGTGTCATAAGAGTCTATCCTCCTCGGACAACGTACTTCCCTTCGGAGTTTGATCAGACCTATGACGAGCAGGCTGTTCACTGTAGTGAGACCTCACAGGTAGATCCGGGAGCAAAATACACATTCGAGTCACTGAAGTTTCGGATGCTTTCTGTCCCCAGTGTAACGTTCTGGGTCCTGCTCGCTGTCCAACAGCAGGCACCCATACCTACCAGCGAGGATGCAAGCGATTTCACCAACTTGACCGTAGACGAGCTCAGAGAAGTAGTCATAACGAACCTCTACGCCTGACATAGACGAGAGCAGACAGAATCAAGGCAAACTTCTCTGGCTCACCTCATTCCTTGACTCTCGGCGCCGTTATTCTTCTTTCCCGCTGTTCTTTGTCTCTCATTCATCAACCCGATCTCTCCTCTGTCAACTCCAACTGCTCATGCACCCGACGATGTTCTCGAACACCGCTGGCATACTAGGCGTCCCCGAAAAGAGCTTAAGTTCATCAATAGATCAGCTTTATCGGCTGTCGCACTTGACAAGTCCAGAGAAGACGCCGAAACGAAGTAGACGAAAGAAAGGCAAGGCGAACGCCGAATTGAATGCAGTCATCGTTGGAGTACTTCTCGGGGGGGCGCTTGCGGTTCTGCAGCTTCAGGAAGGCATGCCAAGGTGGTCGCAGGTTCCCGCATCTTTGCCAGTCATCGCATCTGTCGTGGCTACACTTCTCGTTGGGGCGGCTCTTACGGAGCAAGCAAGAGGAGGTTTGCTGTGCGGAGCCATTGCGGCCATTTCACAGTTCCTGACGGTGCTCGCGTTCTACTCGTATTCATACACCATCGGACTAGCCATGGCCGTAGTGCCGTTTCAGTCCTTGAGGGTGCTGATGTATCCACCGGCGGGGGTTATCGGCGGTTACGTCGGGTCTCGTGCTAGGGAGGCACGCGGAGTCGAAACCTCTCGACGTGTCAGACGGACTGACCGATGAATCATAAGAGTCATCTACGCCACATGTAGCAGGTATAGGCCATGGTCTCTCGCAGCACAAGAATCAGGATAGTGCTCATCGCGCTAGCCATACTAGTTCTGCTCATACCCTTCCTCTATCCAACATGCCGGGTAGAGAAAGAGCAACTGCATGTCAGCATCCATTCGACCAACTGGATCGTCGGGCCAGAAGGCGGCATTCTCACAATGAAGATAGATATCGAGAACAGTGCAGGATGCGATGCTAGCGCAGAATCGATTCAATTCAGGATGTACAGACTGATCTATACTGACAACACCACAGAGGATGTTGACCTAATGGACGAACAGGTAATCCATACCACAATCCCTGCAGGAGGAAAGATTGAGACGAACTTCGCGTTCGGCCAACCGTTCACCGTAGGGCCACGAACTGTCCTCGCGAAGATTATAGTCATCCTGGGAGACGGCTCGTCACTCGAAGTCTTTGACGGACCGATCGATACAACGACCCCAGAATAACCCTCGTATCCATACGTACGTTACTGCCTTAGAACAAAGTCGCGTCAACGCTCGAGCGCAGCGTCTAGAGCAGATGTGAGCTCTTGCGATGTTGTCGCAGCCCCCTTGTAAGTGCTAACGATCACGCCGTTACTGTCTATGATGAAGAACGTGGGCGTGGCCTCAACGTTGTACCTTGAGAAGACCCTGTTGTCCGAGTCCAAAACGTACGTCCACTGTGTCTGCAACTCCCTGATGAAAGCCGCTGTGGATGATGCGTTGGCGCCGCGATGTGTTCCCGCGACAGAGATGAAGACCACACCTCTCGCCTCGTAGTCCTGGCGAATAGATTCAACGGCCGGCGCGATCCAACGACAAGCTGAACACCAAGACTCGATGAACTCCAAGAACACGACTCTACCACGGAGAGAAGAAAGCTTCACCGTCTCGCCCGTCAGACCGTTCGGACCAACTACCTCCAACTCAAAGTCGGGGGCAATGTCTCCAGCACCCAATGAGGCAGGTCGCGCCGGCTGCGTCAGAACGTAGCCCAAGATCGCAATCCCCAGGACGAGCGGAACCAAGAACAACAGGGACCTCTTTCCCCTCGCTTTCTCACGCTTCGTCTCGCTTGGTTTGCGTCTTCTACTTGAGCTCAACTCTGGCCCGGCCGACGCATACAGAGGACAATAGTATAAGAATTTCACCACTAGCTAAAGGTGGCAGTGACAACGTGAGGATAAGCGTTGCATAATCCGTAAGGAATTGCGCTCTAGCGCGCTCGCAACAACGTCGCGAGCGCACACTCTCTGCCTGAGAACCAAAGAGTGGGAATCAAGCTCATAGGTAGCTGGCAACTCCCGGAGGACAATGGTGTAGTCGACAGCGGGGGCGAGGGATTCCTTGTCCCTGAGCAGTCCCCGTGTAACAGAGTCCAAAACGACGGAACGGACGATTGAAACGGAGTCACAACCTCTGGTCTCGACGAAGAAAGCTCAAAGGCCTGGTAACACGTCCAACATGATCCGCAATGAAGCCGATCAGCAGTTGGTTGCACGTAGCAACCCTCATTTGATCGAACGTATCAATACTTCGAGAGAAGCAAGAGCAAGATCCGACACAGATCGAGACCTAGAGATGGGCGTGTACGTTTGCGAAGTCTCGGCAAGAAGCACATCGAAGTTGCGGCAGTTGCAGCAGTTTACGTTCTCTTCTTGGTTGGTGGGCTTTTCACCCAAACAACGGCGACCTTCGATCCAGTAACGGCGGAGATTCTCGGCCCGCCCGACGGACTTCAACTCCAGACCTCTCCTGTCGAGCTTGCTGCGATCGTCACGAGTCAGAAAGGACCGTTGTTCAACGTCAGTGTGAGGATCACAGTCCTCTCGCTCACGACGGGCGAAGCTGATGAGTTGATAGGTGCTACCAACGGGAATGGCATTGTCAGGGTTCCCTTCCCAGCACAGTCTGGAGACTACAGTTGGTACGTCGCGGCAGAAATGAAAGGGTATCCAACTATCGTGTCACGTCCCAGAACCTTCTCGACTAGGCTAGCCCTGATTGTGGACTGTCTCCACCCGTGCAGTTACAAGTATCCGCTTGGTCTCCGTAATGGATATTTGGATCTGCAGGTCATGGTCACAGACGCGAATGGGGACCCGGTCGAATCCGCGAACGTTACCTTCTACCTCAATTCCGTGCAAGTCTATTCTACGCTAACAGATCCGCGAGGCTTGGCTACACTGTTTTCTGATAACATACCTCCAGGAAGGTATGTTTGGTTTGCGTCAGCTTCCAAGGATGGCGAATTCGGGAGCTCCCGTCTGTCAACCGTCGTCCTTGCGTAACGTGACTTCCCCGCGACGCGCCGGGAACAAGAAACGCCGCTTGAGTCCGTTAGGCGCTACGCCTCGGTTGCCCCAGTTTCTTTGCTGGTAGCATACCCTACACTACCTAACGAACTCTATGGCAAGGGCAGGAGCGGAAGTCCGAACATCCTTAACGTGTAGCCAAGCTGGGAAAAGAACAAGTACGCAGCGAACGTTCCAGCGAAGGCCAACCCGCTCGGGATCTTCCAGGGCGACACTTGCCCGTTCACTCTACGAATGACACTTTCGGCGCCAAGTGCTGCAAGCACGTAGAGTGGTATCAAGTAGAGGCCTCTCAGGGGGAAGTACGAAGGCGCGTTTGGCACAAGCTCCACCACAAAGGGCACCAGAACCATCGCCGCGATGATCTTCGTGAAGGAACGAGTCTGAGGCGCGTGATCAAGCAATCCCAAGATAGACAACAAGGCCAGAAACGGCAACTCCATCCGAATTTCTGCCAAGCTGAACTCAAGGGCAGACACTGCTGAACTGATGGTCTCGCCCCCCACTGCCTGTGCGTATTTCCATCCGAAAACAGGCCAAGTGCTCGAGTCTAGCACTCCTAATGGCAGGTTTCCAAGTTGCGTCGCTACAGTAATGAAAAAGAGCGGGATCAGCACGATGCCGAAGATCACTCCGGACAGAATGCCCACCCCACGTTTCCACTCGCCCCGGTCGCACCCTCGAAAGGCAGCAATTAACCCGACTAGGCCCAGCAGAAGTTCAGCGACAGTGACGACCCACACGTATGCATACCCTGCTAGAAGTGCGAGCGAAAGTACGACCGATCCTACTGCCGCCAGCGGTGACCGAAGTTTGATCGACCTGATCACCGCGGCAAACGTGAAGTTGACAATAGCAAGAGCAAACCAGTTCGCGATTATCCCCGCATACATCCCCAGCGTTGTCTGAGCTGAGACGACGGACAACAGTGCAGCAAAGGACGAAACCCACAGCCGACCAGTTCCCTCTCTCACAAGGAAGAAGCTGCTTAAGGCGAGCAAGACCGACAGCATCGCTGGCGCAAACCTGACTACGTCTTCTGCGCTCACGCCCGTCACAGTCCCTATCAATGAGAGGAGCAAGAGGAAAAAGCCCCGATCTCCACGGAGGAATTGAACAACATCTAGTACGCCACCGATGGGACGTAGATTTCTGACATACCAGGGAAAGTCGGCGCCGGTCCAATGTAGTACGAGAAGTGGGTACACTGTAGTTGCAGCCGCCAACCCCAATGCTCCCGCAAGGGTGAGATATGCGAGAAAGCGTTGACTATCTCTCACACGCCCAGACGCTTGCAGATAGTCCCGCGTCCGCTTCTCTCTGATCAGCAACTTGACAAATGGTTCAGCGAGCCTGCCAGCAGGTTCCCTGAACAACGCAGCTATCGCGGCAAGTGCGAGAGTCAGGAACAACGCTGTAAGCATCGGTTGCGCAAGGTAGAATGCCTTCAAATCAGCAGCCAACATTCCAAGCAGTATTTCTGTCACTATCTGGCTGATGCTAGAAGTCAAGTCGAAGAACACGCCCGCTTGCCAGAGCAACACACAGATGACCCCGCCGCCAGCCGTCAACGCAAGAAGCGCGAAAACCACTGCACAAACCAGTATTCGGGCGGAACTAGGGTCAATGCCAAGGAATGTTCGTGACCTTGAAGCAACCGTGTATGCTACCAGAAAACCAGAACCGACCAGGAGAGTTGCACCAACATGCGGCGACACAAACATAATCAGCAGCGATGACGATGGGAAGATCCAAAACGTTAGCACCACAATCAGCTCTGGTCTCGTTCTTCTCCACGCAAGCGCCACGATGCTCTGAGATATTGGGACAAGCAAACTTACGCCCCAAACTGCATACTGAACTGCCGATTCTTGGACAGATGGGCCGAGCTTGATCCATCCGCCGAACATCCATGGAACTTCGACATGCCGGAGCACGACCACAAGGTTTCCCAGAATGAGGAGTCCGAGAAAGACCGAGACGCCGGCTGCCAGCAAAGGGACGTATCGGACTCGTTTTTGCGATCTCATTGACGACGCGCTGATCTTCTATCCCTCCCGAATGTCAAGTCGGTGATCAATCCTGAGAGCAGGTTGTGGACGCGTCAGCGGACCTGGCATGACTATGCCACAAGATGCCGGGTTGAGCGTTCAACACAACTCGTTTCAACATGCGCGTTCGGCTTGTTTTCTTCGCGTCGAGGTTCCTCCTCGAGAAAAGGCAAAGAAACACGACGGTAACTAACAGAGACACGAGTGGGCTGATATTCTCTGGAATTGTATTGGAGCCTCCGACCGTCACTTCATGTGTCGTCTCACCGGTCAGCATGTAGCTGAATCGAACGAAGTAGTGGGTTGCGTTCTGCGCAAACGTGGAAGGCACCATTGCATTGTCCACGAAAACAGTGGGTGAGCCGTCTGGCAATCGCTTGTGGACAAGCACGACGAGCTCAGCGACTCCGCCCGTTGAATGAGGTATCTCCGCTGTGGTGAAGTTGAAGAGCCGCCTTTCAGTGTCGAAGCGAAGGTTCCAAGCGGTCGGACTGGCATACGCGTGCCCGTTCACAGCGATTCCGTACCGGTTTCCCTCAAGGACCACCGTTGTCGTGACAGGCGGCCAGCTGTTCATGTAGCCTTGAAAGCTGTAGGATTGACCAGGCAAGATCTTGAGCACGGGGTCGATTGGGTACTCCGGACCGACCGGGTACTCTGGGTGACTGAATGTGACGTTGAAGATCGAAGGTTCACGCCGACCCAACGGCTCCAGATCCGCATCGATGGACGTTTCGGTTCCCTCGGATACACGGACGGTCGTCGAGTATGATTTGAGGGGATAATAGGGCCGCACTGTGACTTCGCAGAAGCCATGAGAATTCGTCAGGCAACTGCCTCCAACATCTCTGCTAGGGAAACGCGGCGTCAGAGTAACGTTGACTCCCGCGACTGTGGCCACAACGTCCGGTGTAACATATGCGACGGCCTCGCACATGATGAACGCTGGGCTGATGTTTGACGCGGGCGGCGAGGCGGAAACCGTAAGATTATAGTCGCCCGGGCTGAGCTGGAGACTGAAGACTCCATCTGCCTGAGTATGCGTTGAAGCCAATTGCCCACTCGCGTGACGACGAGCTTCGACGAGAGCGCCGGATATGGGCATGTGTTCACCAAGCGAGTTGACGGCGTGGACTGTGCCTTTCACGCCCGCTGTTAGGCTCATTGAAGTCGCAATGGATGAAGCCAAGTCCAGCATGCCGGCACCTGCAATGACAAATCCAAACGTGCAGATTACGATGAGGAGAACCGCGGTCATGAAACGTCTCAAGTCCGAATTCCCAGCCGAACTATCCATCATGCTGTCTACCGCGGTATAACAGGATTTGGCATCACCAAATACATTCGTTATGGATCGCCGATATTTAGTTATCACTAGCTTAAAGTAACCGCAGCGAAGTGGCTGTCGCCCATGAAGCGAAAATTGTACATCAGCCTCGCTCTGATGGCCGCGATCGTCCTGGTTCCGGTTGCCATATACACCGTTCACCTTCCTTCAAGTGGGACATCTGAGTCTACGATCTCAGAGACTTACGATTTGGCTCCACACGAGCGAATCGTGATAGAGGACCCCAGTGACTTTACCATTCCGGGAAGTGGAAGTGGGTGCGAGTGTGTGAGGATGGGCTCAGGCAGCTCATCCAACCCGTTTATGATATCAGACTGGAAACTGAGCGCTTCAGGGGGCAACGGAATATCGATCGCTTGGACAACTGCGCACTTCATCATATCCAATGTTGTGGTCAATGCCACTGGATTCTATGATAGCGTTGTTCTGCGTGGCGTCGCGAACGGCACAATTCAAGATTCGTCCTTCTATGGAGGCGGCATCTCAATCTTCAGCTCCAAGGCCGTCTCGATCATCAACAACACAATCGCTGGCAGCAGATTTGGAATACTACTGGAAGCATCCGATGGCAATACGATCTCAGGCAACAGACTCGATCATGTTGAGCAGGTGGGGATCTTCGTTCGAGCCTCACGAAATCTGATCGACGGGAACCGTGTGACCGATGGATCCTTTGGAGGGATAAACATTGATGGAATGAGCGGTTTTGGCGATGATAACTGCGTCGTGAACAATGTCGTGGACGGAAGCGCCCAGTATGGAGTAGGCTTGTGGTCGGCTCGAAACAACTTGATCAAGGGAAATGTCGTGTCCGAAAACGGCGGAGCAGGGATTATGATTACGGCCTCATCTACAGGGAATCTAGTGGAACTGAACAATGTCGTCAACAATGGCGTCGATGGAATACTCGTTGACGAGCAATCTACCAAGAACAAGATCTTGGGGAACACTGTAACCGGCAATGGAAATGGAACAACGAGCTTCGATCTGCACGACGAAAGCTCGGACAATATCTGGCTCAGTAACACGTTCAACACGAGAAGACCAGACACGATCGGCTAGAGAGCTTCGGTCAATAGCGTCCTCAAACGTGAGGTCCGTCGGAATGATGTGCCACTCTCCGGAAGGTGACCGATCGTACAGAGGGCACGAGTTCTCAAGTCGCTGCAACACCGTTTTGACGAGTCTGACAAGATGCGTCCTCACAAGGAGTTGCTCGAATTGAGTTCTGCTATCAGAGAGATCCAGACTCAGTCCAATGGCAGGGCATCAGCCGTCCTCGGCATCAACTCAGGGTTGCCCAACGGAGACTCGACGGCGCCTCCGAGAGTACAACAGGGCCAGTACAAGCAGCGCCAAGGCAACGGCAATCGCGAGCAGCATGACGGGCTCCACTGGTGTGACCGTAGTATGTTCTTCAGGTTTCATCGTCTCTTGTTGCTGTGAGAAGATGAGATCGCCGAAGTACTTGGTGCTCCAGGAGCCCTGGTATGCTGGCCAATGCATGTTCGCCTCTCTCGAAATGTCCCAAGCGCTCACCCTGACGGCGGAGGGGTTCTCGAACATCTGCATGGGTATCGCAAGCTCGTATATTGCGTGAGATGTCTGTGAGTCATGGTCGTTCGTGGCATCGTAGGACATGGCGCCCTCTATCCAAGCGTCTGGAGGGGCGACAGGTTCAGGCGCATCATATCCGCTCCACCACATGAGCTCTATCACGAGATCCGGTTCGTCTGTCGGTTTCTGCTCATTGGCATGCTTGTCGATCGCGATGCTGACACCGTCGTAACACCAATGCGCCGGCTGTCCTCTGGGCTGTCTAATCGCTGGCGTCGCGTCCGAGACGAAATCGACGAGAAGGTAGAGATATTCATAATCGTTCTTGATTCTCAGGAATCCGGTGCTTTCAGGTCCTTCGGCCACATACATTGAAACGAGCTGCGTGTCCGACCACTCGTCTCGCGTAGTCCATTTTCCATCTATCGTAACCGTATTCACGAGCCTTGGCACAGCCAACGAGTCTCTTGCCGCAGAGACGGACACAAGAACACAGGACGAAATCAGAGCGAGGAGGACGCCTGCAAGCATATGTTTGCTCATATGGGTGCTCCTGACACGCGATCGGTTCACCCAAGTTGCCGGGACTGCATATAACCAGTACGTTTGTGCACTTATTCCTAGCCGATTGCCTGGCTCGGCTTCCCAGGGCAACAAACGTGAAGGCACTGTTTCCTCGTTTGCTCGAAACTCGGCCTCTGCTCGTCCCGCTTGGTCTCCGGCCTCTGCCGGTCCAGGTTCGGCTCTCGGCGTCTCTTCCGGGGGGAATGATGGCAGCATGCGAATGCGTGAGATTCAGAACAGCCGAATACGCAGTGCCTAGATAGGGTTATTTGAGCTTGTCTTGCGAAGAGAATGGTGCGCACACGATTGTTGGAGCACCACTGAGTTGTCTGCTGTTGAGGAAACCCGTTCGAAAGAGTCGGTCCGCTTTGCGAAACGTCTGGTGCTGTCGAGGGCTTTTCTGGTCGTCGCGCTCCTGCTACTCATAGCGATCAGTTCGGTCGCAGTCTACTTCCTCTACCCATTTCCGGTGACTAGCGTTCCGCGGGTGGGAGAGAACCGAGCAGCGATCGTTGACGGTCTTTCCGCTCAGCGCCCCAATCCCGCATTCGAAGACCAAGCTATTCGCGACCTGACGTCAGCGGGACTGTCCGTGGACGTCTACAACGCTCCGCAAGTCACTGTGGAGTTCATGAAATCGTTTCCGGCCGGATACGTGCTGGTGCTTTTCCGTGTCCACAGTGGCACGAGCAGACACGGCGTCTTCTACTTCACCAACGAAGCGTACGATGAGTCAAGTTACGAGCCGGAGCAGTTTCGTGACGAACTAAGACCGGGCAAGGACTATGAGGGAAATCCGCGCGTGTTCGCGTTCGGCTCCAAGTTCGTAGATACGTACCTTCAAGGCCGCTTCCAAAATGCGATCATCGTTGGCATGGGATGTTTCGGTGCGGGCACGTCCTACGGGACCGGGGAAGATGTCGTCATTGAGGAAGTTCAGGCGACAAAGGGACCGAACCTTGCTGACGCTTTCTACCGGCAGGGAGCGATAGCTGTCATCGGATGGGACTCTCTAGTGACTTTAGAATTCAGTGATCACACGACCCTGGACCTGATCAAAGCATTGGCCTTGGAACGACTTACAGTGAGGCAAGCAACAGAGAAAGTTAACTTGCAGAATGGGAAGGACCCGGTCTACAAGAGCCAGCTGACATTCTATCCGGAACAGAACGGTGACAAGACGCTCCTCATCAACGTACTTCAATCTCGGGTGCACGCTGCCAAAATAGAATCGAACGTCCCTTGGCCACGTACATTGGAACGTGCTGCGTGTCTGACGACTCGCTGGAAATCGCTTGTTCCTTGTGTCCCGGAATATGGCTATCAGAGAGGTGTCAAGTGTAC
>Ga0315314_1002325_pt1 | contig 15816 bp, 17 predicted proteins | sample TDP9_MG_FD_203631 | JGI IMG/M metagenome (GOLD analysis project Ga0315314, IMG submission 203631) | Freshwater sediment microbial communities from Lake Towuti, South Sulawesi, Indonesia - TDP9 | ecosystem: Environmental > Aquatic > Freshwater > Lake > Sediment | place: Indonesia: South Sulawesi...
TCGCCGCCCTCACGTTTGACGAAGTCTGATAGCTGATTGATGGCGATCTTCGTTTCCTCAACGCTCCTCTTCGCGATCGGGGTGATCTTGACTATGAGCACGTTTCCAGCAGACAGGATGCGCTCGATCAAGTCCAGATCCCTTAAGTTTGTAAGAGCCACAGCACGGACATATGGTGAATCGGCGCCACTGTCAATTCCCTGTCTGATCATTAAGAACACCGACAGTTACGCATTTCGCGTAGTACCCGTTGGAGCACAAGCTTAAACCTTCAGGGTTTGCCTGCTTTTCTATCAGGAACGTGTGCAATCTCACGTACATGTCAATCGCCCTAAGCCGAACAAATCAACTAGAATTTGACACGAAGTGAACTAACCCGATTTCTTCATGATTTCCCAGAAGCGATCTCCCACATAATGCACGTTTCGTGCCGCCTTTCCCTTCGACGTTGTACGCATGGACTCAGATGAGACCTCTGCGACGCAGATTCCTATCGGTTTGCCGAACCTGATATCTTTCACCAAGAGGACAGCGCCCTTTTCGAATTGACCATTTATTTCCTTGATTCCCGGTCTCATGATGTCTGCTCCGTTGCAGATGTGCGGAATGGCGCCCATGTCAACCACGATCGAAGGAAGCGTCCTCAGTACTTCTTCGTTCATGAGACTCGCGAAAAGCCCGTTCTCCGTCAGAATCGCGAAAGGTTTCTCGTTGACGAAGAAAACCTTTCCATCATCGACGGGAGCTTCTTCGATGGCCTGTCTCTTTTGAGCATCAATCGGGAATCCCGGAAATTTCCTATCGAAGTCTTGGAGTAGAAGCTTTGCTTCACTGGACTTCAGCGTTCTCTTCTTCGACGCCGTCGTCTCCTGTTGTTATGGTTTATGTGCAGATCTACTTTGAGCTTCCGCAAGTTTTGCTGTTTGAGATTTCACGAGAGACCCTAATCCTTAAATTGCGTAGGCCATGCTTAGAGCCCAACTTCAATCGAGGAAACCGACACAATGTCTTCTGACGTCGCCGCGAAGATCTTCGAGGAAAGTCTAGGGAAGGTTGTCTTGGTTGAGCTCAAGGGCGGCCGGACAGTGAGGGGAAAACTGTACAGCTACGACCAGCACATGAATCTGGTCCTCGAGGACGCTGACGACATTACGAACCCTGACAACGCCAAGAAGATCGGAACGATCATTGTCAGAGGCGACAATGTGGTACTCGTCAGCCCGCCTCCGAGTCGTTAGCGACTACTTGATGAAACGCATGACTTGAGACTCTCGTCTCCAAGTAAGGTTGACATAAATACTCGTTCCGTTTTGGTCATGCGGGTGAGCCAGAATGGGAAAGGGAACGCCATCTTTTGGGCTGCGAGGCCGATCGAAGACTCACATCAGATGCCGCCGATGCGGTCGTCGCTCCTATCACATAAGGAAGAAGATATGCGCTGCCTGCGGATTCGGCGCATCAACGAAGATCCGACGTTACTCATGGCAGAACAAGAACGTAAATCGAATGAGGCTCGTTTGAAGGAAGCACTCACACAAGACCTAACGATCTGAATCTGATAGTTCTCGAAGAATCTTTATGTCGCTCAAACCCATTCACGACAGCTGTGGGCCGGTCGTCTAGTCTGGTTAGGATACCTGCCTGACACACGGTCTTGAAACACTGCCGGTCGATGCAGGTGGTCGCCGGTTCAAATCCGGCCCGGCCCACCAACCATCTTCACGTAACAACGCAACGACTTCTCTCATAGCAAGAGTATTAAACGCCTAGGAGTATTCTGACCAGTTTACCGTTTGCGAGTGATTGATGATGTCCTTCAAACCACCGTGTCCTGTCTCATTGGAGAAAGTCTCGATAGATGTTGAAGATCTTGAACCGATCCTGAGGCCTCCGGAATCTAAACTCTTACAGAGGCCATACCCGGCGAGACTTCTTCCGCTTCCTGATGGCCGCAAGATGGTCGTCCGGATGGCTAAGCGAGAGGAGATCCCTGTGATTCTCAAAGCCACGAGGTCTCTCCTTGACATTGAGAAAGATTTCTACGACATTGTGGCTGCTCGAGTGTATGGAGAAATCCTTGCTTGGCTTCGCTACAGGGTGAAAGATCACTACTGCCTCATCGGCGTGCTAGATCATGAGCTGGCGGCCGTCGCGAATGCCAGACTCAAAGATGACAAGGTCGCGATCAGCCTACACACTATGACGTTCAAGAGAGGCGCCGGAATCGGAGCCATCATGTACTTGGCGAAGATGGAGCACGCGTTCGATGTTCTCGGCTTGGATGAATGGTGGGCCACATACGAAAGCTACACGGGGATCAGATACTGGGGACTTGGGCTCGCACAGCATGAGAAACCCTACCCAGAAATCCAACATGAACTCGGAGGAGCTAGAGTCTACTTCACTACGAAGGAACAATGGGAGACCTTCGTCAAGCCAAAGTACGCATCCCGTATGGGCGAGAGGCCAGTCCCGGAGCAGACGCTACGAGATTCCGAAACAGTAAGAGCACCTGAGAAAGTCGAAATCTAGGATAGGCCTGAACCCGCGGGCGCACACGGCGACTCATGCTGTCTCAGGCGTTCTCTACCCTAGCTGACGTTCTTCTCTACGGTAGTCCTTAAACAGAGCCGCTGGCAAAGCAGCGCGTTTCATGGCTATGACAAGTATTGTGATGCTCAGGACGTACGGAAGCGTCAAGAGCAGCTGGAATGGTATCTGCGGGGCCACTACCATTACGTGAAGAGCTAGGGAGTCGATCACGCCGAAGATCAAAGCTCCAGCCAGTATTCTGATCGGGCTCCAAGCTCCGAATATGACGATCGCGATCGCAATCCATCCTCGGCCAGCGGTCATTCCCTCAAAGAAGAGACCCAGTTCAGCGAGAGAGATGTAGCCTCCCGCAAGTCCAGCCATTGCGCCTCCCCACATCAGGCAGAGATATCGTATGGCATAGACGTTGATCCCCACGTTGTCGGCGGAGCTTGGGTTCTCTCCAACTGCTCTCATCTTGAGACCGAACGTGGACTTGAACATCACTACCTCAAGTATGAGCACAAGGACGATCGAAATGTAGATGAGAATATTCTGGTTGAGAATGGTTGGACCCAGGATCGGAATCTCCAGCAGGACAGGGATTTCAATGGGTTTGAAGCGCGGAACCTGCAGCCCGAATGTAGAGACGTGGCCTGTGATTGCGCGGAAGATGTACACTGACAACCCGTAGGCGAAGATGTACAGCGACATTCCGGTGACGACCTGGTTCAAGTGAAGTGACTGCGCCAGGTAGACGTTCATGAGCCCTATCACGAGTCCGCCGATCATGCCGGCTAGCAGCCCAAGCCAAGGGTTGTAGGTAAGTGATCCAACCATGAAAGCTAGGGCGGCGCCAAGGCTCATCGTTCCTTCGATCGAGAGATTCATCATGCCTGACCTCTCGGCGAAAGCTTCGCCGAGCGCTGCGATCAGAAGTGGAGCAGCTATCCCTATGCCTGCCCCTACGACTACTATTGCGAAGTCTCCCCAGTCGACCATGCCAATCCAAGCTTCCTCATGAGTATCTGACTAGTGATTATGGTTAGCACCATGATTGCTTCTATTATGTAGACCATCGCGATAGGAACTCCAGCGCCTCTCTGCATTGACTCGGATCCGACGATCAGTATCCCAAAGAACAGTCCGGAAAGAATGACTCCGATCGGATGCAAGTTCGTAACGAGAGCAACTAGGATGCCCGCATAGCCGTACCCGAGAATGTTCGATGAGCCAAGTTTCAAGGTTCCGACCGTTCCGGCGACCTCGGAAAATCCGGCAAGTGCTGCGACCCCGCCGCTGAGTATCATCGCTTCGATCATCCTTCTGTTGACTCTGATGCCCATGCTCTTAGCTGCAAGCAAGTTTGCCCCTGTGGCTCGAAACTCGAAACCGAGTGATGTCTTCCAGAGGAAAATATAGACAATAACACATGAAACGATCGCAAGAATCAGTCCCCAGTGAATTCTGTACCCTAGGAAGAAAGCGGGGAGCCTCGCGACATCAGGAATGAAATCGGTCTGTGGTCGAATCTTGTCCGCTTCTTGGAAAGGTCCGGTCACGATGTATGAAACGATGTAGAAAGGTATCCAATTCATCAGAAGCGTCGTCAAGATTTCGTCTGCCCCAAATCTGATTTTGAGGTAGGCAGGTATGCCTGCCCAGAAAGAGCCTGCCAAGAAACTCACACATAGCAAGAGAGGAATGAATGCGAACGATGGCAACGCGGGGACGCTCAGAGCCACCACGGCGGTTGCGATGGCTCCCATGTACATTTGACCCTCCCCCCCGATGTTGTTCACGTTGGACTTGAAAGCGATCGCCGCAGCCAGTCCTGTAAAGATCAACGGGATCGATTTGATGAGAGTCTCAGAAATACTCTGAGCGGAACCAAAGGCGCCATCTAGGAGCGCAACGTAAGCCGCCAATGGGTTAGACCCTATGGAGATAATGAATATGGAAGATAGGCCGAAACCTACCAAAATGGAAATGGCGACACTGAATGTGACTCGAAAGTACTGGGACAGGCGCACTGCGAAAGCCATCCGCGTCAGCTCAACCTCAGATTCAAGTCACGATTCAGCGATTAAAATATGACCGCTTAGTCGAGAGAAAAAAGAGAGTAGGGGGTAGATCTAGGTTCCTGGCGCTTTAGTGATTAGTGGAACTACCAAAGCTCCACTCATAATGTCAGCACGCGTCTTGGCGACTGCGTCCTTCACATTCTGAGGAACCTTGGCCGCGTTCGCGTCTGTCCACTCCAAGAACTCAGGACCTACCTGCTTCCCATCGATGTAGGTGTGCATCGTAAACTCGTACGCCGTGCCGCTCAGTCTGTCCTCAGAGTAGAGTTTCGCCAGAGTGTAGACAATAGGGTTGAGCCCCCACGTGACCGACACAATCACGGTGCCCGGCTCAACTGGCCTCTGATCACCCGTGCCTCCTATGAACCAGACGCCCTTCTCCTTTGCACCTTGGATTCCGCCGATGTTGATGCCGTCGCCGACACCGTAGACAATGTCAGCCCCAGCATCGACCATCGAAACGACGAGGTCATGTCCTTTCTTCGGGTCATGCCAGACGCCTATGTAGTTCTTGAGCACCTGAATGTTGGGATTGACAGACTTTGCGCCCATTTCGAAGCCTTCGACGCAGGCTACCTCGATGTGAATTGGCAGGCCGTCGTAGGCTCCGACGATCCCGGTCTTGCTCATCATTGCTGCGAAGACGCCAGCCATGTAGGACGGCTCGTGGCCCCACGGAATGTATGGGATCAGGTTGGGCACTGCTGGGTCAAATCGGGCGCCGTCGTATGCGAACCAGACACTTGGATTGTCCTTCGCAACGGCCGTCACCGAGTCTTTGCAGAGGAAGTCATGGCATATGACGAATCCGAAACCTTTGCTCACGTAGTCTCTCAGGATTCTGTCATAGTCTGCCGGTGTACCTGTAACCATGACCTCTTCCGTGTAGCTGACCTCCAAACCGAAATCTGCCTTTGCCTTCATCAGTCCCTCATAGGGCTCTTGGTCCCAGCCGTGGTCTGTGATGCTGCCGGGCATGATAAGCGCCACTTTCTTCACTGCCGGCGGTGGTGCAGTTGGCTGCATCATGTAGTAGCCGCCGATGGCGAGAGCTGCAATGATGATTATGACGACAATTGCAACTGATTGCATTCGAGTGACTGCTCTTTTCGACAACATTTGATCATTTCCCCATTTTTTGGTGGTCAAGAGGTAGCGACCCCATCCGTATTTAACGGTTTGTGAAAGAGTTCACGTATTCCGAGCGAAACGCAAGAACTCGCAACTAGGAAACCGGGTGCAACCGACAGTTTGATTCACGGACCTTGTCGAAAGTCTTCGCTATCCGAAAGTCTTTTTGAGCGCCGCAAATCAGTTAGCGGATCACGAGAGGGGCACGCTTGAGCCTAATCTCTTCCGCGAAGATCGGGTCAACCATAGTCGAGTTGAAGGAGATCACGAAACGCTTTCCGGGAGTGCTGGCAAACGACCACGTATGCTTTGATCTGAGAAAGGGCGAGGTGCATTGTCTTCTAGGCGAGAACGGCGCGGGAAAGACCGTGCTGATGAGTGTCCTCTACGGACTTCAGAAAGCCGACGCCGGAGAGATTCGAATTTGTGGCGAAAGAACAAAAATCGAATCTCCGCAAGACGCCATCAAACTCGGTGTAGGTATGGTCCATCAGCGTCTGGCCCTCGTCGACGTTTTTACAGGAACAGAAAACGTAGTGATGGGCCTGAAATCTTCGAGAGAGCCGTTCCTCGACGTAGACCAAGCAGAATCCAAAGTCCTCGAGCTTTCGAAACGGTACGGATTGAGCGTGAACCCGAAGGCCCTGATCAAGGATGTATCCGTTGGCGAACGACAGAGGATCGAGATCCTCAAAGTGTTGTACAGAAACTGTCAAGTAATGATCCTTGACGAGCCGTCGTCTTTGCTCACCCCACAAGAGACAGACGCACTGTTCAAGGTTCTTCGTGTGATGGTCGATCAAGGACTCTCTGTTGTCTTCATCACGCACAAGATGGTCGAGGCGCTGGCAATAGGTGACAGAATCACTGTGCTCAGGCAAGGACGAAATGTTGCTACTGTGAGCGCAAAGGAAGTGGACCGGAACAAGCTGGCGGTCATGATGGTTGGGCGGGAGACGTTGACGAAATTCTCCAAGGCGCCTCCGAAGATGGGCGAATGCGCACTTGAATTAAAGGACGTGTGGGCCTTGAGGGATGAGAAACTCCACGCTCTCAAAGGCGTCAGTTTCTGCGTGAACGCGGGGGAGATCCTTGGGATTGCTGGAGTTGCAGGCAATGGTCAGAAGGAGACCGTCGAATGCATTTTTGGCTTGAGAAAGATCGAGAAAGGGCAAGTCTTGATGTCGAGACAAGACGTGACGAACGCGCCGACAAGGAAGATTATCGAACGCGGAGTCGCATGGATCCCCGACGATGCACGTAGAGGCGTGATCTATCCTTTCTCGGTTGCAGAGAACTTGGTGCTCAAGAAGTACTATACTCCGGAATTCTCCAAAGGTTTGATGCTGAACGAGCAAGCCATCAACGGGCTCGCGACCAAGCTCGTCTCGGAATTCGAGATCAAGACCCCGAGTGTCGCAAGCTATCTCGGCACTCTCTCGGGAGGAAACATACAACGCCTCATTGTCGCAAGGGAACTATCCTTCGGCCCGAAGATCGTCGTTGCTGAAAACCCAACGCAGGGGCTGGATGTGAAGCTTACCGAACTCGTACAGAAACGACTCATTGAGCAAAGAGATGCAGGCGCAGCCGTCTTACTCGTGTCAATGGATCTTGACGAGGTCCTAGCTGTGAGCGATAGAATCGCCGTGATGTACGGCGGCCAAATTGTTGGGACTGTGGACGCTGAGAAAGCCGAGAGACAGAAGTTGGGCCTGCTGATGGCAGGCGACACTCACGAATATCACTACTAGACGTCGGCACACCGTCGGCCACGTATCCTTGCGTACGTTCACAGATTTCTAGAGCGCAGCACTTCCTTGGTTATGGCTGATGAGCAGAATCTATCTGAGATGCACAAGATCCGCCGAATAGAGATGGACTACGGTGCCGTCTCTTGACTGCACCAGCAATTGTCCGTCCTTCCCCAAGTCCAAGGCCTGCCCTTCGAGGACGCCATCAACTGTTGTCGCCCTCACCCTTCGTCCCAGGGTGCAGCACGACTTCCTGACATCCTCTAGGAGTTCATTCGTGCGCCCTGACTCGAACGCACGGTATGAGCTGTCCATTTCTTCAAGTATCTTTGACGTGAGCAGATTCCTGTCCACGTCTCGACCGCATTCGCGATTCAGAGATGTAGAAGTGCTCCGGATGGTCTCCGGCAGCGATGCATCGTCAACGTTTGCGTTCACACCTAGGCCAGCGATCATGTGAGTCAAGTTCTTCCCCTTGTAGACCGCTTCAGCCAAGATCCCCGCAACTTTCCTTGATCGAACCATGAGATCGTTCGGCCACTTCAGTCCGACAGAAAGCTTGGTAACCGTCGAGACGGCTCGAGCTGCGGCAGCCGCGAACGCGAGTGTCAGAACTTGGTGAGATTCAGGCCATGCTGGCTTCAGCAGTACGGAGAGCCAGATTCCCCCAACCGGCGAGAACCAACTTCTCCCCCGTCTACCCCTACCACCGTATTGTGACTCCGCCAATAGCACCGTTCCGTCACTGACCTCATCCGCGATACTCTTCAGCTCTTCCTGAGTGGAATGCACATGGAGTCTCCACTCAATTCTCCGACCAATCCTTTCCGTCATCAGACAGGCTCTTAGTCGTTCTGCGTCGATCGGTCGGAACGTCCGGTGATGAATCAGACCTGTCCTGGAGAGCTGCAGCGGGTAGCCGAGCTTCTTCAGTCGGTATACTGCTTCAGCTGTCTCCTTCTCCGATACTCTGAGAGCAAGGGATATCTCACCTACGGAGATCTGGCTCCGGCTTCCGAGGAAGATCATGTTGGCAAGTGCTGGTTCCAAGTCGGAGCGTTTGCTCATGGCCGACGCGAGACCTCGCTTGAGCCGATATCTCTGTTCTTGTGTGTCATCTTCGTTTCGTGAGTTGCGGATTTGAGTTCACGAGTGGCTAGACATTTATACACTGTTTCTTAGATTTGGCTGTGGCGCTCGGAGATTGGGTTCGCCAAGGACATATGATGACTATCGTGCCGAACTTCAATCCTACCGTGAGAAAGCTCTACTCTTCGGTGGGAAGGAGGCGATTCAGAAACTCCACAGCGATGGACGGATGACCGCCCGTGAACGACTTGAGACGCTTCTTGATGCAGGGACCCTCGTAGAACTCGACGCATTCATGACCCACAGATTCACCGACTTCGGAATGGACAAGCGCAAGGGCTTAGGCGACGGAGTGATCGCAGGATACGGATTGATTGACGGCCGGCCGGTCTGCGTCTATGCAGAGGATTCGACGTTCATGGGAGGTTCACTCGGGGAGGCTCATCTTCAGAAGATGAGCAAGACTCTAGATCTTGCACTGAAGATGGGCGTTCCATTCATTGGCCTTAATGATTCCGGTGGAGCGAGAATCCAAGAAGGAGCCGTATCTCTTTCGACACTCGGAGAACTGTTTGCTAAGAACGTCGTAGCCTCAGGGGTTGTTCCACAGATCACCGCCATTATGGGGCCGTGCGCAGGAGGAGCGGTGTACTCGCCCGCTCTAGAGGACTTTGTGATCATGGTCGACAAGACCAGTTACATGTTCATCACCGGACCGCGGGTCGTCAAGACAGTCACAGGCGAGGATGTATCAACAGATTCACTCGGCGGCGCAAGAGTCCAGAACACGAAGAGTGGAGTGGCTCATTTCTTTGCCTCAGATGAGAGAGAAGCACTCGGACTAGTCAGAAGACTTCTCGGCTACCTGCCTCCGAACAACATGGAAGATCCACCTACTTCTCAAGTTACAGATCCGCCTGAGAGAGCGGATGAGGATCTCAACAGCCTGATTCCAGTTGATCCCAACAAGAGCTACAACATCCTTGACTTGATAACCCGAGTCTTTGATGCGGAAAGCTTCTTCGAGGTGCAGAGATTGTTCGCGCCGAATGCAGTAGTGGGTTTCGCGCGTATCGCTGGAATGCCCGTCGGCATCATCGCCAATCAGCCAGCAGTAATGGCGGGAGTTCTAGACATCAACTCGGCGGACAAGATCGCCCGGTTTGTCAGATTCTGTGACTGTTTTAATCTCCCGATCGTCACGTTCGTTGATGTGCCTGGATATCTTCCCGGTGTCGCGCAAGAACACGGAGGCATAATCCGACACGGAGCGAAGGTCATCTATGCCTACTCGGAGGCAGAGGTACCTAAGGTCACCATAGTAGTGAGAAAAGCGTACGGCGGAGCATACATCGGGATGTGCAGCAAGTCACTGGGCGGCGATGTAGTCTTTGCGTATCCAACCGCTGAAATAGCGGTCATGGGTCCCGAAGGTGCAGTTGAGATAATATATCACCGAGAGATCGAGGCCGCGCCGCCTGAAAAACGTCGAGAGGTTGCTGCCCAGTTGGCTGATGACTATAGGCAAAAGTTCGCGAACCCGTACGAGGCAGCAGCTCGAGGATACGTCAACGCAGTGATAGAACCGAAGGAGACCAGACCAGAGCTGTTCAAAGCGCTAAAGATGCTCTCGTTGGGAAAGCGAGTTCCCAAACCGATGCCACCCAAGAAGCACGGCAACATACCGCTCTAAGAAGAACGCTCTCAAAGAGCCGAATTTCGACTAGCCCATCAGAAAGAGAGGAGCTAGACTGAGCATCGCTCCACCAGCGACGACAGAGGCTATCTGACCGCCGGTATTTGCAGCCATCGCGTGCATGAGCAACCAGTTGTCAGGGTCCTCAGAGCGTGCAATCATGTGAGCCGTCCGTGCAGCCATCGGAAAGGCTGAAACTCCTGTGGCTCCCACAAGCGGGTTAACCTTCCCACCGGTAAGATGGTACGCGACTTTTGCGGTCAGCAGCCCTGCTGATAGCCCAACGACAAAGGCGAATAGCCCGAGGCCAAATATGAGAAGTGTGCCCACATTTAGAAACTGATCCGCTAACATCGTTCCCCCGATCGTAATGCCCAAGAGCAAAGTTGTGACGTTGGAGATCTCATTCTGAGCGGATTTCGTCAACCTATCCACCGCTCCGCTTTCCCTCAGGAAGTTGCCGAGCATCAGTGAACCTATGAGCGGAATCCCTTTCGGCGCAATCAATCCCACAACGATCGTCACAAATATCGGAAAGACAACTCGAATCCGTTGCGCGAATTTGCCCGGCGAGTACTGCATGCGAGTCAGTCTCTCCTTCTTTGAGATCAGAAGCTTAGAAAGAGGAACCTGCAGTATTGGGATCATCGACATGTAGGAATAGGCGCAGACCGTGACCGGCGCCAAGAGGCTCGGCGCATACTGAGATGTCACGTAGATTGCAGTTGGGCCATCCATTGCACCTATGATTCCAATGCTCAGTGCTTCAAGAGGATTGAAGCCAATCAGATAAGCCGCAAGAAACGCCGCGGGAATTCCGAGATGGGCTGGAATTGAGTACAGTAGCATGGATGGCCTTTCGAGGAGCACTCCGAAATCCGTCATGGCTCCGATTCCGACGAATATCAGAATCGGAAATATCTCGGTGAGTATCCCAGCTTCGTATATGATTCTGAGAATTCCGCCTTGATCCATGAGACCGCCATACGGAAGGTTCACCAAAATCGCGCCGAACCCGATTGGGACGAGAAGCATGGGCTCGTATCCTTTTTCGAGAGCTAGATAGATCAGAATAGCGCCTACGGCCATCATTATGATGTTTCCGAGTGGGAAGGGAAGTAGAACCAAAGGGTGCAATCACTCAATGATGAACAGAACGTCTCCGAGCGCGACAGTCGCACCTTCGGTGACTGGAATCTCTTTGACTCTGCCGGACCTTGGCGCCGTGATCGAGTTCTCCATCTTCATGCTCTCAAGAATCAGCACAGTGTCGCCTGCGCTGACACTGTCTCCTGGCCTACATTTGATCGAGAGCACCTTTCCGGGTAGCGGAGCACGAACCGCACCAGCAACAGTTTCGATTCTCGGTTCAGTGCGCGCGACCTGTTCTGCAGGAACGCCCTTCGCCTCCGCGACCACAGGACGCGTTGCTGGCTCGGGCCTTTGCTCCATGTGCATCTCCTCAACTTCGACAGGAAACGTCTTGTCGCCCACTTTGACGATGAACCTGCGTTTCAAGATCTATCCTCCGATCCGCGAGGCCCTTCGAGACTTGCCAGCGATCTTCCAAGGAGAGTGGGGGCTCCGCTGCATGAGCAGCCAGGACGACACAGACGTTCGCTCGGAAGTTAGCAGGACGCTGACAGCCGCGATCGCGGCAGCTGCCAGTTCTTCCTCCGATGCCTTGACTGAGTAAGGCAATGTTTTCAGACGTTCCTGGCGCTGTTTCCGTCCGGTCACTATCTTGAAAATCTGTATTCCTGCAACAATCAGGAACATGGCGGCCGACAGTACGACAATGTAGTACCCGATCATAACCGCGATTGAGCCGAGCAAAGTCTCTACGGTCTCCTCGCCGTGAACGAACGCTCTCATTACTTCACGGGTATAAATCCCCTTGCACGGATCACGATTCGGACTGTGCTGAAAGGTGAGATGAAGAAACGCGCGCTGAACCGAACAGTAAAATAGCCATCGGTGAGGGTTACGGCGGCTACGGAAGGAAACGCGTGATGCGAGAGACCTGCACGCTCGTATGTTTTGGTGCTCTGCCAATGCGGCCTTGGTTGACTGCCTTGATCGCGAAAGCTCGCATCATACGCTTGTCATGGTCCAACCGAGCGACAGAACGCTAGAATGTTGAGATTCACGGAGTTGATGAGCGTGGAGCGAACAGCCAAGACATCTGTGGTCATGGTCGTCATTTGCTATGCAGTGTTGATCCCGTCCACGCTTGCCATGATATTCCTTAGTCGAGGGCCAGTGATGATCGCGGTTACGAGCGCTTTTGCGATAATTGCAGCATCACTTCTGCTTGCATGGGCGACAGAATCGGCGCAGTTCCTGGTCTCTCAATCACTTGCACTTGCGATCTTGGCTCTACTTCAAGTTCTGCCAGAGTACATGTTCGAGGCTACGCTGGCTTGGAATCGTCTGATCGAGTACGCGTCTGCAACGATGACTGGATCGAATAGGCTCCTCATGGGCGCCGGATGGCCACTTATCTTCTTCATTGCGTATGCTTTCTCAAGAAAGAATGGAACTCCGATCACGGAAATACGCTTGGACGAAAGGCAGGCAGTAGAAGCCTTCTTCCTCGTTATCGCGACCGGCTATTCATTCATCATAGTACTGAAACGAATGCTCGACATCATTGACGGAATCGTTCTGGTCGTGATGTACTTGACCTACCTTTGGGTATGCATGAAGATTCCTGAAGAAAGCGAAGAGGAGGTTGAGCACGTCCACGGTCCAGCAAGGACGATCATCTTCATGAAATCAAGCGTCATGAGAATGATCGTCATCATCGCGTTGGTGATGACCGGGGGAGTGGTCATTTTCTCCTCAGCTGGCCCATTTGTCCTCAGCATCATCGAGGTGGCATTGATCTTGGGCTTCTCTCAATTTCTGTTCGCTCAGTGGGTCGCTCCGTTCCTCTCGGAATTCCCCGAGAGTGCCAGCGCGTTCTACTGGGCAGGGACGGTCCGCCTTTCCCCCATGGCGATTGGGAATATGGTTTCCTCGAAAGTGAATCAGTGGACTCTTCTGATCGGAACAATTCCCGTGATCTACAGTCTAAGCATCGGTCATCTCGCATTCATTCCTTTAAGCCATCTTCAAGTAGAAGAAATCCTGCTCACAGCAGCGCAGTCCGCTTTCGGATGTGTCGCTCTCTTGAAACTAAGATTCACATGGAAGGAAGCAACGATATTGTTCTCGTTCTGGTTCGCACAGTTCCTCTTTCCTCAAATAAGGATAGAAGTCACTATCGCATACCTAGTCCTGGCAGTCATCTGGCTGGTCTACTACAGAAAGCAGGTTACGATATTTCACCAGTTCAAGAAAGCCATGATTGAACACGTTCTAGCAAGAAGGCGATAGCGAGTCGGGTCCTTGCAACTTTCCGAACGACCAAAATCACGGAAACGCTTTCGAGACACCAAGACCGCCACAGTTCGCGCTTCTCGCTATCGGACTATCATGACAGGACAAGGTGCATGGTGCGCCACGCGATCCGCAACGCTTCCAAGCATGAATCGTCCAATCTCCTGCGCACCTTTCCCGCCCATTACGATCAGATCAAAGCCTTCTCTCTCAGCAACCGTGCAAATGATGTCAGCCGGATGACCGAACTGCAGTTTCATGACTTCGACGGAGAGGCCTGCCCTATCAAACACATCCTCCGTCTTCGATAGAATCTCGGCCCCTCTCTTCTCCTCTTCTTCGATGAGTTCTCTTGCTCTCACATGTGGACGATACCCAGAAACATGCAGAATGCTCACTCTTGAACCGAGCTCACGCGCAAGCTCGGCCGCGTATTCGGCGGCCTTGAGTGAGTACGATGACCCATCAGTAGGTACGAGGATTTTACGCATCATCGCAATGTCCCACGGAGAATTCGATCCGGGGGACTTATCTCGCTTTCGAAGCGAACGCGACTTGACGTTGCGCGATTTCAACCGCGATCAGCTCTGGTCACATGATCTGTGTGGGTAGAATTCGGAAGTTGTCAAGACAAAGGTCTATGAGGAAGAGTCGCCCACGGACACATCCCTCGTGGAATGATCCGAATGTCCATCCGAGTAAAACTGCACGGTCGACTAAGAATGGCGGCCGGAACGGATCAGATCGAGCTTCCTGAAACGGTGAAGAACGTCGGCGACCTCTTGGAGGCTCTTATTCAAAGAACCGGACCGCAAGCTCGACAGTATGTGTATGATCCCGGCACGAGGGAACTCAGCCCAAGTCTCATTATGCTCGTGAACGGTCACAGCATCAAGATGCTCGAAGGACTTGACACACCTTTGCTGGACAAGGACACCGTTACGGTCGATAGTGTTGATATTATGGAGATCGTGGGCGGAGGCTGACCTTCGCTTCGCAGACCAAAGACCATCGAATTCCTACGTGTGGACAGGTACACTTGCAGCTCCGTTCGCTTGACATTGTGACAACAGCGATGTTCAGTGTACTAACAGCGGCCGGGGCGCTCGTTTTCCTTCCTCTCTACCCGATTCCGATCACACTGCAGACCTTGTTCACATGTCTTTCGGGCGCAGTTCTTGGTCCTTGGCTTGGCGCACTGAGTCAGATCATCTACATCATCCTAGGCGGGATCGGACTACCGATCTTTGCAGGCGGAAGAGCTGGCTTCGGCACGCTTGCAGGCCCAACCGGCGGCTACCTTCTTGGCTTCGTTGCGGCATCATTTGTGATCGGCAACTCCTGCGACCTGCGAAGGGAGCCCAGTGCAAGCCGCATTGCTGGTTCATTTGTGCTCGGTACCCTGATCATCTACACGCTCGGTGTCATACAACTTTCACAATGGATGAACGGCGACTTCCGGAGCGCCGTGCTAGTCGGTCTTCTGCCCTTCATAGTCGGGGACGCGGTCAAAATCGCCATCGCCGTAATGATTGCCACAAGACTTCGGAATATTCTGCCGAGCACTTTCCCCAATAGTGACAGATCTCACAACCGACATCTCTGAACAACATCAAAACTGGAATTGCGTAACGTTAGTCCCGGAGGGCCCCGAAGTTAGCGGTTCTGAGCGAGAGTACATACGGAGTCTTTAAGTAAAGTCCTCAGCGTCTCGATAGACGCGAGGTTACAAGCCAATGAAATTGATTGATCTGTCACAACCTTTGTGCCAAGACACTCCGTTCTGGCCGCTCTATCCTCCGTTTGAAGTCAAGTACATCAAGAGGAAACCTGAGCACGGAGTCAACGCGCAGTACATCATGACTTCGAATCATATTGGAACGCACTTGGATGCGCCATTGCATTTCGTGACAGGCGGCAAGGACATCGAGAAGATCCCGCTCGAGTGGCTATATGGGCCGGGCGTCATTGCCGATGTTAGTGATGTCGGAGATCTCGGCCTCTACACTCCTGAGATGGTCGAGAAGCGAGTTGATCTCCACGATGGCGACATTCTAGTTGTGCATACTGGATGGTACAAGTACGCATGGTACCAGCCCCAAGGAATGGCTGACGAAGAAAGGTACATCCATCAACATCCAGGACC
>Ga0315314_1002326_pt1 | contig 15813 bp, 12 predicted proteins | sample TDP9_MG_FD_203631 | JGI IMG/M metagenome (GOLD analysis project Ga0315314, IMG submission 203631) | Freshwater sediment microbial communities from Lake Towuti, South Sulawesi, Indonesia - TDP9 | ecosystem: Environmental > Aquatic > Freshwater > Lake > Sediment | place: Indonesia: South Sulawesi...
GTATGCAGTATATAGTAATCGTTCCATCTCCTGTCTACCATCTACCGTTTATTGTCTACTGTCTATAGAATTCCTTCACCGCATCCACGACCCATTTTATCTGGGCGGGTGTTAATTCTGGATACATCGGAAGACTCAGAGTTCTGGACGCATAGTCTTCCGCAACGGGAAAGTCTCCTTTCTTATAACCCAATGACTTATAGCATTCCTGCATATGAATGGGGAAGGGATAATGCAGACTGGTCGCAATATCTTTTGCCTTTAAGTGTCCGGCTAATTTATCTCGATCTTGGGCCAGTATTACATAAAGGTGATAAATATGGTCACCAGAGTCTGAATCCCGCTGAAGCGGGATCTGAGAACCTTCTGATCCTGCCCCGGCAGGATTAGGCAAGACCACCTCATCTTGATTTAGTCGGGGTGCCTGATTAAAGAAATCCTCGTAAATCCGGGCGTTCTGACGACGTAAATCATTCCATTTATCTAACTGTCTTAATTTAATCCTTAAGATAGCCGCCTGGAGGTTATCCAGCCGGCTGTTAATGCCAAAGATAAGATGTTGATTCTTGACCTTTTGGCCGTAGTTTCTTAATAGGCGTACCTTCTCAGCCAGATCTGGATTATCTGTAACGACCATTCCACCATCGCCATAAGCCCCTAAATTCTTGGCTGGATAAAAACTGAAGCAGGCTAAATCGCCAAAAGAACCGGCTTTTTTACCTGGAAAGACCCGCGCCCCATGCGCCTGAGCCGCATCTTCTATGACCCAAAGTTTATATTTCTGGCCCAACTCCATTATTCTAGATATTGCTGCAGGCTGACCACAGAGATGAACAGGTATAATTGCTTTGGTCTTTTTAGTTATTTTGGAGGAGATTCGTTTGGGGTCAATATTGTATGTCTTAGGTTCTGCATCCACCAGAACCGGTCTGGCACCGATTTGGGAAATAGCCACGGCCGTGGCAATAAAGGTATTGGCCGAGGTAATTACCTCATCACCCGGTCCAACCCCGCAGGCGAGAAGCGATAGATATATGGCATCTGTTCCTGAGGCTACGCCAATACCATACCTCACCCCGATATAGGCGGCAAATTCTTCCTCAAACTTTCTTACTTCTTCACCCAGAATGAAATCACTTTTAGAGATGAGTTCGTCCAACTTCTGAGAGACCTCATCTTTTACCGTCTTATACTGAATGGCTAAATCAACAAATGGTACCTTCATAAGTGTTTTATTATATCGTCCTTAATTGAAGTGTCAATATATGCCGATAATATAAAAAGATGCCTTTTGACTAATCGGAAGTTATGTATTATAATTAATTTTAATAACCTGATTTCCTAATATTCTGATATCCTAATAGTTATGGCTCAATATGAATTAAGTCTTAGAGATTACTGGCGGGTGGTGCGTCGGCGACGCTGGGTGATACTTTTGGTCATTGTGGCCATATTCATTCCTACGATGATTTATATCAATATGCTACCCTCCCTCTATCAGGCCTCGGCTCAGGTTCAGTATATTGAACGCAAGACGCGGGCAGATTTGTTAATAGAACTGTATGAATGGGCGCCCGCTGACCCGATGAAGAGACAATGTGAGATAATAAGAAGTGATGAGGTGATAGAACGGGCGGCCATAAAATTAGAACTTATTGAACCACGCTCTTTAGAAGAGCCAGAACGCAGTGAAGAAGATAGAACTAAAATTACTTCTTTACAGGGTATGGTCGCGACCAAGATTGGGGAACAAACCGGCACCATTGATATTATGGTAACTTCTCATAATCCCATCAGTACCTGGAGTGTGGCTAATGCCGTGGCCTATGCCTATAAAGAATACAACTTATATAAAAAGACGGAGGACGCCCGGGTGCGTCGGGATACCACTCAAAAAGAACTTGCCGAAACCGAGCATAAACTCAGGGAGGCCGAGGAGGAATTAAGAAAATTACGAGAAAAGTACAGTGCCATTGATGTCTCGCTGGAGAGTTATCACCGTTTAGAAGACTTGCAAAAGGAACGCACCGTTCTATTGCGCCGATATACGGAGAAACACCCGGAAATCATCCGCATTGATGAAGAGATTAACCGCTTACGGGAGCAATTCGCTCTCTCTTCTATAGATATCACCCGCTTTTCCCAATTGATGCGTGATATTGATATCTATACGACCCAGTGTAAAGACCTGAAAACCAGGCTCTCAGCCGCTATTATTGAGGCGGAGAAAGCCTCAGATGTAGAGGTCTTGAGAGAGGCCTCTCTCCCATCTGCGCCTATTAAACCTAACAAAATGATGAATCTGCTTACAGGCCTTCTGATTGGGCTGATGCTGGGTTTAGCCGCCGCCTTTGTGATGGAACACCTGGAAACCTCAATCGGAACTATTGAAGAGATTGAAAGTCTCTTGAAATTACCGGTCTTAGGGGTAATTCCCTATCTGGAAACCGCCGGAGAAAAACCCTCGGTGATTGGTAAAACCCCGGGAGAAGGAAAAGGGCGTGGAACAGAAGCCGAATCCCGCATCGAAGTGGTGCGAAAACAGTTAATCCTGAATTATAGTCCCCTGTCTCCCACCGTGGAGGCATATCGGATTCTCAGAACTAATGTCACGCGCGATAATGGGGGTATCCGGACGGGTGAACCTAAACCTAAAACAATTCTGATTACTTCCACTGGTCCAGTAGAAGGGAAAACCATCACGAGCATCAATTTAGCCATTACCATGGCCCAGAAAGGGGAAAGGATATTACTGGTTGATACTGATATGCGTAAACCTTTTGTCCATAAAGTATTCGGAGTGGAAAAAGAACCGGGGTTAAGCGATTTACTGATGGGCACGGCTCAACCAGAGGCCGTAATTCGTACCATTACAGATACCCTGATTGGTGGGTTATCCTATGAAGTAATTATGAAGACCCCGGGCATTGATAATCTCCATTTTATTATGGCCGGAAATCAGGTGTCTAATGCGGCGGAACTGCTGAGTTCCATAGAATTGGAAACCCTATGGAAACAACTCGGTCGGGATTACGATTATATTCTCCTGGATTGTCCTCCGGTTCTACCAGTTACGGATGTTATGATTATTGGTCCTAAAGTAACTTGGGTGGTGATTGTCTATCGGGCCGGCCGGACAGCCAAACACGCCTTGGTGCGCGCTAAAGAAGATTTGGTAAATGCCCATATCCGCATAAAAGGAATCATTCTCAATTATATGTCACCTGAAATAGAAATTGCACCTTCTTATTACTACCATTATTATAAATATTATCCATCTAAGAAATCTTAATACGAGTTACGCACTTGACCTATTGACACGGTCAAGGGACTCCAAAATGGCTTAACTCGCCTTCGCCAGAATGCCCCGTGCGGGAGCACGGGGATGTCCGTCCTCCGCAGTTGCGGTGCAACCGCTACGGAGGATGGAAATGGCGAAGCAGTTCTCCGAAGCCTTGGCGAAGGAGGTTGTGGCTTCGGCGAGTTCCGTCCGTCTCCGGTCAACCCCAAGATGCCCCGTGCGGAAGCACGGGGAGACTTCACTTACTGCCATTAGCCGGCCGGCAGGGAACATAGGGTTTTGGACCGATAATGAGAACCCTCTATATTTGGCTTTTCCTCATCTTTTTAGCCTTGTTCGGTCTTTTAATTGCCCAAGGGCTTACCGCCGTCCGACCTGAATTCATCCTTTATCTTACGGCCGGGGCGTTCTTAGGATTCTTTACCTTTCTTAATCCTTCGGTCGGAATATATTTAATGCTCTTGAGTTGTCTCTTTTTTCCCGAAGTTCCTTTAGGTATGGCCAAGACCGGAATGACCACGGCGCAACGGGAAGTGGGGATTCGACCAGATGACCTGATGATTGTCCTGATTGGCGTGGGTTGGTTTACTCGCCTGGCTATCCAGCGGAGATTACTACTTATTCCTCAGACGCCGGTTAATACACCCATCATTATCCTCTCCTTTATAATGATTCTGGCTACCGTGCTCGGCGTCGCGACTGGTTCAACTACTCTAAAAGGCGGATTGTTTTTTACCTTAAAGAAAGTGGAATACTTTCTGGTCTTTTTTATGGTGATTACTAATTTAACCACGGAAAGAGAGGTAAAAATAGGTGTAGCGGTATTATTAATAAGTGCAGGAATAGTAGCCATCTGGGGGATAATTGAACATCGTATGTTACCTGAAATCCGTGTCTCCGGTCCATTTCAACGCAGTCAGGGTAATGTCCTCGGCGGATATATGCTTATTATTGGGTTTCTGGGCTTAACTTTTCTCGTTAATTACTACCGGGCGACCGGGCTTAGGTTCTGGCTGATAATATTACTTGTCCTATGTTTATATACGGTCGCCTTTACCCGCTCCCGCTCCTCGTACACCTCTTTCTTTATCGGGATGATAGTCTTTAGTATCCTGACCCGACGATATTATCTTTTAGTTATTCCCCTGATTTTAATCGGACTGGTGGGTTATCTATTTACGCCCCGGGAAACAGAGGCCGTCCGGTCAATTTTGGGGGTGTTTAGATGGAGAGGCGTAGAGAATCCTTCTTGGGAATCCAGGGTAAATAACTGGATGGTAGACGCTGTTCCAAAAATAACCAAACGCCCTTTGTTGGGTTATGGATTAGGCTCGCACGACCTTGCTTGGGCAGACAATCAATATGTCCTTGATGCCCTGAGTATGGGCCTCATCGGACTGGGCGTTTTTATCTGGCTCTTGGCGAGACTTTTTATCACGGCCTGGCAGATGTATGGGAGTAGAGGCCCGCCCGACCGAACGGTCGTTCGGACAAGCAATATTTACCCCCAGACCTTAGGTTTAGGATTTTTAGCGTGTCTTTCGGCCGTGGTCATTCAGGGCATTGCCATTGCCAATTTCTATACCATCCGCACCATGGTACCTTTCTGGTTTTTAGCCGGTCTGGTGATGGTGGCAAGAAATATTGAGATGGAAAAGGCTTCTGCGAAAACTATTGAATCTACCTGACCCCGTCGGTGAGGAGATACCGCTGAGTATATCACTGTATAAAAAAGAAACCGTTGCATTTAAGCATAAAATAAGATATTATTGAGGCTGTTGACATCCTGAACTTGATTCAGGACCAACAGACTCACCCCGAATTCATTTCGGGGTCTCATTAAATACGGATTTAGACCCTGAAACAAGTTCAGGGTGACACCGTTTGGCAGTTTTTCAACGCTCTCATTAATAGACGAAAACAATAATGATCTCAATTATCTGCGTATACAATAATAAAAGGATCCTTGATGGGTGGCTTTTAAAAAGCCTGAGGAATCAGACCGCTAAATTTGAACTAATAACCATAGATAATACCCGGAGGCAGTTTAGGTCCGTTTCCAAAGCATTGAATTACGGGGGCAAAAAGACAATCGGTAAGTACCTGATGTTTGTCCATCAGGATGTAGATTTGTCTTTCAATTCGTGGTTAGAAGATGCCGAGCAGATATTAGAATCTATTCCTGATTTAGGAATTGCCGGTGTAGCCGGACCAAGCGAGGGAAAACCACCTGATAAAGTTCGGGCGTTAAATCGTATTAAACACGGCATACCGCCCTTATGGGTCGGCGGCATCCCTCTTCAAAGGCCTGAAAGGGCCCAAACACTTGATGAATGTCTAATTATCATCCCTAAAGCCGTCTTTGAAAGGCTTCAATTTGATGAACGAACCTGTGATCATTGGCATTTATATGCGGTTGACTATTGTTTAAGTGTCCGCAAGATGGGATTTGGTGTCTATGTAATACCAATATCTATTTATCATAAATCAGCCGGGGCAGGTTATTGGACAAAACCATTAGAGGCTGTTTTATCATTAGGCCCTCGCCCTCTTGAGTATTATCGTGCCTTAGAAAGAATCTTGAGAAAGCATCGGAATCAAACTAAGCATCTTCGTACCTCCTGCGGGCATTGGTATACTGGTTATCCTCTGATATTACAACGGCTTGGTTGGTTAGTAAAACAGAGTTTAACTTATCCTTGGCGAAAATTATATCGCTGTTTCTTAGCGAGACAACCTTATGAAAAGAACTGAATATCCCTTTATCACGATAAATATTTTATCTTGGAACCGTCAGCAAGAGTTAGCCATTATTCTTAATAAATTAAGAGAAGCGTATTACCCTAAAAATAAGTTGGAGGTTATGGTGGTAGATAATGCATCTACCGATGGCGCTCCAGAAATGGTAGAGCGGAATTTTCCAGAAGTAAAGTTAATCAGACGCCCGTATAATAATGGCATCGGTGGCTGGAACGATGGTTTTCGTATGGCTCGTGGAGAGTATATTATTGTATTAGATGATGATGCTTATCCTGAACCGGATGCCTATTATAAGATAGTTGACTTCTTTGAGAAAAAGCCTGATACCGGGATTATTAATCTGGGAGTAGTAAAAGGATTTGATGGGACCGAACTGGTATTAAAAGAATGGGATATGGATCTTAGTATTGGGTTCTGGGGCGGGGCCTCGGTCATCAAAAAAGAGGTCATAAAAAAGGCCGGACTTTACGATGAGCAATTCTTTATCGGGGTACACGAGGCGGATTATGCCCTGCGGGTTCTGAATGAAGGGTTTACCATCAAATATGTTCCGGAAATAAAGGTATTTCATAAAGGCGCCGGTGCCTATCATCAGGACTTCAGGTATATTTATTATACCACCCGGAATAAATTTTGGATATCGTGGAAATATTTTCCGCTCTATGCCATATTAATTAGCAATATTATCTGGTTGGTTCATTCCTTTTTACTCAGTCTTAAGCTGGGTGGGATAAATAATGGTTTCTGGCCAGGGATTAAGGATGCGCTTTTAGGGTTAGGCCATATCCGGCGTTGGCCCCGGAAAACAGTTAAACCCGTGTTAATTAAGCGGATTCTACGCCGATTCAGTTTGTCCCTTATTATCAAAGGAATAAAACTCATTTTTTATCCGACCGGAAATTAATGCCTTTGGTATGGTTGAAATGTTTCAGAGAAAGTGGGACCCCGATGGACATCGGGGCGATCTGGCACGCTTTTTGCTTTGGGGTCTGCTATCCCGAAGGAGAGCGGGGAGAAAAACTGGCACAAGGAGGGAATGAAACCATTTTTCCCTTTCCCGCCCTCCGACGTAACGTCGGAGCGGGAAAGGGAAAGAAAAGCGAAAGACTACTCGGTAGCCGTGTTCTATTAAGGCTTTGCGTGGTTTTTCTCTCCGCTTCTGCTCTTGCAAAAAGCGTGCCAGACCACGGTGAGTCACAAACTTTTGAGAAACCCAAGTTGTCCCATTTGGCTGAAACACTACATTGTATGGAATCTAAACCACTGGTCAGTATTATTATTGCCTCTTATAATAACGGAAAATATCTGGCTGAGGCGATTGAGAGTGCTTTAGGGCAGACTTATAAGGATTTGGAAATAATCGTCGTAGATGATGGCTCAACAGATAATACCAGAGAATTAGTCAAACAATATCAGCCTAAAATACACTACCTTTATCAGGAAAATCAAGGGGTATGTTCTGCCAGAAATACCGGCATAAAAAATAGTAAAGGTAAATATCTTCAATTTCTGGATGCCGATGATATTCTCCTATCCGAAAAATTAGAATTACAGGTAAATTTCCTGGAAAGCAATCCGGATTATGCTGTTTGTTATTCAGATGTCAGGTATTTTAATAATTTTGACCGGACTAAATTGAGCAAAGGTAATTATAAATTTTATAGCGGTGATATTTTAAAGTGTTTGATTCAAGAAAACTTTATAACTATTCACGCCCCTCTGATAACCAGGGCCTGTCTTGAGAATACAGCGTTATTTCAGACAGGATTTGACTCGCGTGGAGATTGGGACTTATGGCTCAGGATTGCTTATGCCGGCTATAAGTTCTACTATATGGAGAAGGTGTTGGCTTTGTGTCGTTGGCATGGGAATAATATGAGCCTCAACCACTTAAGAGCCACACACGCTAATTTCTGGGTGGTTAAGTCCGCGAATAATTATATCTCTTCGGAAGAAACCAAAAAAGCCCTAGGAATCCGAAAACTGCTTGCCTTACGGCAATGGAACTATGGAAAGGCCTTAATACAATCTGGTTTCAGGATAAAAGGATGGCGAGAAATGATAATAGCCGGAAAGAATTTATTCCTCTTTTATCCTTTATGGTTAGCAAAACTATTGACACCCGAACTGATTAGACTTTTCTTAGGGGAAGAAATTAGCCAGCGAATAGTAACACTCGTAAAGAAGTGTTTTCGGCTTATGGGGCATAGGAAGGGCGTAGGGTAGTATTAGGATATACAGGGAGTAGGCTATGGATACGCAGGGAGTAGGCTACGGGTAGTATAGGAATAGGCTACGGATAGTATAGGAGTAGGCTACGGGTAGTATAGGAATAGGCTACGGATAGTATAGGAGTAGGCTACGGATAGTATAGGAGTAGGCTACGGATAGTATGGGAGTAGGCTACGGATAGTATAGGAGTAGGCTACGGATAGTATAGGAATAGGCTACGGATAGTATAGGAGTAGGCTACGGATAGTATAGGAGTAGGCTACGGGTAGTATGGGAGTAGGCTATGGATACGCAGGGAGTAGTATTAGGATATACAGGGAGTAGTATATGGAGTAGCAGGGATACCCCCTACCCCCTATAAATCTGCATTTTATCGGGGTTTTGGCCGGGGCAGGGAAGTCCACGGCAGGTAATTCTTTCATATAATTGAGTTATTTTCCACCGGGACAGACAAAACCTGGGTGATTTAGCCAATAAAATGTCGGAACTGTCATATATTGTCATATGAGAATCGCTGACCTTTTTCGTAAGCATCCGGATGAATTGCTGACCTCCCAGGAGGTCTGTCTCCTTTTAAGGGTGAGCCAACGCACCCTTTACCGATTGATTAAGTCGGGTAAGTTACCCTGTACTAAGATAGGTCGGTCCTATCGTTTCCGGGCCGGTGAGATGAGGGATTATTACGACACGACCTTCCAGGTCTTACCCCATTATTTTAGGCCCGAGGTCTTGCAGGGATATCTTGACCAACCGGCTAAATACGAGGTGGAGACCATCGCCGGAGGCGGTGGTTATCTGAAGATAAAAGAGATTTTTGACTCTGCCCCGGCCAGCAATATTCTTGTGCCCGGTCTTATCCGTTTTCACGAGCGAACCTTACCGCACGGTGAAAGGGTTATTATCCTGACCCCGAAACAATTTGATAAGTTACCGCCGGGTGAGATAATTCACTGGCGGAGGTTTGAAATTACTTAAGCCCGTTAGACCTGCCGGCAGGCAGGCAACAATCTCAATTATGGACCTTTCTATCATTATCGTCAACTGGAACACTAAAGAATATCTTCAAAAATGTCTGGGCTCTATCTATGCATACGCGCCTCAAATTGCCTTTGAAATATGGGTCGTGGATAATAATTCGCAGGACCAGAGTATTGAAATGCTCAAGAATAAATTCCCCCAGGTAAAGTTAATAGTAAATAGACAAAATGTGGGCTTTGCTAAAGCCAATAATCAGGCCATTAGGAAAAGTAGTGGTAAGTATATTCTTTTATTAAACCCTGACACCGTTGTTTCATCTGATACTTTAGAAAAGATGTGGCAAGTTATGGAAACTTACCCCCGGGCTGGATTAATTAGTTGCACCATCTTAAATCCTGATGGGACAGTCCAGGCCGGTTGGGATTATTGTAAGACCTTGCCTTCTTGGGTGGATTTGTTTTTAGAGATACCATTAATTGGCCGACCATTCCTTTATTTTAAAGCATCCTTGGCCAAATATGAACTACCCTGTGCCAAGAGCACAGGGTATCTTGGGGTAAAAGTTGCCTACTCCGCCGACCTTCCTCCGCCCGCCGTAGCGGGCTACGCGAAGACGGGAGCAGACGCTTCGGCTGCGAAGGCTGGACATCCCTGCGGCAAGACCGCAGGGTATCCATTCTCCGTAGTACTACGAAGGATGAATTCGGCGAAGGAGAATAAATCAAATCTCAATTTCCTCCACGATATAAAACAAGCCCACCGGCTGAGCGGTTCCTGCCTAATGATTAGACGGGAAACCCTTGAGCAGGCGGGGTTATTAGATGAGCGGTTTTTTATGTATTTAGAAGATATAGAGTTATGCTATCAAGCCAGACGAAAGGGATGGAAAGTATATTTTCTGAGTAATGCTTTCATAACACATTTTGGTCGGGTTAGTGCTAGGCAAGTTGATGCAAATACTTATTTAGAATACTGGAAGTCTTGGTGCAAATTCCTCAATAAACATTATGGGGCAATAATGATGTTAATGGCCAAATTTGTGATACCCCTTAATTTAATAATCAAGACCGCCTCCTTCTCTTTTTTATACTTACTACCCTTAGGGAAAGACATAAAAAACACCCGGAGAATAAAGAATCATTTAGCGGTGCTGACCAAATTCCTTCTTTATTCATTAGAGCGATGAAAAAAGACCTCCTGGAGATATTAATCTGCCCCGATTGCCATTCTCGTCTTATTCTAATCACGGACCGAGAAACGGAGTTTGGCATTCGCGAAGGACGACTTAACTGCCCGCATTGTCAGACAGTTTACCCGATATTAGATTATATTCCTCGTTTTGTTACTTCAGATAAATATACCCGTTCGTTTAGTTTTGAATGGACCAGACACTGGCAGACCCAATTAGATAGTATCAATGGCACGACCGAGTCTGAAAACAATCTGCGTAATAATCTGGACTTTCCGCTTGAGGAATTGAGAGATAAAATAGTTTTAGACGCCGGCTGTGGGAGCGGACGTTATGCAGAGATTGTCTTAAAATACGGCGGCACTCTGGTTGGTTTTGACCTCAGCCAGGCCATAGATGCAGCTTACCAGAATATGGGACACCATTCTAAGGCCCATTTTATTCAAGCGGATATTTTCCACCTTCCTTTTGCCTTTGATACTTTTGATTTAATCTATAGCATTGGTGTTTTACATCACACGCCTGAGCCTCAAAGGGCTTTTACCAATCTGGTTCATTATCTTAAGCCTTCAGGCAAAATAGCCCTTAAAGTATACGCCCGGTACAATAAACTTTATGTGGCTATCTCGGAATTCTGGAGATTTTTTACCACTCGTTTGCCCCATCGTTTTCTTTATTTCTTATCACATCTGGCGATTCCGGCTTATTATTTTTATAAAATCCCGTTTCTGGGTAAAATATTCCTGGGGATATTGCCGATGAGTCCTCATAAAAACTGGCGGATTCGGGTACTTGATACCTTTGACTGGTATTCACCCAGATACCAGCATTATTACCTGAACTCGGAAGTCGTCCAGTGGTTTAATCAGGCTAATTTGAAGAATGTTAAAGAATTAAAGTCACCTATTTCTTTCATCGGACAAAAATGAGATACGTAGGGCAGTAGTGCATTGTCAACCTTAAATCTATGAGTTGACTTAGGCTAAAGCCTAACACCCAACCCTTCTGGGTGCCAGACTTTAGTCTGGGCATAACACCCAACCCTTCTGGGTGCCACCCCGATGAACATCGGGGTGGGCAACTCCCAAAATAAGACTTGATAGACCAGTAGTTTGATATGATTAATTTCATACCTGCCTGACGGTAGGTACGGTAGACAGGTCTGACCAATTAGGACCTTGACTTAGGTCTATTTTTAGAGGCACCGCGAGGTTAATTACCCCTTCCATCTCTTCACGCACCAGATTGATTATCTTTTCTCTCTCAGGCAGAGGCACTTCAAAGACCAGTTCATCGTGCACCTGCAGGACCATCTTAGTTTGGAGCTTGGAATTAGTCAGTGCGGAGTGGATATTTATCATTGCCTGTTTCATAATATCTGCGGCACTCCCTTGAAGTGGTGCATTAACCGCGGCACGCTCGGCAAATTGGCGCACCGTGGCATTGGGACTGGCAAGTTCAGGCAAAGGTCTCCGTCTTTTGAATAGTGTCTCTACATAACTATTTTCCCGGGCTAAGGACCGCGTATCTTCTATATACTGGCGAACTCTTGGATACTGCTCAAAGTAGTTATCAATATATTCCTGCGCCATTTCGTAACTGATATTAAGTTCTTTAGCCAGACCGTGGGCACTCATCCCGTAGATAATGCCGAAGTTAATAGTTTTGGCCAGCCGTCTCATATCGCTACTCACCAAATCTGCCGAGACGCCGAAAATCTCCATTGCGGTATGGGTGTGAATATCCTGGTCTTTTTGGAAGGCCTCTATTAATCGTTCATCCTTAGAATAGTGGGCGAGAAGTCTTAGTTCAATCTGGGAATAATCGGCACTGATAAAGAGAGAGCCTCTCTCCGGAATAAATGCCTGACGGATTTTCCGACCCTCTTCAGTCCGAATCGGGATATTTTGCAGGTTAGGTTCGCTACTTGATAAACGACCGGTGGCCGTAACGGTCTGGTTATAGGAAGTATGGATACGACCGGTCTGGGGATTGACCAGAAGCGGCAGGGCATCTATATAAGTGCCTTTAAGTTTAGCGAGCGTTCGGTATTCCAGAACCTTAGCCGGCACCTCATGTTCTAAGGCCAGTCGGGCCAGGGTATCACTATCTGTAGAAAATCCGGTCTTTATCTTTTTGCCCCGCTGAAGGCCTAACTTTTCATATAAGATAACCTGTAATTGTTTGGGAGAATCCAGATTAAATTCCTCTCCAGTGGATTTGAAGATAGCCCGTTTTATCTGGTCCAGACGACGATTGAAATCAACGGAGAGTTTGCTTAAGAGTTCCGTATCTATCTTGATACCGTTCATCTCCATAGATTGGAGGATACGGATAAGCGGAATTTCTAACCCTTCGTAGAGGTCAATAAGATTTGCCTGCCGGAGTTTGGGTATCAATATCTGATGAACCAGAAAAGTAACATCGGCATCCTCGGCGGAATAGGTCTTGGCGGTTTCCAAGTCTACTTGACTGAAAGGAATTTCTTTCTTGCCGGTACCGACCACATCGTGATAGGTAATCATCTGATGTCCCAGGTAATCACGGCTGATTTCCTCTAAATTATGATTATGTTTAGCCGGGTTCAAAAGATAAGAGGCGAGCATCACATCACCCAATGGTCCGTTCAGATTTATACCATAACGCGCTAAGACCATCAGGTCATACTTGATATTCTGCCCGATTTTTGAGAGGCGCTCACTCTCCAGAAATGGTTTGAGTGCCTCAAGCACCTTTTCGCGGGATAATTGTTCAGGTGCATTCGGATAATTATGCCAGACCGGTATATAAAAGGCCTGATGAGGTTTAAAAGACAGGGCGATGCCTACGATTTCGGCCTTTATCGGGTCTTTGTTAGTAGTTTCCAGGTCAATAGCGAATTCTTTGGCTTTCGCAAGGTTCGCCAGACACTTCTGGAATTCAGCCGGGGTCACGACCAGATGATAATCCTCATAGGAAATCTTCTTTATCGGCGTGAGTTCTTTGAGGAACTTGCTGAATTCCAGTTCCGTGAAAATCTCCCGCAGTTTTTCTATGTCTGGTTCACGAAATTTGAGTTCTGTTAGGTTAGTTTTAACGGGGGTCTGAGTATTAATGGTCGCGAGTTCCTTGCTTAATCTGGCCTGTTGGGCAAATTCCTGGAGGTTCTGACGCAGTTTCTCCTTTTTTACATCTTGCGTGTGCTTGAGTAGGTTTTCCAGGGTATGGAATTCTTTAATAAGTTCTATGGCGGTTTTTTCACCGATGCCCGGAACCCCAGGAATATTATCCGTGGTATCACCCATCAGGCCAAATATCTCGGTCACGCATTCGGGAGGGCCACCAAATCGCTTTTTCACCTCAGCCACCGTAGTCTTTTTATCCTTCATCGTGTCTAATAAGGTGATTTTTCCCGAGACCAGTTGCATCATATCCTTATCGCCGGTGATAATTACCGTTTCAATTCCCTTTTTTTCGGACTGGCGGGCGAGGGTGCCGATGATATCATCCGCCTCGTAACCGGCTATTTCCAGAGAAGGGATATTAAATGCCTGAACAATTCTTTTGATGTAGGGGAATTGTAAAGGAAGTCCTTCCTCATCTGCCAAGCGATGACGAGCTACTCTCTCTTCACTTTTTTTATAATCGTCAAACAGTTTATCCCGGAAGGTAGGTCCTTTGGCATCAAAGGCAATGGCTAAATAATCCGGCTGGAAGTCCTTGATGACCTTGAGGAGCATCGCAGTAAATCCATAGATGGCACCGGTGGGTAAACCGTATGAAGTTGAAAGAGTTCTACCTGAGGCTCTGATGGCCCAAAATGCCCGGTAGATATAGGAACTGCCGTCAATCAGGAATAATTTTTGAGTCTCTGAACCCATAATTAATATGGTTCTTCACGGATTATAGTGGGTAACTTGGGATAACCGAGCTTTGGCACGGTATTTGCAAGGGAGAGGCGGAAGGGAAAATCGCCCAAATGCCAGAGGTGATTGGATAATAAGATAAATTCCCTTTTCTTCCCTTTCCCGCCCCCCACTTGAGATTGAGGGGGTGGGAAAGGGAAAATGGTTGGCTTTTTCTTCTCCCGGCATTTTCCCTTCCGCTCTTCTTCGGTGGTATTTACCCAAAGCAAATACCGTGCCAAAGCGGACTTTTTACCGTTTACCCACACTTTTCCGAGAAGAGCCAATATTACTCTACTTATAAAATTATTTGATGTCAATTTAAAAATTCCCCTTGACTTTTTAGAAAGAATATGATAATCTACAGAACTTTGTGAATGGAATTAGATTTACATATTCATAGCAATCTTTCTGATGGGCTATATTCGCCTGAGGAGGTGGTGCGTTTAGCCAGAGAAACTGGGTTAGAAACAATCTCCCTAACGGACCATGATTGCTATCTGGGAGATAAACTCCTAAAAACTTTAGCCGAATTAAATGGTATCAGATTAATTCGGGGGGTTGAGTTTAGTGCGGTTTATGACCACGAGGAAATGCATATCCTCGGTTATTTCCCGGAAGGAATTACCTCTGAGTTAGAAAGGTTTCTTCAGACTGCCCAGGCAGACCGGCAACGTCGGATTTTGGAAGGTATTAATAATCTTAAAAAGATAGGTATAGAATTAAGTTACGAAGAAGTTAATCGTTTAAGCGAAGGCGAGAGTATTGGCCGAAGCCATCTGGCACGGCTGCTGGTGGAGCGCGGATACGCCGCCTCGGCTCTTGACGCCTTTCAAGATTATCTGAAATATGACCATAATATTGTACCTCAAACCGAGACCGAGGTCAAAAGAATCATCGCGGTTATTAGAGGAAACAATGGTATCGCCATCTGGGCGCATCCACCCATGCGGCTTTTTGATAAATATTTGGCTGGTTTAATGGAGATAGGACTCCAAGGGATAGAAGCATATAATTGCAAGAAATCAAAGAATAACTCGTTTTACTATCATACGGTCGCGGAAAAGTTAGGGCTTTTAATTACAGCCGGTTCAGACTGGCACGGCCTGAAAGAAGAAACCTTTTTAACCAAAGGACGTTATCCGCCCGCGGTAATTGACGAGTTTATTAAATATTTTGAGTAAGTCCCGTTAGAAATGATATTACTCAATAGTAATAGAAAATAACCCAGTTTATAATAGTAGAGATTACAAACATTTCTAACGGGAGTAAGGAGTGATAACTATGGATGTCAATATGGTTTTAAAAACGGTCGCCGGTGGGACACCCATTAGCCCCATTGAAGCCATTGTCTTGTTACAAAATTATCCGACCCATATGTTAGAGATCCATCATACGGCTGATACCATTAATAAACGGCTTAACCGAAATGTAGTAACCTTTGCCCATTCTAAACATATCAGTTACAC